>Ga0209296_1000145_pt1 | contig 61734 bp, 77 predicted proteins | sample S_130206_EF_Meta_FD_187319 | JGI IMG/M metagenome (GOLD analysis project Ga0209296, IMG submission 187319) | Freshwater microbial communities from Lake Simoncouche, Canada to study carbon cycling - S_130206_EF_MetaG (SPAdes) (version 2) | ecosystem: Environmental > Aquatic > Freshwater > Lake ...
CTAACAAATACATGGTTACTGGCACGGTGCTTGGTACAGGTACTGTTGCCACACCATTTGCTAACTCCTAATCAACTCAAGGGGCTTCGGCCCCGTTTTTAAAGGAGATTGATTATGAGTATGCAATATGACGTTAAATCCGCACATCTGAACGCTTCTGGTTCGGTGTACGCGAGTCGCACTCGGGTTAAGGGTTTCTCCATTTGCGCCACTGCAAGCACGGCGGGTACGCTTATCCTCAAAGATGGCGGGTCTAGTGGGACCAACCTGCTTGAGGTGGACATCCCCTCAAACTCCAACCCGAACTCGTTTTATACGTTGATCCCGGGTGAGGGCGTTCTGTTCTCTACCAATGTGTACGCCACGATGACAGGGATTGCTTCTATTACGGTGTACTATGGCTAAAACTCCTGCGTGGCAGCGTAAGGAGGGTAAGAGTCCGGCTGGCGGCTTAAACGCCAAAGGTCGGGCTTCTTACAACGCAGCTAATCCCGGTAAACCGGGGTTGAAGCGTCCCCAGCCTGAGGGCGGCTCTCGTAAGGACTCTTTTTGCGCCCGGATGTCCGGGATGAAGAAGAAGCTTACCAGCGAGAAAACTGCCAAGGACCCCGACAGCCGCATCAACAAGAGCCTCCGGGCTTGGAAATGCTGATATGCGTACTAAAGCCAAGATCAACAAGCAGAACACTCGGCATGGCAAGATGGATATGCCATTTGCTGCGCTCAACAAATATGCCGGTATGGCAAAAGGTGGCGACGTGAAGAAGGAAATGAAGGCTGCTGGCATTTTTGCCAAGGCCGGTGAGAAGAAGCTGGCTGCTCACGAGCGCCGCGAAGCTATGGGCAAGGAGAAGGACACTCCGGCGATTGCCAAGAAGGAGATGTCCGTGCTGAAGAAGGCTAAGGCCCCCAAGGATGTCATGGACTACGAGGAAAAAGAGCACAAGTCCATGGGCTTTGCTCGTGGTGGTGGCATCGAGTCCAAGGGCAAGACCCGTGGCATGATAGTTAAAATGGCGCGTGGCGGTGGTATCGAGTCCAAGGGCAAGACCCGTGGAAGGTTCATCTAATGGCTATGGCAAAAAGCGTTCACGCCAACGAGGGTGTTAAACCTGCGGATACGCCTGAACAGCGTAAGTTCATGGCTGAGATGGAGGCTGAGAAACGTGCTGCTGAGGCACAAGCTGCTGCTCGTCATAAAGCTCGCATGGTCGAAGAGGCTGTCTCCCAACGCGCTAAAGAAGACGCTATGGGCAAGGCCGCTGAGCAGAGGGACAAGGACAACGCCATGCGTGACGCGTATGAGCGTGCCAAGCGCAAGCCCTTTGCCAAGGGTGGGTCGGTATCGTCTGCCTCCAGTCGTGCAGACGGCTGTGCCCAGTCGGGTAAGACCCGGGGTAAATTTGTATGATGCCGTCACGGGGTATGGGGGCTATCGCTGCCAATAAAGTGCCTCGTGCTAAGCGTCGTGGGGATGAGAAGCCAGTTCTGGGTACTGACGAGCCCATAACGACCTTTGCCAAGGGTGGTGAGAGTAAGGTCAATGAGGCCGGTAACTACACCAAACCGGGCATGCGTAAGAAGTTGTTCAGTTCCATTAAGGGTTCTGCAACTCAGGGCACCGCCGCAGGCCAATGGAGCGCACGTAAGGCTCAGTTGCTGGCTAAGCGGTACAAGGAAAAGGGCGGCGGGTACAGCGGATGAAAGCCCCTCAGCAGTCTCTCAAAGCTTGGACAGACCAGAAATGGGGGACCAAAAGTGGTAAACGCTCTTCTGACACGGGTGAGAGATATCTTCCTGAAGCTGCGATCAAGGCGCTTTCTCCCGCTGAATATGCCCGTACCACCGCTGCAAAGCGTAAAGGTAAGGCTCAAGGCAAGCAGTTCGTTCCCCAGCCTAAAGGCGTATCTGCAAAGACGCGCAGCTACCGGCAAGCAGGAAAGTAAGTAAATGGCCTACAAGACTACAGCGACGACCGACTTCAACCTCGACCTCAACACGATTGTGGAAGAGGCTTTTGAGCGTTGTGGTGCGGAACTGCGTACCGGGTACGACCTGCGTACGGCCAAGCGTAGTCTTAGCCTGCTGCTGATGGACTGGGCTAACCGGGGCATTAACCTGTGGACGCTGGAGCAGGGCACCATGGCCTTGACCCCCGGCGTGGGCACCTACGACCTCCCGGCTGACACGGTGGACTTGCTCGACCATGTGATACGTACCGGTACGGGTACCAACCAGATTGACATCAACATTAGCCGGATCTCCTCCAGCACGTATGTGTCGATCCCCAACAAGAATTCTACGGGTCGCCCGATCCAGATCTGGATCAACCGGCGCACGGGCGCGACCGGGGCTGACAATGTGGTGGTCTACCCGCAGTTCACGGTCTGGCCCCTGCCGGACAACAGCACCACCTACACCCTGTACTACACCCGGTTGCGGCGCATGTATGACGTGGGCAACGGCATCAACGGCCAAGACATCCCATATCGCTTTATGCCCTGCATGGTAGCGGGGCTGTCCTACATGCTCGCCATGAAGGTCCCGGGAGCCGATGCGCGTATTCCCATTCTCAAGGGCCAGTATGACGAGGCGTGGGAGCTAGCTGCTGGCGAGGACCGGGAGAAGGCTTCGGTGCGGTTTGTGCCCCGTCAGAGCTTCATGGGCACCGCCTCTTAAGGTGCTCTTATGGCAAATAGGTTCGCATCTGGCAAAAATGCTATCGCAGAGTGCGATAGGTGTGGGTTTCGCTACAAGCTGAAAGAGCTGTCTCAACTGGTCATCAAGACCAAGAACGTCAACATTCTGGTTTGTCCGACGTGCTGGGAACCTGACCAACCGCAGTTGTCACTGGGGCTGTACCCGGTCGATGACCCGCAGGCCATCCGCAACCCTCGTCCTGATGTAAGCTATTACGAGCCCGGCAATAACGGCGCTGGTGGTAGTAGAATGATCCAATGGGGCTGGGCCCCGGTGGGCGGATCTAGGGCGTACGACGCAGGTTTGACCCCTAATTCCCTTATCGCAGCGTGTGTGGTGGGGACCGTGACGATCACTACGACTTAGGAGATCTGTGATGAAAGACAAGAAGCCGATGAAGCGTATGAAGGCCGGTGGCGTGACCTCTTCTGAGATGAAGAAGTATGGCCGCAACATGGCCCGTGCCATGAACCAGAAGTCCCCCACCAAGCCGGGTAAGGGTTAATCATGAGCGAAGAATTCAAGTATTTTGGGTGGGACGTTGACCCCATCGGCAAGTACACCCAGCCCAAGCCCAACGGTTACCCCACGGGCCAGAACGGCTATCCGCAGACGGACGTGAACAAAGGCGTCACTATGATGGATGCGCGTGGCAACGGTGCGGCAACCAAGGGTAAGAAGTTCGTCTCGCAGATCAACCTCGACGAGTAAACCGTGAACTACGCCGCTCTTACAACGCTGATCCAACAGTACTGTGAATCTACAGAGACCACCTTTGTAGCCAACATTCCTACGTTTGTTCAGCTTGCAGAAGAGCGGATATACAACTCGGTTCAGATCCCTGCGATCCGCCGTAACCAGACCGGTACGTTGTCCACAAACAATAAGTACCTGACGCTGCCTAGCGACTGGTTGGCGACGTTCTCACTTGCCGTGATCAATGCGGACGGCTCGCAGGAGTTTCTGCTCGACAAGGATGTGAACTTCATCCGTCAGTCTTTCCCTTCGCCCACTGACACGGGCAAGCCGCAGTACTACGCGATCTTTGATGCCAATACGTTCATCCTCGGGCCCACGCCTGACTCCGCCTATAGCGTGGAGATGCACTATTACTACTACCCGACATCCATTGTGACGGCGGGTACGACATGGCTTGGGGATAACTTTGAGACGGTACTGTTGTACGGGTCGCTGCGTGAGGCTTACACCTACTTGAAGGGTGAGGCGGACATGATGCAGTACTACGATCAGAAGTACCAAGAGGCCCTTGGCCTGCTCAAACAGCTTGGCGATGGTAAGGATCGGCGTGATGCTTATCGTTCTGGTCAGGTTAGGGTTCCGGTGACCTGATGCCTATCTTTCAGACACAAACGGTGAGTTTTCGGCAAGAACTGCCGCAAGCTGTGCATAACCTGTTGACCAATACGCTCAAGCTGGCGTTATACACAAGCAGCTCTAGCATCAACGCGGACACCACCGTCTATACCACGTCCAACGAGATCACCGGCACTGGCTATACGGCAGGGGGCAAGGTCGTCACAGGCGCTACGATTGCTAACAGCAACGGCGTGGTTTACGTCAATTTTGACAACGTGGTCTGGACCCCGGCAGCGTTTACCGCCGCAGGTGCCTTGCTTTACAACGCCAGCCAAAGCAACAAGTCCATTGCGGTGCTGAGCTTCGGGGGCGACAAAACAGCGTCCAATACCTTTACGGTCCAGATGCCAGCCAACAATTACACTACATCTTTGCTGCGCTTTAGCGCCTGAGGGAACTTCAATGTTTAACGAGAAAGCTAGTTCGGCAGACATGGCAGCGGCCAGCGTCGAGACCAACAGGGGTGTTTTAAATCAGGTTGACGCAGGTGGCGTGTACGCCATCGAGTGCTATGACGCTGCGGGTAACCTTAAGTGGCGTGAAGAGACCCACAACCTCGTGGTGAATGTGGGTTTGCAGGACATGAATGCCCAGTACCTCAAGGGTTCATCCTATACGGCAGCGTGGTACGTGGGCCTGATCACCGGTCCTAGCTCAGGTGTAACGATTGCTGCGGCAAACACCATGTCCAGTCATGCTGGATGGACGGAGAATGTTTCGTATAGCAATGCCACGCGCCCCACGGCTACGTTTGGTACGGCTACCACGGCTAACCCGTCTGTGAACACCAATTCGGCCTCTGTGGCGCAGTTCAACATCAACGGCACGGCAACGATTGCTGGCGCGTTCTTGTCTAGCAACAGCACCAAGAGTGGTACGACCGGCATACTGTTCTCAGCCTCTAATTTTACGTCCCCCGGTGACCGTGCGGTTGCTTCAGGCGATACGCTCAACGTCACTTACACCTTCAGCTTGGCTGGTTAAGGAGCTACACATGGCTACGTTTAAAAAGGGCGATGTCGTCAAGCTCAATGCTGTGGTGCCTGAAGGTCCGATTACTGCGATGCGTATGGACGAGGACGGTAACGTCTCGTACCTCGTTGAGTGGATGGATGCCGATAGCGTTGCCCAGCAGAGATGGTTTGCGGAAGATCAGTTGATCGGAGCCTAAAATGGCTCTGGTACTTGCCGACCGTGTAAACGAGACAACGACCACTGCGGGCCTTGGCACTCTAACTCTGGCGGGTGCGGTAGCCGGGTATCAGTCGTTCTCTGTTATTGGCAACGCCAACACGACCTATTACACCATCGTGGGTCAGACCACGGGCGAGTGGGAAGTGGGCATTGGTACGTATACGTCTGCGGGCACAACACTGTCCCGAGATACGGTGCTGGCCTCCAGCGCAGGTGGTACGACTAAGGTCACGCTGTCAGCAGGCACCAAGTTTGTCTTCTGCGACTACCCAGCAGGCAAGGCAATCTATCAAGATGCGTCGGGCAACACTTACGCCCCCAATCTTGGCGCAACCACTGCTTCTACTGGCACGTTCACAACCCTGATTGCGTCCTTGGATTCGCAGTTCACCTCTACGGGCGCGTTGCTGATTTCCAAGGGCACTACGGGCCAACAGCCCGGCTCTCCTGCAACGGGCATGCTGCGGTACAACACGACCACCAGTCAGTTTGAAGGCTATAGCGGTGCGTCGCCTGCGTGGACTTCGGTGGGTGGGGCGTCGATTGTCAACGACACCAGCTCTGCAACGGCGTATTACCCCTTGTTTGCGTATGCCACTTCAGGCACGGCGCTTAACATCTACACCTCCAATGCCAAGTACCTGTACACGCCTTCTACCGGCGAGCTGGTGGCTCCAGAGGTCGTGGTCTCAAACGGTATCCACGTAAACTCTGCGACGGTCAACTCAAGCTACACGATAGCCAGCGGATACAATGGGTTCTCAGTAGGCCCGATGACAATTGCGTCAGGGGCAGTAGTTACCGTATCGACTGGTCAAATCTGGACGGTTATCTAATGAGCACGATCAGCGCCAGCACCACAACGACCACCGCGTTTAAGGTCACAAGCGATACCACCGGCACGTTGGTGTTGCAGACGGGGAGCACCCCGACCACTGCGGTGACGATAGATACGTCGGGCAATTTTGGCATTGGTACAAGTTCGCCTGCGACAAAGTTTCAAATATCAGCAACAGGCAACCCAGAACTTAACATCTCAGGCACTGCCGGTTCGCCTGCATTGAGTTTTATTTCCAATGCATCCGGCGCGGGAATCATTGCTTACAGTCAATATTTGCGATTTGGCACAGTGACCGGAACAGGGCTTGCTGGGTATGCTGACCAAATGACAATTCTTGCGAATGGCAACCTCGGCATTGGTACGAGTTCGCCGAGCAGTAGGCTAAACGTCGATGGCGGTTCTTTGGCCACTAGCGGCGTAGGTATCTTAGCTGCAGGGTCTATCTCAACAGGGCGTTTGATTTCAGGCGGTGGAACTACCGTCAACGCGGTGCACACTTATTACGATGACCGTGCTTATGAGCTGTCGGCAGGGTCAACCAGCGGGTACGTTTCTGGTATTGCAATTGGCGCACGAAGCTATAGCGGGACAGGCGGAGACGCAGTAACAATATGGACGCGCAGCGCAGAGCGCGCCCGTATCGACTCCTCCGGCAACCTTGGCTTGGGTGTTACTCCTAGTGCTTGGACAGACTACAAGGTTTTGCAGATGTCAGGGAATAGTGCTGTTTATGCACTTGGAAGCAATGAAATTGGTACTGTTCAAAACGCTTACTACAATGCTGGTTGGAAATATGGAGTCAGTAGTGTTGCCGCTTCTTGGAATTATGTATATCAAGGCGCAACTTATTGGAAACAAGCTGCCTCTGGCACAGCCGGTAACGCGATCACTTTCACGCAGGCGATGACGCTGGATGTGAATGGCAACCTGCTGGTGGGGACGACATCAGGCGTTGGTAAAGTACGGATTCAAGGTGGCGCAGGAACAACCCCGGCCCTTTACGCATACAACACCAATGCAACAAGTGGGGATTACGCCGCTGTGTTTGCCCTTGGTGCAAACAACAACAACACTTCATCGTTCTTCTTAAACTGCACAGAACCCGGTGTTGCAAACCGATTTGCCATCTACGGCAACGGAACTTACGCAACATTATCCGACCAACGACTGAAGAAGAATGTTGAGACTGCCCGTAATGGGTATCTTGATGACGTAGTAAAGTTGCGTGTCGTCAAGTACAACTGGAATTCTCAAGCTGATGGGGAGGCAAAAGAGCTGGGCGTGATTGCTCAAGAGCTAGAGCAAGTGTTCCCCGGCCTTATTCAAGAATCAAAAGCAGAAGATGCTGATACATCTTATAAACAGATAAAAACTTCTGTACTGCCGTTCATTTTGCTAAAAGCCATCCAAGAACTCAAAGCAGAATTTGACGCTTACAAGGCGAGCCACCCATGACCATTACGCTCGACGGCACTACAGGGATCACGACACCGGGCCTGACCAACACGGGCACTGAAACCATTGCAGCTCTGTCCGTCTCAGGCGCTGTCACCCTCTCCGGCGGCACCGCCAACGGCGTTGGGTACCTTAACGGCTCCAAGGTGCTGACTACGGGCACTGCGCTGACTTACAACGGAACAGGGCTTGGGATTGGCGTTGCAAGCGCATCTAATCCTTTGCACATTGATTTTGACGGAACGGCGGCACGCATTGTTCGTGGTAGTGCGATTGGGTTTGTTTATAACACCGGAACAACAAGCACAAGTTCATTTCGTATTCAGTCCAATACTGGGCCTGTTGATATTTACACCGCATCTGGACAGCCTATAACTTTTTCCGCAGAAGCTGCCGAACAAATGCGCCTCAACAGCACAGGGCTGGGCATTGGTACGAGTTCGCCGGGTTTTGCTTTGGACATTTCTCAAGCCGCACCGCGCATTCGACAGACTGCCACAACAGGCACAAACAGCAGCCTGATCCAATTGGTAAACACTGGCGGCACAGCGTATGTTGGACTGGACAACAGCAGTGCTGGCTTGAGCACGGCCTACGCACTAAATTTATTCCATAGCGGCGCTTACCCAATTGTGTTCAGCACATCTGGCACAGAACGTATGCGCCTCGACTCCTCCGGCAACCTCGGCATTGGGGTCACACCAAGCGCCTCCACATATAAAACAGTTGAACTCACTGGCATTGCCATAACCGGCATTAACGCCACAGATGGGCGCATTTATGGAAATGCCTACGAATCTGGCGGCGGTGCGGTCTATAAAACAAGCAGCTTTGCAACTTTGTATAAGTTCAATGCTGGTTCGCATATTTGGTACAACGCCCCCAGCGGAACAGCCGGTAACGCGATCACCTACACGCAAGCAATGACGCTGGATGCGAGCGGCAACCTCGGCATTGGTACAGCCACAATCGGAAGCCGATTGACAATTGGCGATCCCGGCACTGGCGCGTCATTTACCAACGCAGCAGGCGGCAACCTTAACATCGGCTTGCTTGCTGGCACTGGCTCTGCGCAGGCATACATCTATCAACGCGCAAATGCCGCATTGCTTTTTGGAACTAACAATACAGAGGTCATGCGCCTTGACTCCTCCGGCAACCTCGGCCTTGGGGTCACGCCTAGTGCGTGGGGTAGTGGCAGTAAAGCGTTGGAAGGTGCTTATGGGGCCGCTGTGTCATGGAGTACAGGCGGCGCAGAACTTAATGTTGAATCAAACGCATATTACAACGGCACAAATTGGATTTATAAAACATCTGCGTATGCGACGATGTATTCGTCGGCAGGGTATAACGGCAAACACGCATGGTACAACGCAGCCTCCGGTACAGCAGGTAACACGATCACCTTCACGCAGGCGATGACGTTGGATGCGAGCGGCAGATTGTTACTTGGGACAACAACTGCGCCCTCTGGTGGTTCTGCCATTCAAGTTATATCGGCAGCAAACGGTGGGTTGCAACTTCATAGTACATCGCAAACGGGCGGCGCACTTCTTTCGTCTGCCGTAGCAAGCGGTGGACTTGCGTTTTTTACATACACAGGAAGTGTGGGTTCTGAAAGTTATACGGAACGCGCCCGTATCGACTCCAGCGGCAACCTGCTGTTGGGGACTACAAGTGTGTCTTCTCTTTCTGGTAATTGTTTTGCAGTTGGGGTGTCTAATTATGCGGTGTGCCACGCAACAGGAACCAGCTCGGGCACTAACTACGCAGGTTTTTTGTATAACGGTTCCACCATTGGCTCCATTACGCAGTCCGGCACTGCCGCAGTGTTGTACAACACCACCTCCGACCGTCGCCTTAAAGACAACATCACCGACGCTGACTCAGCCAGTGATCTGATTGACGCGATCAAGGTGCGGCAGTTTGATTGGAAGGCTGACGGCTCTCACCAGCGTTACGGCATGATTGCTCAGGAACTGCATGAGGTTGCGCCAGAGGCTGTGCATAGCCCCGTTGACCCTGACGAGATGATGGCCGTGGACTACAGCAAACTTGTGCCGATGTTGGTCAAAGAGATCCAATCCCTTCGTGTACGTCTTAACGCGCTGGAGTCTAAGTAATGGCTTCCCTGATCAATGCTGACAATGGCGTAGTGTCTGGCTCTGCTGGTGTAAAGACCACCGCAGACTCCTCGGGCGTGTTGGCCCTTCAAACCAACGGCACTACGGCCCTGTCCATCAGCACCGCGCAGGTAGTGAGCTACACAAACTCTCCGACGTACACAGCGGGCACAGCCAACGGCGTTGCGTATCTGAACGGCTCCAAGGTGCTGACTACGGGCACTGCGCTGACGTTTGATGGGACAAATCTGTCCGGCACAGGTTCAATGGGAACAACAATTGCCAGCAAAACAGCGCAATTTAATGCGGCTGGTGGAAGTATTTACGCATCCTTTGCTGATGGCACAAACACATGGCGTATTGGCGGTGGCATCATTTCGGCAGGCCAGTTCAACTTGTATGACGTAACAAACTCTCAAACAACATTGGGGTTTGTTGCTGGTGCGGCTGGATACTCTGCGTTTTATCAAAACAACGCCGAACAAATGCGCCTCAACAGCACAGGGCTGGGCATTGGTACGAGTTCGCCAAGTTACAAATTGGATGTTCAAGGCGCGACAGGAACAACGGTTTCTGGAACTTACGACACATCTGCATCTGGCAGTAGTATTGCGCTTTCTCGTTTGCGTACCACTGGAACAGGTCGTGGCTATTGGGACATTCGCACAGGAAACACAGCATCAGGTTTAACTGGCGCACTTGATTTTTTTGACAACATTGCTGGCGCATCACGCGCCATTCTTGACACTTCCGGCAACCTCGGCCTTGGGGTCACGCCGAGTGCATGGACAACGTACCCAGCTTTGCAGGTCAATAGAGGATCTTTGTGGGGGCCGGGTAGCAATTTTTACGTTTCTGCAAATTTGTATTACGACGGAACCAACCGCAGATACATTGCTAGTACTTACGCAACTGAATACGAACAAGCCAGTGGGCAGCACATTTGGCTCAACGCACCCTCTGGTACCGCAGGCAACGTAGTCACGTTGACTCAGGCGATGACGCTCAATGCGTCCAACCAATTGATGATTGGTACCACTTCGCCTTCTACGTTCCCATACCTGACAGTCGCAAACACTGGCGTAGACATCCAAGTTATTAGCACCACGACCACATCTGCGTTGATGGATGCTAACGCCACTAACAACGTACTGGCACTGCGAGCGCCGTTTAACGCATCACCTGCAACAACAAACAACAGCGGGGCTAAGTGGGGCATTTGGTTTAGCGGCGGTCCGCCCAGTGACACTACTACTTATCCTTACAGCTCTACTCAAGCCCGCACCACTGCTATTAGTAAGTCCGCAGCTATCTATGCTGTCTCTGAAGATCCCAGCGCAGGCTACAATCGTACCGTAGGTCTTGCTTTCTATACGTCGGCTTTTGATGCGGGCATGACTCAAAGCGGTCGATTTGATGGTCGCGGCAACTTTGGTATTGGAATGACGCCAAGCCCGTGGGGCAGTGGGCGCACAGCAATTCAGGTATATGGGTCTAGCACGGCGGCGTACTTCTCTGGCGGTACGGCCAACTGCATCTTTGGAAACAACTTCTACCACAACGGCACAAACGACGTATTCACCAACGCAACTTGGTATGCCGCGTACTACGCCCAGACTTATCTGGGGGATCACATCTGGACGTCCTCCACTGCGGCATCTGTCAGTGCAAACTCCGCCGTAACATTTAATACGCTGATGACGCTCACGCAGGCTGGCACCCTGCTGGTGGGGGTAACAACTGCTGCTGCTCAAGGTGGTTTGACAATATATCCAACAGGTTCTGCTGGCGGCCCATTGGTAGTTTGGAACAGAGCAACAACAGCTAGCACAACAACAGCGGCTGACTTTAGAAATGCTTCAACTTCTGTTGGTTCAATTACATATACAAATGCACTTACCGCTTACAACACCTCTTCCGACTACCGCCTCAAAAACATCACTGGCCCCATTACCAACAGTGGCGCTTACATTGACAGCCTGAAGCCCGTTGAAGGCACTTGGAAGGCTGATGGTTCTACGTTCGTTGGCCTGATTGCCCATGAGGTTCAAGAAGCCTCACGCACCGTTGTTGCAACGGGCACCAAAGACGGTGAAGAAATGCAAGGCATGGACTACTCTAGCGCCGAAATAATCGCCAACTTGATTGCCGAAGTTCAATCCCTTCGTGTTCGTCTTAACTCTCTGGAGAACAAATAATGTCTGCAACGATTACTTGGACTGTGACTACGATGGACTGCTACCCTCAAGCGGAGGGTGAGACGGATGTGGTCTTTACCGTGCATTGGACCTGCGCTGGTTCTCAGGTGGCCAACGATCAAACTTACAACACCAGCGTCTACTCGACCTGTGGCGTGACCTATGTCGCCGGGACCCCGTATACTCCCTTTGCCGATCTGACTCAGGATCAGGTGCTGGGCTGGGTCTGGACTTCTGGTGTGGATAAGACCGTGACCGAAGCTGCCGTTCAGGTCCAGATCGACAACCTGATCAACCCCCCAGTGGTGCAGCCTGCACTGCCGTGGGCAACCGCATAACTTTCTCAACAAACCGGGCTACAACCCGCAAAGGTGACCTATGGAAATTAAGCTGACTATGACCCTCGATGAAGCCAACGCCGTTCTTCAGGTGCTGGGCAACCTGCCCACCTCATCGGGTGTCTACCCCTTGCTGATGAAGCTCAAGATGCAGGCTGAGGAACAACTGCCTAAGTCTGAACCTGCGGCTGGCTGACGATGTTTAGCGCGGGTCCGATCTCGTCGTGGACTATTAGTGCATTCCAGCAGTACCTAAATGCTGCTATTGCCGAGTCTGCCACGGGATCGGATTCCGTTGCTGCCGCCCAGACTTTTGCTGCCTCTATAGCTGAGACTGCCACCGGCACAGACAGTATTTCTGCCGCCCAAACCTTTGTTTCTGCAGTCTCCGAGACGGCCACGGGCACGGATTCAATCAGCCCCACCCTTGATATGCCGGTTTCGGTTGCAGAATCGGCCACCGGTACAGACAGTGCCTCTGCCGCACAGGTCTTTGCCACCAGCATCGCAGAAAGCGCAACCGGGTCGGATACTGCCTCGGTGGCTCAGACTTTTGTAGGCAGCATTGCAGAGTCGGCCACTGGCACGGATTCCATCACCCCCTCCGGCACGTTTAGCGCCACGGTGCTTGAGACGGCCACCGGCACGGATTCCGTCACCCCGGCGATTAACATGTCGGCCTCGGTCAGCGAGTCGGCCACCGGCTCAGACCTGATCTCTGCCTTGGGGATCTTCAACACCCTCGTCTCCGAATCGGCCACCGGCACAGACAGCCTCTCCGCTGCCCAGACTTTTGCTGCCACCATTGCCGAAATTGTCACCGCTGCCGAGCTTGTTTCGGGGGCCTTCCTCTGGAATCCAGTGGATGACAGCCAAGGATCGGTGTGGCAGACTGTGGATGACAGTCAGTCTGGCTCTTGGACGGCTGTTAACGACGCTCAATCGGGCAGTTGGTCTGCCGTTGACGATTCGCAAGGGGGGTCTTGGACCTCTGTTAATGATACCCAGACTACAACATGGGTAGACATCAATCCGAACGAAGACAACCGGTACCCGTAAAGGTGCGTCATGACCACATATAGCTCAAATCTTGGCCTCGAACTGATCGGTACTGGCGAACAGACCGGTACGTGGGGCGTCACGACCAACAGCAATCTGGGCACCCTGCTGGAGCAGTCGATCTCCGGTTACGTCACCCAAGCGGTTGTCACGGGCACCGATACCATCATCACGATCCCCAACGGTGCCACAGGCGTGGCCCGTAATATGTTTTTGGAGCTCACCGGCACGGGCGGGGCGAGTACCAACCTCATAGTGCCTACCAACAAGAAGTTGTATTTTGTGTACAACAACGCCACCTCAGGGCAGGTGACGGTCAAATGCTCGGGCCAGACCGGCGTCTCGGTGGCCTACGGCGTTAAAACTATTCTGGTGTGCAACGGTACCGATATCGTTGTAGCCACAACTCTGGTCGGCCCTACCGGCCCTACCGGACCCACCGGCCCTACCGGTCCCCTTGGACCCACTGGGCCTACTGGCCCCACGGGTGCTGTCGGCCCCACCGGCACTGCCGCCACTATCGCAGTGGGCACGACCACAACCAGCCCTGCTGGCGGCTCCGCCTCAGTCACTAACTCCGGTAGTTCATCGGCTGCGACCTTCAACTTTACGATCCCTACGGGTCCCACCGGTCCAACAGGCTCTATTGGCCCCACAGGCAGTTTAGGTCCTACGGGCCCCACAGGCCCTCCGGGCCCTGCCTCGTCGGTTGCTGGCCCTCCGGGCCCCACTGGCCCTGCTGGTACGACCGGCGCTACGGGCTCAACTGGCTCTGCTGCTACCCTAACGCTTGGCACAGTCACCACGGGGCCTGCGGCCAGTCCTGCGGCCATCACTAACTCCGGCAGTTCATCTGCTGCCGTATTTAACTTTACGCTGCCTACTGGCCCTTCAGGCCCCACGGGCCCTGCGGGAACTGCTGGCCCTCCGGGCCCCACTGGTGCGGCCTCCACAGTTCCGGGCCCTCCGGGCCCCACCGGTCCCACTGGTGCTACAGGCTCCACCGGTAGCGCAGCCACAATTACGTTGGGCACGGTCACCACGGGGCCTGCGGCCAGTCCTGCGGCTATCACTAACTCCGGCAGTTCGTCTGCGGCGGTGTTTAACTTCACCATCCCAACCGGTCCCACAGGCCCTGCCTCCACAGTTGCTGGCCCTCCGGGCCCTGCTGGGTCCAACGGCGCTACGGGTCCTACCGGCCCGACTGGTCTTACTGGCCCTCCGGGCCCAACCGGTACCACAGGCGCAACGGGCCCCACTGGCCCTCAAGGCTTGACTGGTCCTACGGGTGCTACGGGTCCTTACGGTGCAAGCGGTCCTCCGTTCTTGCAGAACGTCACGTCGGGCTATACCTCGGGTGGCAGGGTGTTTGTGACCTCTGCGGGAGGTCCGGCCCCGTCTGCGATCAATCAGGGCGACGTTTGGCTGGGCATCTAAATGACGCTCAAAGTCTGGAACGGCTCTGCTTGGACTAGTGTCTCCACCCCTAAGGTGTGGAACGGGTCGTCATGGGTGACAGTCACCAACGGCAGGGTCTGGAACGGCTCTGATTGGGTTACGTTTTTCCCGACTTTGGGCTTCTCTCCAAACATAGCGTTCACTGCGGATGACAGCCAATTCGGGTCTCCGGTAGCTTCTAGTATTGCGTACTTCACGCTTAACTCTGCCGGGACAACTACGATATCGGGTAACACCACAGCAGACGGGCCTACTGTATGGGTAGATCCTACGTTCAGCGGAGTCGGTGCTAACTACGAAGCACAAGTTGTTGTCTCCACGCTAGTTAATTCAGGCACCAGTAGCGGCACGTACCACACGTATACGGTTCTTGGCACAAGCATTGCCTACAACCAAGCTACGCCCTATACAAGCGCATGGACTGCTTTAACTTCTAATCGGTCCACAACAGCGTATGCAGCCTCCGATAGTGGACATCCGGGCGAGATTTCCTCCTTACAAGGCACCGTATACATCCGTCAGGTGGGCACAACCACCCCGTCGATCTCCGTATCTTTTGCAATCAGCGCAGAGGCAAACTCCTAATGAAAGGCGAATGGTGTTACTTCAAGGCCCACCTGCCCGCAGACTACTGCGAGCGGATCATAGAGGTTGCCTTGTCCCGACCGGCTCAAGAGGCCCAGATCGGCACCGACACCGGGGTCAAGTCTGACACGTCTTTTCGTCGCTCTAGCCTGCGGTTTGTGAACCGGGGTGATGCTGAGCTTGACTACGTATTTGACGAACTTTGGAAGCTTGCGCTTCGTGCCAACCAAGAATGGTTTGACGTACACATCAGCAAGCTCGACTACCTTCAGATAGCTGAATATGACAGTGCGTACGCAGGTGAGTACAAGACGCATCACGACATCTTTTACATGAATGGCGATCCGTACTACCACCGGAAACTGTCCTGCATCATTCAGCTATCTGATCCTAGTACCTACACGGGTGGCGACCTGACCTTTGAGCATGTGTCCGCATACCCTGATCCGGTAGAACTGCGCCAGCAAGGCACAGTGATCTTCTTCCCTTCCTTTGTACGCCATGCAGCGTTGCCGGTCACTACCGGTAAACGGTACTCCGTTGCTTCATGGTTTGATGGTCCCAAATGGAGATGAGCATGGTTAAGCCTGTTAAAAAGCCTGTTGCCAAAGGCCCTAGCGCCACTGATGTAGACGCCAAAGTTGATGCGCACATTGATGTGTGTGCTGTCCGGTACGAGGGCATTGAGCGTGAGATGCGCGGCATGAACGCTAGGCTTAAGCGCATTGAGGCCATCTTCATTGGCAGTGCAGGCGCAATCATCTTGTTGTTGGCGCACTTAGCGACCAAATGAAAGCCAAGCTCACTTTCTACGTCACCTTGATGGTCAGTGCGACGCTGTGCCTTGTTATCTTTGCAATGGTCGCAACGCTGCTGATGGGGCTGTTTGACCAACGCGTTGACAACAGTGAGATTTTCAAACTCATTTCGCCTGCGTTCCAGACAGTTGTTGGCGGTTTTATTGGCCTGCTTGCTGGTGTGAAACTCTCTCACGATGACGAGGATGACGCCCCATGATGACTTTAATCTCTACTGCCATCAGTTTCTTGATGGGCGGTTTGCCGAAGATTCTCGACTTCTTCCAAGACAAGTCAGACAAGTCGCACGAACTTGCACTGGCTCGGATGCAGACTGAGCGTGAGTTGGAACTGCGCAAAGCTGGCTTTGAGGCTCAAGAACGTGTGGAGCATATCCACACTGAACAGCTTCAGATCCAATCTGATGCCCAGTCAAAGCAGACGCTTATCAACGCACAGCAGGCTGAGATGCAGGCGCTCTACGCTCATGACATGAGCCTCAATGAAGGCACTTCAACTTGGGTCAAGAACTTTCGTGCGCTGGTGCGCCCCATCATCACCTACGGGTTTTTCTTCTTGCTGGTAGCTATTGATGCGGGGCTTTTCATGTATGGCTGGAACCGCAACACGGACTTTAAGACGCTGGCTGACCTGCTGTGGGATGACGAGACTCAGGCGCTATTTGCCTCGATCATTGCTTTCCACTTCGGCGGGAGGGCGTTTGGTAAGTGAACGTCTCGCCCGATTGCATCTACACGATTAAGCATCATGAGGGCATGAGGCTGCGGCCTTACCGTTGCCCGGCGTTGCTGTGGACTGTAGGTGTCGGGCACGTTCTCTACCCTGATCAGGGCAAGCTTAAATTGGCAGATCGGACAGGGTATGCACTCAAAGATGCCGATAACAGGGTTTGGACACAGGCCGAGGTGGATGCACTACTGCGCTCAGACCTTGCGCGTTTTGAGTCAGGGGTGGCCCGAATGTGTCCTGCTTCTGTTGGCAGTCAAGGCCGCTTTGATGCATTGGTAAGTTTTTCCTTTAACGTGGGATTAGGGACGCTACAGCGTTCTACCTTGCGATCCAAATTCAACCGTGGCGACTTTGAGGGCGCTGCACAGGAGTTTCTCAAATTCACTAAAGCTGGGGGCAAAGTGCTTAAAGGCTTGGTGAACCGCCGTAATGGCGAAGTGAGGATGTATGGCCGGGCTTGACGACATCACCAATCCGCTGAACCAAGCTGAAGGCGCTCTAAAAGCTGCGCGTGGCGTTCTCAATGAGAGTGTCGGGCTGGTGAAGGATGTTGCCCAAGTCGCCGGAGAGATTAAACAGTACCGCGAGAACAGGCAGGACGAGAAGGCTATTGCGCCTGCGTTGATGAACAAACGCGCCACCAAGCGTGTGACAAAGCGTGACGTAAAGCAGGCAACGGCTGAATACGATTCTGAACTCGACTCGTCAATGTCAGCCGCCAAGAAAGTGCTGATTGAGCGCAAGAGAGCCGAGGAAGAAAACGCGCTGGTTTGGTCGATGTCCAAAGAAGAGCGCGACGCATACTTTGAAGAGAAAGCGGCGCAGACGGAACGGATCAAGGCTGAAAAACTACGACTGATCCGCGAAGAAGATGCCCGACGGGAACGCAGCGAGCTGATATTTGCGGTGGTGTTTGGAGTGGTGGCGACGGGGGTGGTCATATGGGGTTTTCTCGTGTGGATCGCCGTGATGAAAGGCAGTGGTATGACTTGGTTGCCCGGCATACAGTTGATCAGGTGAAGACCCGCCCTGCGGATGCCAGCCTAATTGTCACCAGCCCGCAGGAAGTTCAGAAGAACTTAGAGGAATGGCGGCGCTTTGAGGCTAGGATTCACATAGTGGTATAAGGAGTTTGATGTCTGGCACGGTGCGCGTGCAACGGTTGAGAGGAAGCTGAAGGGTCGACCCGTATCGTTAAGGCAATATCCGCCTCAATGGGTAAGGTGCAAAAGCCCTGCACTCCGTGGCCTCCCGGCAGGATAAGCCTGCACATCATTTAATTTGGAGATCGAGATGGCGCTTCAAAAACTTCAGTTTCGCCCCGGCGTAAACCGCGAGTCCACCACCTATGCTAACGAGGGTGGGTTCTACGCCAGCGACAAAATCCGATTCCGTTCGGGCTTTGCTGAGAAGATCGGCGGCTGGATCAACCAGTCCACCTATACGTTCAAGGGCGTCTGCCGGGCGTTGTTTAATTGGATCAGCTTCCTGAACGAGAACATGCTGGCTGTCGGCACCAACGCCAAGATGTATGTGGAGTATCTGGGCATCTACCACGACATTACTCCGCTATCCACCACCCTTACGCTGCCTAACAACCCGTTTACCACGGTGGTTTCAACTTATCTGGTGACGGTCACCACCTCCTCGCCCCACAACATCACAGTGGGCACCTACGTCACTTTTGCTGGTGTGTCGGGCGGCGGCGTGGTCAATGGCGTTACGCTTAATGGGAACTTTGAGGTCATCACAACCCCAACCAGCACGTCTTTCACGGTGCTCGGGGCTACCACGGCAACAAGTTCAGGCTCTGGTGGTGGCGCTGCGGTCACGGCTGCGGTGGAGATCACAGCAGGTAACGCGATTTATACGGCAGGTTTGGGCTGGGGTGGCGGTCCGTGGGGCTTTGGCGGTTGGGGTATTGGCTCGACGGTCTCGACCCAGATCCGGTTGTGGTCTATGGACAACGACCAAGAGAACCTACTGTTCAACCCGCGCACCGGGGCAATCTACTACTGGGTCAAGGATACGACCAGCTTTAACCGTGCGGTCACCCTAAACGCCTACGCCGACACACAGGTCAAGGCTACAACCTACGCGCTGTTCGGCAGTGGTGCTACATCCATCACGGTAATTGATCCTAACGGCATTGATACAGGCGCGGTCGTCTCGGGCACTGGCATCCCGGCTGGAACCTACGTCACCACAGCTTACGTCGCAGGCAGCTACACGGTGCCTATCTCTGCGGCAACTACGTCTGTATCCGACACTAATGACTACACCTTTAGCTTTGCAGGCAAGCACGTCCCCAACAACACGTACCAAGTGCTTACCTCAAGCGTGGGTAACTTCACCATTGCCTTTGGTTCCAACCCATACAGCCCAATCAATTTTACCGAGAACTTTGATGCGCTGTTGATCCGCTGGTCGGATGCCGACAACCCGTTTGAGTGGGTACCTGCCACGACCAATCAGTCCGGTGAGCAGCGCCTGTCCTACGGCTCGTACATCATTACGGCGGTGGATACCCGGCAGGAAATTCTGGTCTTCACCGATGCGGCGGTCTTTTCCATGCAGTATCTGGGTCCCCCGTACGTATGGGGCCTTAACCTGTTGATGGACAACCTGTCGATCATTTCTCCCAATGCGGCTATTACGGTCAACAACGTGACCTACTGGATGGGCGTGGATAAGTTCTACCAGTACTCGGGCCGTGTGGAGACGCTGCCGTGCAGCCTGCGCCAGTTCGTGTTTGCCAACATCAATACCGACCAGTATGGGCAGGTGGTTTGCGGTACCAATGAAGGGTACAACGAAGTCTGGTGGTTCTACGCTTCAGAAAACAGCCTCGTAAATGACACCTACGTCATCTACAACCACCTTGAGCGTATCTGGTACTACGGCACTATGAACCGTTACGCGTGGCTGGATTCCTCGCTGCGCCAGTACCCGATGGCCTCGTTCAGTGTGCAGACTTCCTATCTGTCAGCGGCGATCAACAGCAGCGTCACTATCCTGCCGGTGGTCAATGCAGGCTCATACCCCACTACGGGGGTGGTGACCATAGACTTTGAGAAGATCTACTACACAGGGCGGACTTCTTCGTCCCTGACAGGCTGCACTCGGGGTTATGACAGTACACCGGCAGTCAGCCACATCATTTACTCGACTTTGACCTACAGCATCCCCAATCAAGTTATGAACCATGAGTACGGCAACGACGACCGGTCAACCTCTACGATCCTGCCAATTGCCTCCTATATTGAGTCTTCGGACTTTGACATTGGGGATGGGGATCATTTTGGGTACGTCTGGCGCATGTTGCCTGACTTCACGTTTGAGAATTCTGGTTCAAACACACCTGCGATAACTATGACGGTCAAGGGGCGGCAGAACTCCGGCAGTAGCTACGCTGCGGCTGATTCTCCCAGTGTGCAGCAGACGGCAACCTATCCGATTGAGCTCTATACCGGGCAAGTCTATACCCGCGTGCGGGGTCGTCAGATGTCCTTTCGCATAGACTCTGCGGATCTGGGCGTGGCGTGGCAGATGGGCGCGATCCGTATTGATATCCGACCGGATGGGCGACGCTGATGGACAACACCAGACCGTCTAAGGCTTCCAACCTTGCCGTTGCCCCGGTCGAGTACCAGCAGCGGTATCAGGACCAGCTTAACAACCAACTGCGCATCTACTTCAACCAAGTCGATGGCAACACCCAGCAGTTGATCCAGACAGCCAACAGCCTGACCGTGATGACGTGGCTTGGAGGGTCGTTCTAATGGCGTTTCAGAACATTATTGGCAACCGTCTGGCACAGGCGGCACTGACCACAGCCTATGTAACGGTGTACACCACCCCCCTGCTGACCCGCACCTATGTGAAAAGCATAGATATCTGCAACACCACGGCAGGGGCGTTGAACCTCTACATCTCGCTGGTGCCCAGTGGAGGCACGGCGGGTACGGGGAACGCCCTGTATTACAACTTTTCCGTAGCTGCCAACTCTCGGACGCAGTGGGCGGGAACCCAAATTTTAACCTCTGGCGATTTGATTAGCGTCAAAGCCAGCGGGACGGGCCTCACAGTGACCATTTCTGGTGGCGAAGCAACGTAAGTGATACCATCGACCGCAATCTTTGACGGGGACTAGCATGACAAACCCATTCCTGCAAGGAATAGCTTCCGGGCTCCACAGCTACGCACAGGGCGGGATCATCCCGGCCCAGTCCGACACCATGCCCAACATGAATGGGTACTACCCCCTGTCGAACATCCAGCGCACCGACGCTGCTTACGACCCCAAGTTGTCCTTTGCCCACCCCTCAGAACTGCTGGGCTCGGGCGATACCAACATTGACCCGTTCACGGGGGAGGAGAAGTTTGCCGTGGGGGGACCGGTTGGAATAGGCCAGCTTCAATTCCCTGAGAGGTTGGATGTTTCAAATAGCCCCGAGTACATTCCGTTAGGACTCTCGCCTTATGAGCAGCCTCAACCCGTTCAATCTTATTCTCCTCCTGTCTTCCCGCAGGAGGCGCAGCCTCAGCCGGGTCCTGCGTTTGATCCCTACAGCCCGGAATACAATTATGGGCCGCCTGATGATCCGTATGTTCCGTTGGATGTGGAGCGGCAGCCTCAGCCGGGTCCTGCGTTTGATCCCTACAGCCCGGAATACAATTATGGGCCGCCTGACGATAACAATTTTCCTGAATGGTTGTTAAAGGGGCAGCCTCAACCTGCTCAACAACCTCTTCCAGAATATATTTTTAACGACTGGGAACCGCCACCACTAAGTGATGACGAGATGAAGGGTGCCCGTACCGCATACGATATTGTTGAGGAACAGATTAAAAATGGGACTTATAAAGGCCCCAACCCATACGCCCCTCCCGAAACGTCTTATCATTGGAATGATGGGCCAGAACGTGCTTATCCTGCGCCTGAGCCGCAGCCTCAGCCTGCTCAGCCTGTTGAGTTTGACCGGCCTGCTCAGCCTGTTGAGTTTGACCGGAATGGGTGGTGGGGAGGCCCCGAGCCGCAGCCTCATGAGGCTGAGCAGATTCCCGGTATAACCGATCGACCGATTGAGTTTGACCGGAATGGGTGGTGGGGAGGCCCCGAGCCGCAGCCTCAGCCGTATCAAGAGGCTGAGCTCTTTCCGTATCAACAAAATACCGATTTTAACGAGATTCGTAACAACCCGCCCACGCCGGTTTCTGGTCCTAGTGGGCCTACTGTTGCGGAAGAATATGATCGTCCCTACTATAACCCGTTTGATGTGGAGCGACAGCCTCAGCCTGCTCAACCCGTTCAGTCTTACTCTCCTCCGTCCCTCCCGCCACAGGAGCGGGGGCCAATTGGTCGTCAGCCGTGGATCAGGCCGCCTGACCCATACCATCCCCTGCCTACATTGACGGGCGGCATTGGCCCTTATGTAGACCAACTGAACAAGGACTTTGCTGCTGCACCCCGGTACAAGGACAACGCGGGAATTAGCTGGGGTGGCGGAACCACAACCGGGCCTACCGGTCCTACCGGTCCTACCGGTCCTACTGGCCCTTACACAGGGCCTTTCTACCCGGCACCCCCTCTACCAACAGGAGGCCCTCCGGGTCCTACAGGGCCAACAAGAGGTCCTACTGGCCCTTCCTATCCCCCACCTCCGCCTCCTAAAGAGACGAAGAAAAAGACCCCATTAATTACCCCGGAAGTAATAGACCCTGAAACTGGGGAATATCGGCCGTGGGACACCAAGACAGGCACTTACGCTAATACTGGTCCTTCCTATCCCCCACCTCCGCCTCCTGTAGTCAAACCGCCTAAAAAGGGAAAAATTGACCCAGAAGTAATAGACCCTGAAACTGGGGAATATCGGCTGTGGGACACCACGACAGGCACTTACGCTAATACTGGTCCTTCCTACCCCACAGGCCCTGTAACAGACACCCGGACCCCCGAGGGTAGGGTTGTGATTGACACAAACGTCGATCAAACCGGTTCAGATTTTGACCCTTACGCGTTTGCCAACAGTGCGGGGGCTAAAAACGCTACTAACGATCTATATAGCAGACTCACTGGGTTTGACCCTACTGCATTTGCTAACAGTAAAGAAGCTCAAGATGCTACGAATGAACTTGCTAAACGGTTAGGGTCTACGTCTAGCTCTGATGGGATAGGGGCAAAGATAGGCAATGCGGTTACTACTGGGGTCGATAAATTAACAACCGGCTTTAAAAATGTAGTTAAAGACGTTGAAAAACATCCTGCTCGTTCACTAGTTGACGCTGCGGGGCAATTTGTATTTGGGACACCTTATATTGGTAGGATGGGGGAAAAACTATTAAATTCTTTTGCTGGGGGGTTTGACTCCAATAAATTTGCTAACAGTTCCGCCGCACAAGATGCTACAGACAGAATAGCGGACATATTGGCAAAAGAAGAATCGGGTACTACGGATTCAACTGATACGTCAGGAGGTACAGATACCTCTACCGGCTCTACGGAAGGTGCCAAGACTCGCGGCGCAAGTAACCCAAATTGGCAGTTCCCCGGGTTTTCTGGGTATGAGTCCCCCAGTTTGGGTAAATCGCAGATGGGTATCGGCGACATGAGCGTCCTTAACTTCATGACCGGTAGCCCGACGAGCATGATGGACCCAGCTAGTATGGCTATGTATAACTCAATGGGAGGCCAAGACGTTTACGCTTATGGGCAGACTTTCGCCAGCCAGAACAAAGAATTGGCAGATTACGCCAAGAACGCTAGGTACTCCGGCGAAGGCGGCAGCGACCGGTTTGCTGCAGATAGGGCGTTGTATTTTGCGGCCCACCCTGAGTGGGGCCAAGATCCGGGGTCAACTGCCAACTACCGTTCCGAAATCGGCAAGGCTGAGTACGCAGACCAATCTGGCCGGGAAAACTCTGCCGAAACGCAGCAGCAACTTGATGAGTACTACAACCAACTGTACGGCGACGAGGGTATGGCTGCTGGCGGTCTGGCCTCCCTGCCTGAGTACAAGGCGGGTGGGTTGCTGCATGGCCCCGGCGATGGCATGTCCGACTCCATCCCTGCGGTAATCAAGGGTGAGCAGCCCCAACGGGCGGCGCTTGCAGACGGGGAGTTTGTTGTCCCCGCAGATGTTGTTTCACACCTTGGCAATGGCTCGACCAAGGCCGGTTCTGCCCGACTTTATGAGATGATGGACAAGATCCGTCATGCCCGTACAGGCAACTCAAATCAGGGCAAGAAGATCAATCCTCACAAGTTTCTCCCGGTTTAGGGGCACACCATGGCTGACACAATTACTTCTACTTCCTCAGGCGACGTTCCAGATTTCCTGAAGCCAGCAACAGCTCAACTACTGGCCAATGCAGCTACTGCGGCAAGCACGCCGTATGCAGGACTCAACGCGTACTACACCGCTACTGGTGGGGCGACCCCGTTTACTCAAATTAACCCGCTTCTTAAGCAGTCTTATACGGACGCAGAAAAGTTAGGCCCTGCTGGTGAGTTAGATACCGGCGCTAATATGGCCAGTGCTGCGGGTATTGGCAGTCTGATGGCAGGTCAGAACTACATGGGTATGGCCTCTAACCCCTACGCGGTTCAGCAGTTTATGTCCCCCTACATGCAGAATGTAGTGGATCAGCAGAAACGTTCGGCCATGCAAGACTACGCCCGTCAAGCGCCCGGCCAGCAAGCTCAAAGCATCCGTATGGGTGGTCGTGGTGGTACCCGTGACGCGCTGATTCAGGCAGAGAACAACCGCAACCTACAGAACTCTTTGCAAGGCATCCAAGCCACCGGTAGCCAACAGGCATACCAAGGCGCACAGGACATCCTAAAGACGGGTGCGGATGTGGGTTTGCGGGGCTACGGTCAGGGCATCACTGCCGCCAACACATTGGGGCAACTGGGTAACATGCGGTTTGGTCAGCAGAAAGATGCTCTGATGGCCCGCAATACAATGGGCAATGACGTTTATGGTAAGGAAGACGCGGTTAACAAAGCCCGTTATGCTGACTTTCAAAACATGTCAAACGACCCGATGAACCGTGCAAAGTTCATGTCCGGCATCATTGGCAACATCCCTGTCCCGGGCCGAAGTACTTCATCTACGCCGGGCAGTGACTCTACTTCGGATTGGATGAGCAACCTCGGTAGTTTGTTTGCTTCTTACTTTGGCAAAAAGCCGTAAGGACACGCTATGTTCAACATGCCTACCAGCGGTCCGCTTTCCCCTATTGTGTCCCTTGAGCGACGCAAGCTAGAGCAGCAGGGGATTCCCCCCGGCCAAGAGCAACAGGGTTCTGCGGCTAAAGGCTCTCCAATCAGTGGGGATCTGGCCCAGTTAATCCAGCTCAACCGTATGCTTCAGCAACAAGGCGCGATGCAGCAAGGCAACGCCGCTCCTTCAACCGTGGCACAAGATCTTATGCAGCAGGTTACGCAGCAAAGGGCCCCCCAGATGCAGCCTCAAATGCCCCCTCAAATGCAGCCTCAAATGCCCCCTCAACCGGACCCTCGTCAGCAAGGTATTGCCCAGTTGCCCCAAGAGGCTGTTGGTAACGGCATGGCCGCAGGCGGCATTGTTGCATTTGATGATGGTGGCCTAGTTGGGTTGACCCCTGCTGAACAGGAAGAGTTTGATAAGTTGCAAAGGTTACGACTTGGCGCATATATGGTGCCGGGGGTAGCTGAAGCTCAAAAACAAACGGCTGCGCGGTATGAAGAATTGCGTGCTAAAAAGCAAGCAGCCGAAAAAGCCGCCAAAACTCAAGCAGAAGCGGCGGAAACATTTGCACGTTCGCCGGAAGGAATACTTAGCCAATATGGAGTCGGGGCCCCTGCCCCTGCTGCTGTAGCCCCTCAAGGCAACGCCAATTTCAACATGATCCAAGAGGCTATAAAACAGCAGCGCCCTGCGGCTCCTGTTCCCCCTGAAGTAAAGCAGGCTATTGCACAGCGTGCTGCTGCGTCTGGTAAAGGTCAGGGCTTGCGGGACCTTGTGCCCACCCTGTCTGCACCTAAAGAAGCAATGCCGTCCGAACTTGAAATGGCTCTGTCTAGGGCAAATGTTGAAGCAACAAAGAATCCTGAGTGGTACGCAGCGCAGCGAAAAAAGATGGAAGAAGAGTCCGGCTTAGCGGGTATTTGGAAGAAGCAGCAGGAAGAGCAAGAGCGCCTCAAGGCTGAGGCTAGTCCTGAGGAACAGAAAAGAGCTTTTTGGAACAACCTTTCTGCGCGACTGGCGGACCAAAGCGGCCAGCGCGGTGTTTCGCGGTCTTCACGTATTGCGCAGATGTTTGGTGCGGTGGGTGGGGCTAGGTCCTCAACCGAAGAAGAGTTCAAGAAGCGCAACGCTGACCTCAACAAGGCTTCTACCGATCTGCAAGAGAAGCAGGCCATGTACCGTATGACTGGCACGGCGGCAGACCGTGACGCTGTTGCTAAGGCTCAAAAGGAGCGCGGGGCGCTGGCGCTAGAGGTAGAGAACTTAAAGCGTCTAGAGAAGAAACAACTTGCAGACGAGGCAAGGGAAGATAAGCGTGATAAGCAAACCACCCGCGAGTTGGATCTTCGTGCAGCTAGAGACCAGCGAGAAGCAGACCACCAGCAAAAAATGTTGGATATTACTTCCGGTAAGGAGCCTCTATCTCGCGCCACATCTCTTATGACTAGTTACAACAATGAAGCTAGAGCACTAGTAGATATTATAAAAGCCCCAGAGACTGATCCTGCGGCAAGGGCAGAGGCCACTGCATCCCTTACTGATGTCCGCAGACGGCTTAATGAAGTGCAAAATGTATTGAGGCAAGGTTTGCCGGGGATGAGTGCAACAGCGCCTGCTCCAGTTAAGGCTCCCACCGTTAAATGGGGAGCATTGAAGTAACATGAATGTTGAGCTGCCAAACGGGACTATCATAGAAGACGTTCCTGACGGTATATCAAAAGCTGAGCTTGCTAGAAAACTGCGAGCTAATGGCATGGAGGTCCCCGAAGAATGGTTGTCTGGTAGCGAGTCTGGCGCAGGCAAAGTCTTTGGTAAACGTGCGGCGCTCTCCGCGCTTCCCGGCATTGCGGGTCTCGGTGGTGCTGAAGCTGCTATGGCTGCTGTGTCTCCCTATGCTGCAACTATGGCGGCTACCGGTGCGGGGGCTATCCCTGCTGCACTGCTAATGGGCGGTGCGGGTCTCGTAGGTGGTGTGGGCGGCAGTATGCTCGCCAGTAAAGCTCAAGAAAAAGCCTTGGAAGCCATGCCCGAGACTCGGGCTGCTCTGGGCGTAGACCCTGAGACTCTTGCAAGGGAAGAAGAGGCCCATGGCACGGCTGCTATGTTTGGCAACCTTGCTGGTCAAGCAGTATCCATGCGACCAAGTGTAACGACCCTCCGTCAGGCTTTTGGTAAGGGCACAGCTAAAGAGATTCTTGAAGCCCGGGCCATGATGGGTGCTGGCGCGGGTATTGGTGGGGGGTTGGGTGCTGGGATGCAGCAGTTGGAGAACCCCGGCGCTGACTTAGATTGGGCAGGTATTGCAGAAGGCACGCTTGCTGGCGGACTTTTTACCAAGCCTACCAGTCGTGTTGGTGAACCTGTCAGTAGGGCAGCACGGCGTCTAGCCGGTGGGAAACCGCGTGTTGCAACGCCTATTGAAGAACCCCCACCTGCGGAAGAGTCTGTTGTACGCCCCCCGCTTGAGGGTGAAGCAACGCCTCCTCCGTCCGCTGAACAACGTCCCGGACCGTCTAACCCTGTTGCGGATCTGATCCGTCGTGGCGAACTTCTCCCCGATGAACGCGCTACTGTAGAAGCACCGATAGAGGAAGCCCTTCCGACTGAAGCTCCGCCTACTGAAGCCCCGCCTGTTGAAGTTGCTCCAACTACAGTTGCTCCGGTTGACCCTAAAGAAGCCGCGCAATTGTCGGCTGATATGGCTGAACGTACAGCAGAAGCATCAAGGCAGCGGGCGTTAAATCGCATTGGGTTCCCCTCAGAAGAAAAAGAGAACTCCAGTGCTCTTGAAGCCCTGCGCAACGATAAACATGTGGTAGTTGAAGGGTTCAAAGCATCCCGCGATTTACCTGCGGGCTCCGTACTCCATATTTTTGAAACTAAAGATGAAGCACTGGCCGCTGCGGGTCGAATGACGCGTAAGCCAAAAGAAGCCCCTTCCTACATTGACATTGTTCAACCTGACGGAAAAGTTACAAAACTAGATCGAGTACGTGGGGGACAGTATCGAAAGGCAAGCGCCCGAGTGGGTCGTGCTGTTGAAGAAGCTCTGGTCAAGACTGAGACTCAGCGGATCAAGAATGAGTTCGGCACATACCCCGAGAACTTTGCCAAGCTCCCCCGTGCAACGCAGCTTGAAGCGTTCGATCTAGTCACCAAAGATTTTGACCCTGCTCAAAGAGAGGCAGTTACCGGGAAGCTCGAAGAACTTGGGCTGAACGACAAAGATACTGACTGGCTGTTCAACAAAGCTGAAGAGCAAAGTGCAGCAGGGGCTCGGGAAGTTCCTATTGCTGATGTCCCCACGGTTGAAGAAGGGGTGGCTGGGTACGAAACTTCTGCTGACTTTGAACAAAATACCCCTCTGCGGTCATCAACTGATCGAGAGATCGGTGTACGCGGTACTACGCCTGAAGAACGTGTCGCACCTACCGAAGCTCCGCGCACTGCTAAAGACTTTATAGATTCTTATGGCAAGGGCGAGTCGTCATTTGATGAAATGGTCGTGGGGTTAAACGAACGGGGACTCAAGAACCGTCTCTTAGATCAAGTATTGGAGTTTGATCCGCGCAACGGCCATAACTTTTCTGCAAAGACTAATGCTGAGCGGGTTTGGAAGACACTGGAGCCCTTCTACAAAGAAGGTCCGCCCACGGCTGAGGCCCCTGCTACCAAGGCGCAGCCCAAGATCACGTTCAAGCCAAAGAAAGGCGCGTTGGATAACTTGGCAGAGGCTCCTCAAAAGTCCGCTGCTGGTCCTCGGCATACGATTGAAACAGTTCTTCCTGACTTGAAGAAGACGTTTGGTATCCACACTGATCGGTTGTTCAAGAGCGGCTTTCTTCAAGCAGTTGCTACTCATGCAGACCTGCCTGAGGATATTCGTAACGTCACACCCCCCACGTCTCGCGCCGTATACAGCCCTACAGCTAACAAAGTCTACTTCGTTGCTGAGAACATTCCTGTTGGCTACAACCTCAAAGGGTTGATGGCTCATGAAGTGGGTGTTCATGCTGGTATGGAGACCATGCTTGGCACGCCGACGTTTGAGAAACTGCTCAAAGAAATTGCTGACCGCGCTGCTAAAGGCGAGAAGCCTTTTAAAGAAGCTCAAGATCGAGTGCTATACAATACTCCGGGGCAGCATGTTGATGAAGAGCGTCTGGCCTATGTCATCAGCAACTATAAAGATTTACCGTTTGTAAAACGGATCTACTCGCAGTTGCGTCAGTGGCTGTACCGCAAAATGGGCGGCAATTTTGTCACGCTCACCAATGATGATCTCAATGCAATGGCGCTAGCCTCCCTCAAGCGCGTGTCTGACCTTGCCGAGTCTGGTCGTACGGGTGAGCTTCGCCGTGATGCGGCGCTGGCTGCGCGTAAAGAACGCTTCATGGGTGAGGAAGCATCGCGTGCGGACAAAGCTAACGAGGCCCTTGCAGAAGATGAACCTCCAAGGTCAGACGCGGAGAAGAACGCTGAAGATCAGAGGAAGTTTGTCAGTGAGGAGCGTAGAAAACTCAACCGTAGTACTGTCAAGGGTCGGTTAAAAAACTGGTGGGAAGACACCAAAGACCGTCCGTACGAGACGCAGGTCCGGCTCTTCCAAAACGTAAACCGCAAATTGCTCAAACATGATGAGAAGCTTCGGGCTATCGGCAAGTTGAAGAAAACCGATACAGGTCTATATGACCTTAGAACTTTGACTGCCAGCAAGTTTGAAGCAACCAATACGGCACCAAAACAGGACAGGGTTATAAATGCTGTCCGAGAGCTAATGGCACGTACGGGCCAGAAAGCAGAAGAAGTGTTGGCAGAGTTTAACCGCTATATGCACGGTTTGACTGAGCCCGATGCGCGTAAATGGTCATTTGTGCGGTACGTGCCGCTGCGCAATGCACTTGTGAAGCTTTCTGATGGCAGAACAATCAACCCCGCTGAAGCGCGTGAGGCTGTTGTCAAAGCTTATCAGACTGCTGAGAATCTTACTGCGGCTGACGCTCGTCAAAAGCTTGGCTACAACGCGGATGATTTACGTAACTATCTTGACTATCTGGCTAAAAACTTTGCTGAGCCTAACGGGTTCACCCCTGAAGATGCGCCGCCCAGCATTCTGTCGTTCAGGCCAGACAGGAAAATTACAGACATCAATCATCCTGCGTATGACTTGACTGGTGTATCGCAGGAGGCCGCAGCACGGTGGCGTGCTGAGCTACAAGAGCGTCTTGCTAGTGAAGATGGTCCGGCAATCCAAGAAGTGCTGGATGCAGAAAAGGCGCTGCGCGAAGAGACCGTCAGGCTGGAGAAGCTCAACGGCCACTGGGGCAACCATGTAGATAACGCAATTGCTGTTATGCGCCGCAGTAACTACTACACCCTCAAGGGTGATTCCAACAAGTACAACTACGATGTCATGACTGGTACGCGCCTGCGTGGCGATCTGGGACGTGTTCAAGGCGAGATGGGCGGGCGCACCACGATGTCCGACAACCCTCTGACCCAGACCATTGCTGACAGCAACGTGGCGCTAAGTCGTCTGGACAAGAAAGCTTTCTTGGATGAACTGTACCGGTACGCCAAGGAAGGACTCTTGCGTGACGCGGGTAACAAACGGGTTCTGAAGGTGTTAGACCCAATTGAAGTTGGGCAACGCAACGCCTATGAACTGCCAAAAGATGTATCCCCCGAAAGCATCATCCTGCGTCCAAATGACAAGGGCGGCTATGATGTAATTCAAGTTGTGGAGAAAGATTGGCTGGAGGCTCTTAAAGGCATCGTCACAACGCAGAGTTTGCCGATGGAACTACTGAGCAAAGCTACATCGTTTGGCACTACGCAACTTACACGCTTCCAGATACCGTTTGCTGCTCCTAACTCCGTCCGTGACCTTGCCACCAACATGAGCACTGTTGGCGCAGAGCATGGGTATCAAACTGGTATCAAAGTCGGGTTCCGTTTTTTCAAAGAAGCAGCCAAAGGTTCAGCAGCTAAAGCCGCCAAAGTCGCTCACTTGTTTGCAAAGAATGACCGGGCTGAAATTGAACGGCTTGCGGCCAAGGATGACTTTGTAAAAAACTTGTATACCTTGATGAAAGAAGGCGGCGTTACTTCATATAACACTGCTTTCAGCAACGAGACCGCGACCCGTCAGTTGGTAGATGAGCTTAAAAAGACCGGCATCGTGAGCGGGTCTTGGGACTCGCTCAAGCATCTTGCTGATGTGTGGAATAACGCGTTTGAATACATGAACCGTGAAGCGGCCTTTGACACGCTGAGTAAAGAGTTTGGTAAAGAAGGTACGACCCGTGCTGCCGCTGAGACCAAGAACTTATTCAACCCGGAACTCAGTGGTCTCCACACAAAGTCCCTGTCTTCGTGGTTTGGCTTTTTTCGTGCGTCGGCGACTGGTGCAGTACGCCAGATTGACTCCATCCTGCTCCCGCTAGCCATGACACCAGACGAATGGATTCGCAGTACCTATGGCACCAAGTACCAAAGGGACGGCAAGGTTGATGTAAGTAAAATTCTTAAACCAGATGAACTTAAGAAAGCCCGGGAGTACTGGGCGTTTCGCCGTAAGAATGCGCAACTCTTAGCTATGGCTTCACTTGGATTTGGCATGGCTGCTCAGCAGATGGCTAAGGCTGTTGCAGGCAATGACGACAAGGGTGAGAACAAAGTAAGCAAGGATAACTACGCGCTGTGGACCCGCGCACTGCGCATTCCAACTACTATTCTTGGCCCCTACGAGAAATCTTTGGGCGAGAATGTGGACTTCATCAGCGTCCCGTGGGGCTACGGTGCGGGGTCATTTGCGGCAATGGGGGCGCAGTTTGCTGCGATGGCAAGTGGGGATGTCAAACCCTTTGAAGCCACCCGTAATATGGCTGGTATTGCTAAAGACTCGTTCTTGCCGGTTCCAATTGAAGACTGGAGCTTGTTAAACCGCAATCCTGTTGGGGCCGTAGTGGCTTCGGCAGCGCCTACTCCGATCAAGCCCATTCTGTACTTTGCATGGAACGCGGATGCGTTTGGACGGCAGATCTACAGTACTCGCGGGGGCAAATACGCTCAGTCGTATTCTGGCGGTGACTACGTACCAGAAGACTTTAAGTGGTTGTCCAAACAATTGTACGATCAGTCAGAAGGCGAAGTAGACATCCACCCGCAGTCTATGCAGTTCTTTGCTAACAACTATGTTGCGGGTATTGCGACGATCACTCATGCTATTACCGGCACTGCGCAAACCCTTGCGGGGCAAAAAGACTTTGATCTTAAGACTGATCTGCCGGTCTTTGGCAGTCTTCTTGGGCATGCTGCGGACGCTGATGCCCGACAGTACAGCGACACTAGTAATGGAATCCAAAACATTAAGACCCGGCTGTCTACGCTAAGGAACACCAACAATCAGGCAGCGTACAGCAAGTTTGTTGCAGAACATCCAACGGCTCCCATGCTGGTAAAACAGTATGATCTATTGACCAACCGGATGAACAAGTACAACAGGATGCTGAACGACGTCCGAGCGTCAGACATGACACCGAAAGAACGTAAACAACGCGTAGAAGATCTGCGCAGTATGCGTAGCCTTTACATGAAACAGCTAAACGATTCTTACGAGTTGTATAAAGAAGGGTCTTAAAGTCTCCAGACCCGTACACCAAGGAGCCCATCCTTGGTGGCGGGGTACACCCGCACTTTCACTTTTGCGCTACGAGCCAATTGAACTACTACATAGACCATAAATGCAGGTCTTAGCGTAGGAAGGAAGAAGCTCTCTCCCGGTGACATCCAGTCAAACGGGAGAATAAACTCGGGTTCCTCATTCACTGAGGGGATCTGTGACATCCTTCACATCCATCTTGAACCAGTAGCAGTTGACCGGGCCCACGTCTGACGCTTTCTGCCAGTACGCACCTAAACGCTTCTTCTTGTTGTCGTGGATCAACACCCCTGCTTCCCGCAGATTGTGCTCAAACTGAGATACGTTGATCCTACGCTTGGGGTCTGACAAATACCGCTGCAATGCTACGCGGTTGACGTAGACGATGCCTGTGTCGAGTTCCTTACGCCCGATGAACTCTTTAAAGTAGACCGGCGCATCAACCACATCCTTGCCGTCCACCTTGAGGAACAGACCGATGTTCTCATTCATGAACGTGTTGAGCATCTCAATGTAGTCTACGTTCTGGTTACCCACCTTATCGCGGTCATAGATCATGTCATCAAGGATAATTTTGTATATCCGGTTTATGTCTATATTGATGATCCCAGCCCTGATAGCAATGTCACCCCCAGCAAAGCTAGATGCGATGAAGCTACGATAGAACCGATACCGAGTGTGCTTGCCATAGGATGCATCAAACCGCTTGCCCCAGTACTCCACGAGTTCTGCAACTTGATCCAGCCCAAGCTCGTAGATTGCTTTGAGGTACTCAACTCCTGCGTAACCGTAGTTTTTGTTAAACGGGTTGATGATACGGGGGGCTTCGTCCGGGTTGCTCACAAACAACTCTGGCTTACGAAACATGAACTGGATGAAGCGAGCGTACTCACCTTCTGGGTTGGCCTTGTTGACCTTGAGCAGCATGTTGAGATCTGAGTTGGAGTTCATCATGCAGATCAGCTTGGCCTGATTCTCGATATCACGTTCAGCGTTGTGACTGCTGTACATGCGGATCTTGCCCTTGCCGGTGGACACCATGAAGATGAAGTTTGATAGGGTCTCCGGCAGGATGTTATGTACCTCATCCACCCCCATGAGGATGTTCTTAAGCGTCAAGTAGCGTTGAACCAGCGCATTCTGCGTCGCGCCGCGTTCCTGCGGAGCCAGCAACTGAGGGTCACCCCAGACACTTAGACCGGAGTACAACGTGCCGGACTTGCCAGCGCCTGACTCGCCCGTGAAACAGACTGTAACGCCCGGCGTGTTGGTGAACTCCATGAGAGGAGAGCCAAAGCCCGTAAAGAGCCCAAGGGCTATGTGCTCCATGCCCTCACCGTTGAGCGCGTTTGCTGACTCCTGCCACTTCTCGTAAGAGCCTACGGGGTTGAGCAGTGCGGCGAGCTTCTTAATCGACATCGCAGCGGCGGTCCTGCGAACTTCTCCATCATAGGTAACTTCACGGTTGCCCATGACAAACGACATCTTGTCGTCCGTCCATCCCATCTGGGTCTGCATGACATCAGCGGATTGAATCCCCTTGAGGTACTCATTCCAACGCAGAGTGTAGTCAGCCATACGGTTCACCATTGTTGGATTAGGAGATGCCGGTGTGAGGTCATGCATGGCCAAGGTCTCGCGGAACTTGTCGTTACCAGCAATGTGCTTGACCGGCAGGTAGAACTCACGCTCGGGGTCTTTGGCAAGTAGAGCTCGCATAACCAGCATTGCCCCATCCTGCTTACCGTACATACGCGCTACGGGGTAGAAGATGTTGCGACAGATAAGATAGGGATCGCCTTGAACCCACTTGCCGTTCTTGGCTATCTCCGGTGGCGGCGTGAACCAGATACCTCCTTCACTCCACGAGTACGGGGCAACTTGCTCCGGCAGTTCCGGCATGTCACTGGGCATCTTCTCAGGGGGCAACGCCTTGACCCGTCGTCCTAGTGCCAGCGGAGAACCAATGCTGCCCTTGTACGGGCAGTCTCCACATCCTGCTGGAAAGATCCCCTCAATGATGGAACATTTTTGCGGACCAGAGACCTTCTGCGTCTCCTTGGCCTTGGCGATAGTGTCGTTTGAATTGTAATCTGGATGACCCTTGGAGAACTCATGGATAGCCTGCTCGCCATCTACGCAGCGCACTGCGATAGACAGCCCCCAAAACCACTCGTTGTAGTTCTGCTTTTCTGGGGCTTCCAATAGGCGTTTGATCTGAGCACAGCCACGATCCAATAGGCTCTTCTCTACGATGTCCGCGTAATGTGACTCGATGTCGTCATAGGCTTTCTTGCCTACGGCTGCGGTCGACTCATCCAACCCGCGCTCCACCGTAGCCAAGATCCGCGCTACAGGCGTCTCAACCATTGTCGTTACTGGCGCAGTGTACGCAACGCCGTACAGTACAGCTTTGATCTGCTCCAAGCTATGAAGAACAATCTCTTCACTGATCAGATATGTCGGGCTAGGCGGGGTCGTCTTGAAGTTAAACGTATCAGGGCATCGCATCAAACGGGACGCATCAGCGGTAACCACCGCATCAATCTTCAGTCCGTTGCCGATGCAGAACTGTTTAAACTTCTCGGCCAGCGGACGCCACTCGTCTACGCTAATGTCTTTATCCAAAATCCAGTACGCCTGAATTCCGGTGCCTGAGTTTACAAGCGTGGGGTACGGCAGCGTTGTACTACTAATGACTTGATCAAGATGTTCCAGCGCAGCTTCCTGCGTGGGGTACTCTTTTTCTTCCCCAACATCCAAATCTACAAAGAATGACTTCGCTTGTAGTGCGTATTTTGCTTGCCGACTGAACCCACTAAAGCTGTTAGGGGACACATAGACATCCCCTTCTTCGGCATTGAAAGTCTCTGTTAGCTGAAGCAACTCGTCAAGATTCTCTGCAAACCTGCTCTTCATCGCGCCGTTATGTAAGACGGCTGCGCAGTAGATGCCTGTTGATGGCATCAACTTTTCGTAGAATTCTTTTTTCATAAGTCCTCAGAAAAATACGGCGGGGAGCTACCCCGCCGATATCTCAACGCATCGAGATTTAACCTACACCGTCACTCCCCAAGAGGACAGCATGTAGTTCTTGGCATCCTTGGACCCTTTTGCTGGTAGCGAACCTGCTGCCATGTCTTTGGATACAAGGTCTATGAATATCTCGACGATCTTGCGCTTCTTCTCGCTTACGCCGCTTCCACGGAACCAGCTATAGACGGTCATGCGTGAGCACTCTAACACTACCGCTACATACGCGGCGGGAAGGTTAGCCTCTACACACAACCGTCCAAGCTGTACACCAAGACTAGTCGGGTCTGCAACCATGAGCTCATTCAAGAACTTGGTGCTGTAGTTCCTTGGCATACGGGTTCCTTACTTCTTCTTGCCCCACTTCTTGAGCAAGTCGTTAGGAGCGACCGACTCAGTGGAAGTGCTACTCTTAACTTCAGGCTCGGCAATGTGTTCAACAACTTGTGTATCAGTATCATCCGACTGGAACACGTTCATGCGAACAGCATTCTCAGCGGCGGTAGACTTACCCTGCTGGATGATGGTCTGCACATCGTCACCGTCTACTGCGGAAATCGGCTGGAACAACAAGCGCGGAACCGGAGCCTTCATGTCAAACGACATACGAGTCACAACCCGACCTGCGCTGATGTTGTTACTAGCCAGCATCTGAATGTACGGCTTGAACGGCCAGCGGCCATTCTCTTCCTCACCAAAGCAAGAAGTCGGGGGCAGCACAAGCTGCATGACATCGCCGCCAAGATCCTTCGGCAGTACAACAGCAGTGCGCCACGACAGGCGGCATGCAGTGCCCTTACCGCCGTTACCAGAACCCTTCACGCTGTTCGGACATGCGTTACAGCTAGAGGCGCACGGCGACTTGACCTCTGAGTCAGGGGTCTTGCCATCGCTTGACCAGCAAGCGGGAGAGACTTTAGCGCCTTCAACGTACGTCTGTGAATAGAAGGTACGCGCAGCGTTGTGGGCCATCTTCACAAAGACAACTTCCATGTGCCGGTCTTCGTTCACGGCTACTTCCTTGCCGCCAACGTACTTACGGAACACACCGCCCTTGATGGAGATGCGCTTGCTACCACCTAACCCAGACCCTGCAACTGCGCGGGTATCATCATCCAGACCAGTCTGAATGGCGGGAAGCTGGCTCTTGATCGACAGGATAATATCGTTGCTCATTTTATCTACTCACTTAGAAGGTTTGCGGACAGTAATACCAAACTCGCGCATGACGTTCACACCCGGGGGCAGCCCGTCAGCTTGGTTCGGCTCATAAAATTCTTTGAAGTTGCCCTGATGGATACGCTTCTCAAGCAACTGCGGTGCGTCATGCTCCGCAATGAACTTATAAAAGTTGTCCCAGTCAGTGCAATAGAAACGCTCTTTCAGGTTGCGGATCACCGTACCCGTTGAAGTATTTATGCTGTTGGCTCCAATCACCGTGCATGCCTCAAGCAGTTGCGCTTCAAACTGCTTGAGTTCTTCCTTCAACTCTCCGTCTATCGCCTCATAGTCACGCAACAAGTCGTCACGCTTGCTACGCACCTCAATGTACTTAGCCACAATGTGACTAATCTCCAAATCGTTTGACTGCTCTACTTCGCTCATACGTCCTCCATCTCCTGTTTGTACAGATCCACTAATCTACTGTGCCTATTCACCTTGTCTCCCAGCATGTCGTAGACACGCCGCTCAACGTCACTGCCTTGCAGATGCACCACCGTCATGTTGTGCTTCTGCCCGACTCTCTCAATACGTCCGATGCACTGCAAGTAAGTCTCAACACTCATCACAGGCGACCAAAAAACAATGGTATCTGCGGCAGTTAGCGTCACACCGTGTGATGCTGCTTGAGGCTGGATGACCAAGACTCTTGGGTCTGTTTGTGTCTGGAAGCGGTCGATGATCTGTGCGCGTTCACGCGCTGTTACGTCACCGTTGATGATCTCCGTGGTATACCCCGAGTCAATCAAGTACTTGTTGACAATCTCGATTGTATGCCGATAGGGGACGAATACTAGTACTTTGTTGGACGTTTCGTCAAGTACTTCGCCTAGCGCATCAAGTCGCGGCTTGATGTCAAAGTTCACCACTCCACGCTTGTCTGTGTACACCGCGCCACCGGATATCTGCAACAGTTTGTTCAAAACCGCCGCAGCGTTCACAGCGGAGACCTGCTCGCCAGAGGCTTCAATCAAGCTCTCAAGTTTAAGTTCCTTGTAGTACTTCTGCGCTTGTATCGACAGCGGGACAACTCTTGTCTGGTACACAAGTTCTGGAAGATCCAAACATTCTTTCTTAGCAAACCTAATCGCTGGCTGTAAGGCTGAGAAAACTTTATCTCGTGCGTCTTTGCGCGGGATCCATTTGAAGCGTGTCAGTTGCAGCATGACTTGATCTTTCCATGCGGTAGCAAACCGAGGCACTCTGGCCGGTGACACTAGTCGTGCAAGTCCATACGCATCTTCAGGCGATTGACTGGCGGGTGTGCCAGTCATCATCCACAACCATGTCTGCGGGGTAATCAGTTTGGCCAGTGTCTTCCAGCGTTTTGTGCTGGCAGACTTGTACGCGTTGGCCTCATCCACAATGATTAGGTCAAAGCCGCCTTTGACGATGGCCTCTTGTATGATGTTCACACCATCGTAGTTGATAATTACAAATTCATAGCCCTGATCAATAATCTTGTGCCGCTTGGAGCTGGACCCGTGTGCTACACCACATGTGCGGTGCATAGCTGTCTTAAAGATGTCTGACTGCCAAGCCGAGTACATGATCGACAGGGGGCAGACAACCAACACCCTATGCACCAGCCCTAGCCGCATCAAGTAGTCCGCAGCCCAGATCGCCGCAGAAGTCTTGCCGGTTCCTGCTTCGTTGAAACAGAACGCTCGTGGCCGCAGACTTAAGAACGCCGCTGTAGTGCGTTGATGGTCGAACGGGGAAAAGATCCCCGGCCAGTTGTAGTCCCGCAAAATAGGCGCAGGGACTTCAGGAAAGCCTTGTGTGGGGCGCGTGTCATCCAGCACTTTGGCCAGACGCTGTGACTCATGCTGCCCCCAGTAGAACGCGATCTCTTTTGTATCGCCCTTGTCTGATAGGACTTCACTGTTTTCTAACTGATCGACTATGGTATCTGCCATTCGGCAAGGTAACGTCACCTTGACGATGGAGTTCTCTACTACTTCCATTGAAACCTCTATACTGAATAAAACCCCTTACGGGGGTGAGTCGGCTTGCACTGGGCCCAGAGGAACCACGCTAGGACGTGGTAAAAGAAACCCATACAAACTGGCGCGGTTCACGGGATATGAGAACCGTGTTTACCCTCCACTCACGCCTTACGAGGATTACTTCATCGACCCGTCCGAGTTGCGACGGAACGATCTGTTCTTAGACGGAGCCTCCAGACGGACCCCCTCTGCATTGCTGCCACCCTTGGACAGCGCCTTGACGTGGGCAACGTCCTTGCCCTTGCGAGACACACCTTTGGCATCGAGTTTGCGTCGGGCGCGTTGGCGCTCCATACGGTCTTCGTGCTCTCCACGGCTCTTCTGCTTCTCATACTCATGCTTGTAAGGTCGTGCAGACTTGGTATACGGCATGGTCATTTCTCCGAGTAAAAATTACATGTTTTGACAGGGCACCAGCCACACAGTTTAGTGGGATTTGGAGACCAGTTGCCCGTGTCAAATGACATTTGTAGACGTTGTATATCTGGAAGGAACGCGTGCCAGTAGCTGTCTGTATCCTTCCGGTTGTAAGTTTCTGGGACAAAACTGTTGTGTACTACAAACAATAACCCACCGTTTACAGTTGTCACCCCGGGGAAGATGGCGAACGTCATCAGAGCCATAAGTTTCAATTGCTTCGGGTCAGGGTACCTATTGGAGCCTGTCTTGTAGTCCACGATAAACGCTGTGTCGCCGTCCACAATCAGCAAGTCCGCGATGCCGCGAACCCAGTAGTCCTTAAAGTAGAAGTCGCACGGCGACTTGTCCTCGCCCAATGCCATCTTGTACTCAAAGTACTTCTCGCCGGGGATCTCCATGAGCGTGTCTACAAGGGCCTGAAACCGCTTGTAGTTGGTTGGGAGCTCTACCTTGTCCCGCGTGTAGTCTTCTATCGCCTTGTGAACGTCCGTCCCATACTGCATCTGTTTGGATACTTGGGTCTGGAAGTTCTGCAATACTTTGACCTCGTGGTACTGCTTGGGACAGTTGACGTATTGCTTCAAGCCACTGAAAGACCACTTGATCAAGTCAACACTCCCCGTATGACCGCCCGTATTTGGCTTCGCAGGCGACGGGAAGACCCAGTGCCCAACTAGGAGGAGTAGACATAGTTTCCGTTACAAATGCAAGGGCTTCCGTTAACTCCGCTTTTTTAACCACCGGCACAGCGGCATCATGCACCGTCAAAGCTATGGGGTAACGCTCTTGTATCTTAAGCATCTGCTCCCCCACCACAATCCGAGCCAACCCCTGCACTACGTTCTCTACGACAGCGCCGCCCCAAAGGTTTATGTCTCCTTTACGAGATGTGTAGATCTTGGAGAGCCTGTCTTTTTCTTGTTTGGTCCGTAACCCCGGGTATCGTATATACAAACCATTAGGCAGCTTGATACCCGTGCGGTCTACGGTCAGGCACTTATGTTTACCCAGATGGATAAAGTCTGTTGGGTTGCCCTCATTGTCTAACGGCCAGTCTATCAAGTCATCCAACACACGATCTGCGGCTCTCCACAACGCAACGATCTTGTCATTGCTCTCCCGCCATGAGTTGACCATCTCAACACACTTGTCTTCATCCAAGTCAGCGCCGCCTAGCGCCAAGGTACGTTGTAGCTTTATGGCCCCTGTGCCGTACCCAAGTCCAAGCCGCATGGTCTTGCCAACGAACCGCTCCATGACATCGGCCTTGGTGATTACGCGGCCAAACGCTTTGGTAGCGTCCTCGCAGTAGATGTCACGCTTTTCGGCGAAGGCTTTCACCACTTCATCCTGTCCAGCCAGCCACGCAAGCACACGGGCCTCGATCTGACTTGAGTCACAGTTGATGATGTAATGCCCATCAGGCGCGACGATAGAATTCTTCAGAGACTTCTTGGCTTTGTCACGGCTTGGTAAATTCTGAAAGTTAACCGAATCAAGTCCAGACCAGCGGCCAGTATGAGCGCCGTAATACTTAAGAGGGACAGGCAGATACCCGCGATTCCTAGCGCCAATATCAATGAAGCGTTCAATACGAGACTCTTCAATGGTGCTCTTGGTTCCAAGCCTGACACGGCACAACTCCTGCACAAATACATCTGGATGCTCTTGTAACTCTATGAACCCTTGGTCTGTCTTGGCAAAGGCAAAGGTTGTCTTACCCGTTGTGGGGCTGACTTTCTCGGGAGGCGTTACGCCTTGGCGTTTCAACAGTTCTGCAAACTTAGGATTGCTGGACAGCTTGCTACGGACTTCCTCTTCGGTGTTGGCCCCGATGCCGGTCATCAACCCACGCAACCAACAGGACTGTTCGTTGCGTACAGCCTCCAAACGATCCAGCAGTACAGCATCGTCCACCATGAGCGTTGGCTCGGTGTACATCCGCAGGGTCATGTCGATCAGCTTCATCTCGTCTTCTGCCATTGTGCAAGATAAAATGTCAAATAGCTTATAGGTCAGATCAGCGTCGTTCTTGCAATACTCGCCGTACCTGTGAAGCTCTTGAGCCGTGAAGTTTGCGCAGCGTTTGCCCAGCGCGTTGATGACCTCATCGCCTTTCTCTCCAATCTCATACCGCTCGGCCAGCTTTTTGAGGCTACCGCCAGCATCTACGCCATGGATAGCACGGGCCATGCACAACGTATCAAGCCACATCCCCGGCTTGACCTTGTACTTCCACGCAAGGATCGCACCGTCGAATAGCGTGTTGTGGCACAGGATGGCGTGTTCAGACCAATCAAACAGCGCCAGCGCGTTATCTATACTGTCCGTGTACCACTCAGACGGGTCATCATCAACCTTGATACCCATGCCGATCACTTCAAAGCGCGGATCGTTGATGTACTCCTCAGTGGTCATCTTCGACAGGGAGTAGTCCTTGTCGTAGTAGGTCTCAAAGTCGATGGTGATGATGCTCACTACTTCTCTCCGAAATACTTATCTGACTTGAACTTACTCAACTCATGCTCCAACTCGCGCACACGGTCACGCAGCTTGTTGACCTCGCGCCACAACTCGGCTTTGCTGGGGCTGCTATCGTAGATCATGATGTCATCGTCGTCGTTTTTAATGTCCATCACTCCACCCCTTTGGTGCATCTGCGTCGGTTAATGAGAATTGGATCTCGTTCCTGCCGCCGGGCAGGGTCACGGTCTGAAAGCCTACGGTCTTGAACTGCCAGCCTGACTCTTGCGGGATGCTTAACTCTTTGCGCAGCATCTGCAACTCAAGATCTACCGGACGGCCTTCATCTATCGCATTGACTAGGGCTTGTGCAGCCTCTACCAGTTTGTTCATTTCACACTTTCTCCAACTCATGCGCATCCCATCGTGTCCAGCCACGCAGCGGCTCGGTAAGGATTACACAGTTCTCCCAGTGTTCTTTGGGGTCAAGTTCTTTGACGTAACTCATCGTCTTGAAGCCCTTCACGCGCACCCTGTCTCCACTGGATAAGTTATGCGTGATCTTTGATCTGTCGTAGCTCACGGTTTCACATCCTCTAGACCCTCGTCCTCAAAGATCTCTGTAAGATGGAACAGGGCCTTGCGCCTAATCTCTTTGTCTGTGGGGTTCAGCAGCAGGGCACGGATATGATCGAGCATCATGCGCCGTTCATAGTCCCACTCGTTACGTGTCGCTGGTTTGCGGATCATGGCTTCTCCTCTCGATATAGTTTTACAGCAGTGATGATCCACAGCAGCAGGAAGACAGGCGTACCGCCGAGAACAACGCACAGCGCCCAGTCTTCACTCTTCATGGTGCCCTGCCCACAACAATCCGTTGATGACAGCCAGCGCACACAGAAAGATCGCCCCGCCCCACTGATTCTCATGTGCTGCCACTAAAATCCCGCAAGCAATCCATCCATATACGAAGTTTTTCATGTTAATGCTCCCTCTTGGATCGCATCGAACGGCGTACTACCTTCAGTGAGTTCTTGAACGCATCCATAGCGTCAGGAGTTGTCACGTCGGCTTCGGATATCACAATGGATAACACAGTCATCAATGATGTGATGGCTATGATCGCGTTAGGTTCTTGGGATACCACAGCCATAACTTTGTTAGACAAGTCACCAGCGGCGTTACCCTTCTCATCGTCTGTTCGTGGGTCTTGCATCACCTCACCACTTTGAGCAGTCCACGATCCAAGAAAATCGTGATGTACTTACTTAGGTTGGGTCTGGGGTGCACGATCTCAAGTGTAGCGGTCAGATCTTTACGATAGGCAGGGCCAGAGCTAAGCAAGTCTTCAATTGACTGCCACGCCTTGAATAGGATTGTGCCTGCTGCTGGCATGCGGTCTTTGTTTCTGCGGCTCAATGCCAACAGAGTGTTATGCCCGTACCGCTGTGGCTTGTGTGCTTGGGGAATTGGTAAGGACAATTGTTGCGCAATCTGTTTTACAGGCTCGGCCACCGGCTCGGGAGCAACACGAGGGTAATTGCTGATCTCACGCTCCAAGTACCACTTGGCCTTCTGCAAATCCTCCAGCCGGTTAGCCTTGTGATCTGCACGGGTGATGTACTTGACCACGTTGCCCAAGTTGTAGTTGAGCTTCTTGGCTTCGATGAAGTCGATGGTCTCGATGCCGCCGACCTTGTAGTGGGCGGGGCTGTTTACATTGTCAGTCACGTTTACTCTCCAGTAAAAAGTTGCGTAGTTCTGCTACGTTGTTTTCATCAATGATGAACGCGAGTCCCCCAGCCGACTCGATGTCAGCTAAGTTCTTCAGTTGTAATGCAGTGGGTTTACCACCGTTTGCTTTGCACTCAATGCCAATGAACCGACCTCTAACGCACACCAGAAAATCTGGCACGCCTGCATTGCCGAAGCCAGTTCCTACCGGCATGGCGTAGTAGGCTCCTATCTCAAGCAAGGTCTTCTTGACCTTGGCCTTGACCTTACCCTCGGGGGTCATGTTTGTAACGCCACATGAGACGGTCATCCCCACCCATGCAGTTGTTCACGGTAATTATCAAATCCGTAACCGTGGTATCGCTAGTGTTCTCCGGCACATGCGCCCGATGAACCCCGCCCATGTCGTACGCCTCTTCCCAACTTTTGTACTGGCTAGGCCGGTACATCTCTACGATTTTGCTTTTCATTCTTCGGTTTCCAGTGTCAAGTTAAGTTCAAAGTCTTTAGGGTTTAGGATTCGATACGCTGACATCCTTCGTTGCAAACCTCCCTTTAAAAATCTGTTTGCACGTCTAGCAAAATGTTCCGCTTCTTCAACAGAACCAAACGGGCCGCCTACTTTTATATGCTTATATGGCCCAGACACGTTGCCAGACTCAACAAGTACCCACTGCTCTTCCATTATTAGTTCTCCATGAGAATCAAACGGCCAAACATATGTAAAAAACTCAGCCACCCCTTGTCTCCTCGTGGTCGATGTCACCCAGATCGGTCAGCAGCAATCGGGCTTCTTCCATAGCCCTAATAAAGTGCTTGGTCATGCACTCTTTTGGCACATCTTCGTAGATGTTCATCAACAAACTTTTCACTGCCTCACGCAACTGCTCGTTCTCAAGCCGCAGATCGTCGTTCTCAGTCTTCAAGGGCTTCATAATCTCAACCAGCAGTTCGTTTAGGTTTACTTCGTTCATTCCGATACTCCTTGTTTTTCAATTCTTGCACGATACTTAGCCATCTCGTCCATACGCTCTGAGTAGCGCAGCGTAGACCTATCGGGTGGCGGCAGGATCGGACGGATACCCTGCACCTTATCCAGTAGCGCACTGATCCCCATTATCAGCGTACCTAGCAGACACACCGCACCGACGATGGCGCAGATAATGATTAGGGTTGTCATTTCAGTTCCTCCGTTACATCATCAGTTGTTGGGTAGTCGAACCCAGTGATGCCCCACGTAACGTTACCTAATGAATCGCCCACGGTGTCCGCTGCGTCTTGCTCATTCTCTGCCCATGTGTACAGCTTGACGGTCACGCAGTATTGCCGTGTCTCGGTTTCTTCGTTCATACCAGCAAACTCCTCTTGTCAGAGATAAGAAAGAAGTTACTCATGTTGCTACCGCCCCTCCAGCAGAAGGACGGTGAGTCATTGAACAGCACATGGCCCCCCGCAGCAATAGGGAACAGCGGATCAGTGTTAGTGAAGACTCGCCTTGCTGTGCGGTTCATCTTGTCCAGATGCAACGTAGACATCACCACGTCTCGAAACTCTACGGGCAACGCAGGCAACACTGACCCGTTGTCACTGCTCAATACCTTGAGCCTACGAAAGTCATGGTTGATCCGGAACTTGGCCTCTGGGCCTGTATACCAACTCCCGTCTGACTCATAAATGTTATCCAGCATCTCCTCTGGATTAGTTAGTTCTATAGCGCCAAACAGTAGGCTAGATATCGGTGCAGCGTCATACATGAACACAAACTTCGGGCCGCTTAAGTAGTTGAGTACGTTCTGCCTGTACTCTTTATGTTTCTCATCCCGCTCTGCAATCTTTTGCAATTCAAACGCTACGGAAGTTAATTCGCTAGTGGAGAAGTCACTCTTGGTGAGTGTACCGCTTAGCATTTTCGTGGCCTTGATACGCAGACCTATATCCAGCTGCGGGGCATAGCGCGTTCTTCCCTCGGCTTCGCTCCAGTGCAGCAGTAACCCTGTCACCATCTCTCGCATATACTGAACAAACTGTGATGCTCCGCGAGTCTGGATAGTGTGCAATGCTGAATGAGGATCTTCTTTGAGTTTGTTAAGCCTGCCCAACATGTACTTGACATTTTTAGACTTAAGCAACTCCTCTGTTTCAGAACCCACGGTGAAGAAAGCGTTCTTCGTAACAGAGAAAGTAATCTCTTCGTTTGTGTCGATCTCCAACACCGCCTGCCGCAAGCCTGTGCCATCACAGAGCAGATACTTAGTAGACCCATTGAGCGGCTTTGCCAAAGACTGCAAGTACAGGTTGCACTCCATCTTGAGTGCGATGATTAGCGGCCAGACCTTGTGCTTGCGCAGGTCAGCCTGTGTATTGGGCCCAAACATACCGGGATAAAACGGACTTTCAAATACTGGATTGAACATGCGTTACTCCTTAACTTTTACTTTGCGCCCCGCAGGGGGCACGAACTGCTCACTCTCTAACACTAGCCACAACGTCGGGATAGTGGTCTCCCATTTCAGATCATGCTCAAGATACCCGTCAGTGATCACTACGATGCACGTAGGGTTATAGCTGTTGCTCTCGATATGCTCTACCACACACGCTGCCCGTGTGCCGCCACCGCCACGCGGTTTGAGATGGTCACGCAGACCTTGATAGTCGTCAGCAAACACTTGATCTGAACAGATACTTGTATCCCAGAACACAACGCGCACTGTTTCAGGATCTAGCGCCTCAACTGCATCGAGTACACCTTCGACAGCCTTGTTGAACAGATCGCCATACATAGATCCGCTTGCGTCTACTGCAAAGATAACCTCTTTGATACGCTCATCGAAACGGCTCGGAGACAGGTCGTCGTCCACCAGCCTTCGCCGGTTATACCTACGCCATGAATACTCTTCAGTACCCCGCGTGAACTCAGTGAAGAACTGCGCGGTCTCTTCTTTCCAATGCACCTCGGGCTTGCCAGCATCGGTGAACACACGAGGAAGATTCATACCCAACACACCAGCCAACGCGGTTGCCTGCTGGATAGCCTCTGTGATCTGGGCCTCCAACTCCTCCATCTGCTGATCGGTACGCTCGACCTCGATGTGCTCGTCTTGTGTCTCAAGGGAATACTTGCGCCCCTTGATGATCACTGCACTAGCCTGTGGAGGCTCCTGCTCAACGCCATCGTCGTCCTCAGCTCCACCATCCTCATCTTCATCAGATGAAGTGTTACCTGTGTCACCACCTTGTTGCCCGCCAGCGGGCGACGGGGGACTTGGTACACGAACAGGTTGACCCTCCTGCTCTCCGTCAGGGTTACGGCCCTTGGTTAAGAACTCATAGACCTCGTTGACCGACCACCCTGCGAACTTGGCATCATAGAGATGTGGCTCGGGCAGCTTGATCCACGACCCATAACCTTTGACCTGATAGATGATCCCGTTGACCACGTAGTCCATCGCAGCGTTAGCTGTTTGTGCATCCTTGCTCATCAGTCCGCCAAAGCGCAGCAGGTGCTTGAGCATGATGTGCAGGTTCTCATGGAGAGCGACACCGGTTACCTCCGCCTGTGTCTTAGTCCTCATGAACTCGTAGCCATACAACTTATCCACACCGTTCGTGCATGCGGTAGGAACATGCTCAACGATCTCAGACCGACCCAACAACACGGCGCTGCTATAGAACCGCGTCTCCTCGTTGGACAGCAGTGTGATGTGGGCCTTCTGTAAAGCCTTTGTTAACTGTGCGATATCCATTACAGCAACTCGTAGTTCTTGTTGGTCATCTGCCACTTGAGGATCTCAGGGTTCTGATCCGTCAGCTTCTTAGTCCGGCTAACCTTGGTCAGCATCGTGATGAAGATCGCCTTGACCTCTGACGAATCACAACGATTGATGAACCGCATGTACTTGCTCAGTTCGTCTTGTGTCGTGATGTCTCGTGTAGCAGTACACACCATGTGCAACAGCGCAGCGATCTTCTCCGGCACACTGATCGTATCCGGCGCAGCGATCACAGCCTCGAACGTGTGCAACTCGCTGCTCAGTGCCAAGTGCGAGAGCAGAGACTCTGCTGCACTACCGCCTATCGTGCCGTACAGCGCAGCGCGTGTCAGGTTCGAACCTGCAATATGACGTTGCTTGACCACGCTGTCACACTTGGTCATCGAGCGCAGCGACAGGAACGAGCGTCCCTTCTTAGCGGGGTTGAACACCCAGTCGTTCTGCTCCAACTCCTTCGGGCTCATCTGCAAGTAGGACGTGAAGATCTGTCCACGGTTGAACATGGCCCACGAGAGCAATCCTGAATCAATCCCCATCTCGCTGGCGTAGCCCAGCCATGACATCGCGTCAGGGCCAACATACTTGTAGATCTGCACACGGTTGATACCGTGATCCTGCAACGCGTCACCCACACCATCTGTGGGATTGTTAGACGTGGAGAACACCTTAGTGCCCTTGGGAAACGGCCTGTTAGCAATCATCCGCTCCAGCTTGATCGCTTGCCATATGATTTGTAGCAGCCTAGGCGACTTCAACTCCTCGTCGAGCATGATGTTCTTGGGACGTGGGTCGTCCATCTCAAAGATGTCGCCAATGTAGGTGACGATCTTCTTTATCTCCCTGTCCAAGTAGCCAGCCTGCACGTCAGGGATGTCCTTCACCGGACACTCTACGTAGATATAGTTGTACTGGTCATCAGCGTAGTGGTCGCCCGGTTTGCGCCACTTGTCACCGTGGTACTGCGCTAAGCCAGCTAGAAGTGAACTCTTGGCAGTCCCCGGCACGCCCAAGAACTGCGGCGTGATTTCTTCACCGAATAGCACAATGGCCTTGATCGCCTCATCGAAGTTCACGATGGGGGCAGTGTTAATCATGCTCATCTCTCTACTCCTCTACTGATTTCAGTTATTACTACGATGGTTAATTAGACCTTGACACCGAACTTGGCGAGGATGTCGTCCACGCCAGACTTGACCACGGCTCGCATGCCGTCCGACTCACGCAGGACATCCACCGATACATCTTGTAATACACGTTCGAGCGCGGCTCGGGCCTCCTCGATACGCGGGTCGTTGGTCACGTTAATAGACTTGTACGTGTCGCACAGTTCTAGGGCTTTCTCGATAGTCGTATCGTAGATACGCTTGCGATCCGTCTTGACCTTGCCGTTCTCAATCACCGTGTCGGTCGTGCAGGACTTGCTGATTGATGTCATCAGCGACACCATCGTAGCGATCTGCTTCTCCATCATGCCGTTGATCAGGTTGGGCAGCTGCTTGTTGAAATGCTCTTGTAACTGTGCCGCAGACTCCAGCGACAGTTGGTTACGGAAGTCACCGGCTGGAACTTCTTGAGTGAACAGCTTTACGCTGAACTTGTCGCGTACTTGGTCTGCTGATGGGTAATCCTCACGCTTGAACATCTCACCTGCGAACGCAGTGTTCGACAGCACCATGGGGTACGCAGTCTCGAACTTGCTCACCAAGTCAGCATGCTCAACAAGACGCTCGTTGAACTCCTGCATGAACCGTGGAATACGCATGTTAGGGAGGAAGTCCCAGTTGCCTGCCCATGGGAAGGTCAGACGGTTGCACCAGTTCGTCCACGATGCGCGGTTCTTAACTAACGCTTGATGTTCCACGCAGTTCTTCATCAGATACTTGATGACCTTGGCACTGTTGGGGTCAGCGTTCTTTGAGGAAGTCACCTCGTCGCTGATCTCTTGATCCTGCTTGGTCGCAGACCAGACTCGCGTCTGCACATATATAAGGATGCCGCTACTAGCCAGCGACGTGATGGTCTCGGGGCCGGTGAACACCGGCAGGGTTACAGCTGTATCGTTCATTTGCATGCTCCGTTATGATTGTGACTGCTCTACTTGTTACTCGACTGTAGAAGATAGTATAGCATATCTGGACGTTAAAAGTCAAGGGAAAGGTAAAGGAAGCTGTACAGGTTCGGGCTCTCCAGCCTCCGGTACGGACTCATTCTTGTGTGATTCAAACAGCGCAGACCAGATGTCTCCCATGCACCGCAGGGTGTAGTCCTCAGTGTTCATCGGTTGTCCTCCTTGAGTTGGAAGTACTCAGCACACAGACGCGCCACCTCGTTCAACACGCACTGCATCATGTCGTGGTCGTTGGACTTGTAGCCTTCGGTCGCCAGCTTGTAGATGTCGTCTACGCAGGTCTCGGACTTGGGTAGGTTGTTCAATGTGGAATCCTCTAGTAGTTGTCGCCCCGACCGGGGCGGGTGATCTGTGCTAACAGGGATAAATCTGATACGACGATGTAGTTGCTTTTGTGCATCGGCACGATAGTGTGCCGAATTTTCTTCGCCTCCTTTTCTCCGCAAGGGAGACAAGTGTCATAGCCCAACGCACTACGCGCTGGAAGGATGGATAGGTCGCAGTGGTAGCAGTGCATGGATTAGATGCTCGCCGTGGAGTGGGTGACCTCTGTGCCGTCACTACGCTGTGCCAGATGCACATGAACTTCGTGGGGCTTGCGAGCCTTGTAGAACTGCACAGCGATGCTGTGGGCTTGGAAGCTGGTGTTGGCCCAGACTTCGTGACGCTTGCCACGGTAGAAACAGATGTAGCCGTTGTGTCCTTGCATGGTTGCCTCTGTGGTTACAGGTGTAATCGCTAAACTGTGCATCGGGCAGGGTCTTTCTCGCCCTTTGCCCCCCTATTATAGCAAGAATAGACTTATAAGTCAAGTGTTCTATGTCTATTACTGGGGTGAGCGGCGGGGAGAATGCTAGCAAGATCAATGAGTTGCGGGGGAGAGTTAAGGTCGTTCCCGTGTTCTTGCGTTTTTGGGTTTATTAATGGTACAGGAACAGGGCTGTTTGAGAGGGTCGCGGGTTTTGTAAGTGGTTGAAATCTTTAGAGATAGTTAATTTTTTAAAATATTTATTTATTTATTTATTAGTACAAACTGGACGTGTGTTCCCCTGTTCTGGCTTTTTCTATGTACAGAGTCTGGGAAGAGGAAGTCAGTTTGTCGGTCATATTTTTTCTCCATTTGCTGACCTCTGTCTTGCTCACAGATTTTTCCCAGAAACTTGTGAAAAAAGCCGGAACAGCCGGAACGCAGGAACGCGAGGTCTAAGTCATTGATTCTATAGGGGGGTTGCGTTCCTGAACGAACCTGTACATATAGAACGCTAGGAACAGGAGGTATATGTCCAAATAGGACGTATTCGCAGGAACAGCCGGAACGCTAGGAACGCTACGTCTGTATATGTATAGACTGGACGTATAGCCAGGAACAGCCGGAACGCTAGGAACACAGCGACAGTAATTACATGTGTATCCCAAGTTTTGCCTCTCGCACGCCTAGTACTTCGCGGGTTGAGTTTGTGGATACATGTGTAACCGCATGTCGCGTGAGTTGCCTTGCCCCCCGATGCCAGTTTTTTGCCGCCCGTCCAAGTTATGCCCCACCCAAAGTGTTGCCTCACCCAATGCCGCGACGATCTAGCCGTCGGATACAGGTGTATCCACAGAACGCGCGTGTTGCCCTACCTCTCGATGCCAGTTCCCGCGCAGCGGGAATACACGCGAAGCGTGTACGGGGGGTGAAAGGGGGGCAGCGGCCCCCCTCTCTTATCTGGCGGAACATAAAAAAAGCCAGCTGTGCAATGCACAGCTGGCTGTAGGGGCGACGTGGGATTTTAGCGTCTTGTCTTGTTGCGTACTTGCGCAACGGTGAACGCTACGATGAAGGGGATTGTCGGCAAGAATATGGCGACAAGCATTGAGATTGTGAACTCTTGTTCTGTCATGGTGGTTAGAACAGGGTGACGTTTTCTTGGAACTTAGCCAACGCGTGAACCAAGTCAATGATGGCGTTGCTTTCCTTGACGTATGCATCCGCCATTGCCTTGTTGCCATCCAAGAGCTTCTTGCTTTCTTCGCCGTAAACCCACTCATGCAAGCTGTGACCGATGTTCATGAGCGCGTAGTTGTCGACCTTGATAGGTTTTACGTGGGGGTTAGGCCCTTGGGTCCTTCTTAACGCAGTTATGCGGCGTAAGGCTTCGGCAGGCAGTGCTTTGATGCGGCGCAGGCGCTCGCGGTATTCGCATTCGGTGCAATGATCCATGATGTCTTTACTCCTTGATTAGAATGATGCAATTACGAGGGCGATCAACGCGGTCATTCCCATGATGACGAGGACAGGCATGATGACGTAGTTAAACAACGCATCTACAATCTCTTTCATAGTGTTCTCCGAAGTGGGGCAGTTGGCAGTCCTGCCCCGTTGTGATTACATGTTGAAGAGCGTGTAGCCTTGCTTCATCCACTTGTTGAATGCGGTCTCGTCTTTGACGGAGAACCCTTCACGCTTGGCCCAGTCGTACGCATTCTTGATAGGCTTGAATGCGTTGTCCAGCTTCTTGCCCAAGTCAGTAGTCTTGGCACTGCCTGAAGCTTTGCTCTTGAGACGTGAGATGGTAGTTGCTGCTGCCTTCTTCATCTTCTTGCGTACTGGCAAGATGACTTGATCTACCAGATCGCTATCGTCAGTCTTGAACCGCTGACGTGGGTCAACGATGGTGCCGGTGGTTGTGAAGTGACGATACTTCTCAGGATCAATGTTGATGAGCTTACCGTCAGCATCCTTCTGTTTAAGAACGTCTACCCACCACAACGCGCCAGTCGGTGATGGCACTTTGGCAAAGGTCTTCACATAGTTCTGTGAGTAACGCAGACGGTCAAGCGCCATGTTCTTAGCGACACCCATGAAGTCTTTGAATGCGTCGCTTGTTGTGTCCGTCTTGTACACGGCGTTACCTTCAGCGTCTTCGGTCTCTGCGACAGGAAGCTTCTTGATGAAGCTAGCGAACCTATCTTGTAACGGTTCCATTGCTTCCATGTTGTCGTCGGTGAGCTCTGCACTCTGACTGATGACGCTTCTCATTTCCTCGAAGTCGTGCGTGCTGAAGCCACAAGCGGCCAACGAATCTGTCACAGCCATTTGAACTTGAGACATGTCTTGCTCCTACTGATTGATGAACGAACTACTTTGTTAAGAACTATCCATGAAGTTTATATCCTTCACACGAAGTGCCTCGCGCAGCGAGGTTTATGAAGGATAGAAACTTCATGAGGAGTTCGGCTGATTCCCGCTGGCCGAGACCCCACCGTACCCGTACCACCCCAAATAGAATTACAGGAGGTAGTCGTTACTTACACTGAAAAACTCTCAAACCCCCTCCACTTTTCCAGACCTCTACCCCCACCCCCCTCTATATAGAAGACCCCCCGGCTAGGAGTCCCAACCTCCCCTTGCAGATAACGTACTACTTTGTTTATATTTGCCGGATGGCATTCATCCCCGACATTGACGACGACGTACCCCTCCCTGTAAGAGCTTTTGATGTGCTGCCAGACTTGTCTCCAGCGGAAGAGCTAGAGATGCGAGTCAACACAATAAAACTTCTTGCTGATCTATCAGGCAAGCCACTAACTCCGACTTCTGAACATCAGAACGAGGCGTATGAGTTAGCTAGACAAATGATAGAAGATCCTAAAATGCGTCCCGACTACGCTCGTTATCCCAACGAAGTGATGGCGTACCTTGCCGGAATGGTCGCGCAATCCAACTGCATGCTGGTGGAGGAGTTATCAGACCTCAAATTGTACGTAGTTAACAAACTAATACATGAAGTAGAGCATGCAGGTACGTCCAAAGATCGTATTGCTGCCCTAAAGAGTCTGGGTGAAGTGGACGGAGTGGACGCTTTTAAGAAGCGTTCTGAGGTCACGATGCAGATCAAACCCCTTCAAGAAGTTGAAAAGGAGTTGCTGAGCATCCTCGACGGAGTGGAGTACTCTGTTACAGACGCTCCAGAGATAGAACCTAGTGCAGAATAATTCTTTTACACCAACTCTGACTCAAAATGACCTCGCAAGGCTGCGGGCAGCCCTGCCAACGCTGCCCGAGAAGCAAAAACGCAAGGCTGCGGCCCTCTTAAAGCAGTACCAGTCGCAGTTGATGAAGCAAAAGGGGGTCAATTCCTTCTTAGACTTCATCCAGCACGTCTACCCGGGCTACAAAGTTGGCCCACATCACCGAAGATTGGCGAAGATCTTCGAAGAAATTGCAAATGGGGTGAAAAAACGGGTCATCGTTAACATTGCCCCCCGTCATGGCAAGTCAGAGATGATCTCCTACCTTGCTCCGGCATGGTTCTTGGGCAAATTTCCGCACAAAAAGGTCATCATGGCCTCCCATACTGCCGATTTGGCTGTAAATTTTGGTCGACGGGTCCGGAACCTTGTAGGAAGTGAGCCATACCATGACATTTTCCCAGACGTTGAGCTCCAAGCTGACTCAAAGTCTGCTTCTCGTTGGGGGACTAACTCTAACGGTGAGTATTTTGCTATTGGCGTGGGTGGCGCTCTTGCTGGACGCGGCGCTGACCTTTTTATCATTGATGACCCGCACTCTGAGCAGGACGCTAAGCAGAATCGTGCAGATGTGTTTGAACCGGCGTGGGAGTGGTTCCAGTCAGGCCCGTTACAGCGACTGATGCCCGGTGGCGCGATCATTGTGGTGATGACTCGCTGGTCTAAGTTGGACCTGACGGGGCAGCTAATCAACCACATGACCAAGAACGACGATGCCGACCAGTGGGAAGTGGTGGAGTTCCCCGCCATCCTCAACGAGAAGCCGTTATGGCCAGATTTCTGGTCCATTGACGAGCTTTTGTCCAAAAAAGCAGGCATGGACCCTCGGTATTGGCAGGCCCAGTACATGCAGGAGCCCACGGCAGAAGAGGGGGCACTGCTCAAACGCGAGTGGTGGCAGGTCTGGGAGGAGGATGACCCGCCCAACTGTCAGTTCATTATCATGGCATTGGACGCCGCCCAAGAAGCTAATAACCGTGCTGACTACAACGCCCTGACGACGTGGGGGATCTTCTTCAATGAGGAGACACAATCCCACAACATCATCTTATTGAACGCCATCAAGAAACGCCTTGAGTTCCCAGACCTTAAAGCTTTAGTATTGGAGGAGTATAAAGAGTGGGAGCCTGACAGTTTCATCGTTGAGAAGAAGTCCAACGGTGCGGCGCTCTACCAAGAGATGCGGCGCATGGGCATACCGATCAGCGAGTTCACCCCCGGTAAGGGGCAGGACAAGATCTCCCGAGTCAATTCAGTCTCTGATCTGTTTAGTTCCGGCATCGTCTGGGCCCCCGATAGACGGTGGGCTATGGAAGTTGTAGAAGAGTGTAACGACTTTCCCGCAGGGCGCAACGACGACTTGGTGGATAGTATGACACTTGCCCTGATGCGGTTTCGGCAGGGTGGCTTCTTGAAGCTCCCGTCAGACGAGCCCGAGCCGGTGAAGATATTTAAGCAGCATCGCAATCGCATGCAGGGGTACTACTGATGGCAATTGACAAGTCTCTCTACGAAGCCCCGCAGGGTATCGACGCGCTTGCTTCGGCCCAGCCGGACATCCAGATTGAGATTGAGGACCCCGAGGCGGTACGCATCGGTGTCGATGGGATGATGATTGAGCTAGGCAAAGATGAGCCTCGTGCAGAGGACTTCGATGACAACCTTGCGGAGTTTATGAGTGAGTCAGACTTGCAGAGTCTGGCCTCCGACTTGCTGGCTGACTACGACGCGGATATCTCCTCGCGCAAGGACTGGCTCGACACCTACGTCAAGGGCTTGCAGTTGCTGGGCCTCAAGTATGACGAGCGCACAGAGCCGTGGCCCGGTGCATGCGGTGTGTATCACCCGCTGCTGATGGAGAGCGCGGTCAAGTTCCAGTCTGAAGCGATCATGGAGACGTTCCCTGCCGCAGGCCCTGTTAAGGCCAAGATCATCGGTAAGGAGACCACGGAGAAGAAAGAGTCTGCCGTGCGCGTTCAGGACGACATGAACTACGAGCTCACCGAGGTGATGAAGGAGTACCGCCCCGAGCACGAGCGGCTGCTGCTCTCCCTTGCGCTGTCGGGCAATGCGTTCAAGAAGATCTACTTCGACCCCTCACTGGACCGCCAGACGGCGGTGTACATCGCTGCTGAAGATATCGTCGTGCCCTATGGTGCGATGAACCTTGAGTCGGCAGAGCGTGTTACGCACCGCATGCGTAAGACCAAGAACGAGTTGGAGCGGCTGCAATACGCAGGCTTTTACCGTGACATCGACCTTGGCGAGCCCATGCGGGTCATGGACGAGGTGGAGAAGCAGAAGGCCGTGGATCAGGGCTTCACAAGCTCAATTGATGATCGGTTCCAACTACTTGAGATGCACGTCAATGTCGACCTGCCCAAGTACCCGGACGTTGATAAGGACAACAATGAGACCGGCCTTGCTCTGCCCTATGTTGTAACGATTGAGAAAGGCACCGGCACTATTCTTGCCGTGCGCCGTAACTGGAAAGAAGATGACGATCTCAAAGCCCGACGCCAGCACTTCGTGCACTACGGGTACATCCCCGGCTTCGGCTTTTACTACTTTGGCCTCATCCACCTCATCGGTGGTCACGCCCGAGCCGCCACCAGCCTCCTTCGTCAACTTGTCGATGCAGGAACTCTCAGCAATCTGCCGGGTGGTCTCAAGTCACGCGGCTTGCGTATCAAGGGAGACGACACCCCTATCTCCCCCGGAGAGTGGCGCGACGTAGATGTGCCCAGCGGTGCGATCCGCGACAACATCCTGCCCCTGCCGTACAAAGAGCCTAGCCAAACGCTGTCCATGCTGATGGACAAGATCGTGGACGATGGCCGACGATTCGCGGCGGTTGCTGATTTGAATGTGTCGGACATGTCCGCACAGGCCCCGGTGGGCACCACGCTTGCGATCCTTGAGCGCGTGCTCAAGGTGATGTCGGCTGTACAGGCTCGCATCCACTACACGATGAAGCAGGAGTTCAAGCTCCTTGCAGCCATCATCCGTGACAACACCCCGGAAGACTACGACTACCAGCCCGAGGTGGGGAGCAAGTCAGCCAAGAAGTCTGACTACGACAACGTGGATGTCATCCCGGTCTCTGACCCCAACGCGGCAACCATGTCGCAGAAGGTCATGCAGTACCAAGCGGTCATGCAGTTGGCACAGGGTGCCCCGCAGATCTATGACTTGCCTTACTTGCACCGGCAGATGATCGAGACGTTGGGCGTTAAGAACGCCAGCAAGCTGGTGCCGATTGTGGACGACATGAAGCCGGTTGATCCGGTGTCCGAGAACATGGCGATCCTCAACGGCAAGCCGGTCAAGGCGTTCATCATTCAAGACCACGACGCACACTTGGCTGTGCACACATCGTTCTTGCAAGACCCCAAGATTGCAGCGTCGATGGGACAGAACCCGCAGGGTCAGGCGCTAATTGCTGCTGCGCAGGCGCACATCATGGAGCACACCGCGTTCCAGTATCGCGCCAACATCGAGAAGATGCTCGGTGCTCAGTTGCCGCCTCCGGCAGATGACTCGAAGGATGAGGACGCCCCGCAGTTGCCCCCCGAGGTCGAGGCGCAGATCGCGCAGTTGGCCGCGCAGGCCGCAGGCAAGCTCTTGCAGAAGGACATGGCTGAGGCCCAAGCGCAGCAGGCTCAGCAGCAGCAGCAGGACCCGCTCATCCAGATGCAGCAGCAGGAGCTCCAGATCAAGCAGTCCGACGTGCAGCGTAAGGCTCAGAAGGACCAGACGGATGCGCAGCTCAAGGCGCAGAAGCAGCAACAGGACATGCAGATTAAGGAAGCAGAGTTGCAGCTTCGTGCCCAAGAGAATCAGATCCGTACGGCGGTGGAGTTGCAGAAACACACCGACTCGCAAAACTCACAAATGCAAATTGAAGGCAACCGCATGGGAGCCGACATTGCACACAAACGGGCCGTACTGGCTCGCCCGCAACCCGTCAAGGAACCTAAGTAACGTATGAGTTACGACTCAGGTATCCGGTACCTCAACGCAAAGCTTGAGGAATACCGCGCTTCAATCATTAACGGCATCACTCAGGGCACGTTGTCCGAAGGTGAGTACCGCAGGCTTTGCGGAGTCCTTCAGGGTCTGGACTTTGCGATGAATCTCAACAATGACCTTGCAAAACGTATGGAGAACGACACCGATGAGTAGCATTCTGGTATTGGATACAAAAATTGAGGCCGAGCGACGGGCCAAGCAGGTACCCGATCCGACGGGGTATCACCTGCTGTGCATGGTGCCGAAGATTGACGACACGTACGGCGACAGTGGGCTGATCAAAGCCGACGAGACCAAGCGTGTTGAGGAACAGACCACAATGGTTCTGTATGTCGCCAAATTGGGCCCAATGGCCTACGCTGACGCGGCGAAGTTCCCCACTGGCCCATGGTGCAAAGAGGGCGATTTTGTCATCACCCGTGCCTACGCTGGCACTCGCGTACTGATCCACGGTACCGAATGGCGGCTCATCAACGACGACACCGTTGAGGCTGTCGTGCAAGACCCCCGTGGCATCCGCCGCGCATAAGGAGCTAAGTTATGGCTTTTGAACAAGTCGAATACAAGTTTCCTGATGAGCAGGAAGCCCCTCCTAAGGAGGAGACAAATGAATCTGAAGAATTTACGGTTGAGGTCGTTGACGACACTCCCCCGGAAGACCGTAATCGTACTCCGCTGCCTAAAAAGATCGTTGAGGAGCTCGATGGAGATGATCTTGAAGAGTACTCCGAGAAGGTAAAGAAGCGTCTGGGCCAGATGAAGAAGGTCTGGCACGACGAGCGCCGGGCCAAGGATGCAGCCACGCGTGAGAAGGAAGAAGCCCTTCGCTTTGCCCAGCAGCAGTACGAAGAAAACAAGCAGCTAAAACAGCGGCTCGGTCGTGGCGAGCAGGCATATGTAAAGGTGTCTTCGGACGCGGCTACTAATGAGTTGGCAACCGCCAAAGACAAGCTTAAACAAGCGTATGAGGCCGGTGACGCTGGCCAGATTACTGAAGCTCAAGAGCTGCTCACGGACGCAAAACTTAGGCTGCGTGACGTACAACGCTACAGACCTACTTTACAGCCTGAAGAAAATCAGGTACAAGCAACTCAACAGGTACAAGCACCAGCCCGTCCTCCTGCACAGCTAGATTCCCGAGCGGAGTCATGGCGGCAAGAGAACACATGGTTTGGGGCAAACAAGAGTATGACCGCTCTTGCGCTTGGTCTGCATGAAGAAATGGTCGAGTCTGGTGTTAATCCTCGTAGCGATGAGTACTACGACAAGCTCAACCGGACGATGCGTAAGCGATTCCCCGAAGCTTTCGAGGATGAAACTGAGCAAACCACGCGGGACGAAAAGCCCGTGCGCACGAAAGCAGCCAATGTGGTTGCCCCAGCAACGCGGAGTACCGCGCCACGTCAGGTCCGCCTGACACCATCGCAAGTTGTAATTGCCAAGAAACTTGGCTTGAGCAATGAGCAGTATGCAAAAGAAGTTATGAAGTTGGAGGCTAATCAAAATGGTTGAAAATCGTCTTGCTCGTGAACTCGAAAACCGAGAATCAGCGCAGCGCAAACAAGCTTGGGCCCCGCCGACTACACTGCCGACCCCGGCAGACAAGGACGGTTGGACACATCGTTGGATTCGGACAAGCATGATGGGTCAAGCTGATCCCACCAATGTATCCGCAAAGTTTCGTGAGGGCTGGGAGCCGGTTAAATCCGAGGACCACCCTGAACTGATGATGCACTCTGACCCCAACTCCCGGTTTAAGGGCAATGTTGAGGTTGGAGGTTTGCTGCTCTGCAAGGCCCCTAAAGAGATGATGCAACAGCGCGATGCGTACTACGCCAATCACGCTAAGTCTCAGATGGAAGCCGTGGAGAACAGCTTTATGAAGACCAACGATGCTCGTATGCCTCTCTTTAAAGAAGGGCGGTCAACGACTACGTTTGGTTCTGGCACCAAATAATTCTTTTTAAGGAGCTAACATGGCTTACCCGACTGTAAGCGCCCCTTACGGACTGCGCCCGATCAATTTGGTCGGTGGTCTTCCGTTCGCGGGTGCGACTCGACAAATCCCGATTGCTTCGGCTTATGCCACTGCCATTTTCAATGGTGACGTGGTGCAAGTCAATTCATCGGGCAACGTGATCATCACAACCCTTCAGAACCAGTCGTCCAACTCGATTACGGGTGTGATTGGCGTGTTTCTTGGTTGCTCGTACACCAGCCCGTCAACGGGCCAGAAGCTGTTTGCGCAGTACTACCCCGGTGCGGTCACCGCCTCGGACATCGTGGCCTACGTGGCTGACGATCCGAACGCGTTGTTCCAAGTTGTCAATGTCACGTCGAACGTGGCTGACAGCAGCACGGGCGGCCTGCTTCCGGCGTACCTGTCGCGTGCGAACTCGTTCGGCAGCAATGCTGAGTTGGTTCTCAACACCGGCTCGACCACGACCGGCAACGGCAAGATGGGCGTGTTCATCAACAACGTGACTACCGCTCTGCCGCTTCGTGTGGTGGACGTGATCACTGCGTCGCAGAACTCGTCTGGTAATTTCGTTGAGTTCGTCGTGAAGTTCAACGCGACTTATCACGCGTATAACAACACGGTCGGAACCTAAGGGAGTATTGAAAAATGGCTATTTCACGCGCACAACTGCTGAAGGAGCTGCTCCCCGGTCTGAACGCTTTGTTCGGTCTGGAGTACAAGCAGTACGGTGAGGAACACAAGGAGATCTACGAAACAGAGAGCTCCGAGCGTTCCTTTGAAGAAGAGACCAAGCTGTCGGGATTCTCGGCTGCTCCGGTCAAGAACGAAGGTTCGGCCATTGCGTATGACAATGCGCAGGAAGCATGGACCGCTCGTTACAATCACGAGACGATTGCTCTGGGCTTCGCCGTCACGGAAGAAGCTGTTGAGGACAACCTGTATGACTCGCTGTCAAAGCGTTACACGAAGGCTCTGGCTCGTGCGATGGCTTACACCAAGCAGGTCAAGGCAGCCAATGTCCTGAACAACGCGTTTGCCGCTTCCGGTTATAACGGTGGCGACGGCGTGTCCCTGTGCAACACGGCTCATCCGCTGGTTTCGGGCGGCACGAACAGCAACACGTTCACCACTCAGGCGGATCTTAACGAGACTTCTTTGGAAGCCGCCGTTATTCAGATCGCTGGCTGGACCGACGAGCGTGGTTTGCTGATCGCTGCCAAGCCGAACAAGCTGGTTGTCCCCCCGCAATTGATGTTTGTTTCCAAGCGTTTGCTCGACACGGAACTGCGTGTTGGCACGACTGACAACGACATCAACGCGCTCAAGGCAATGGGCTCGATCCCCGGTGGCTACAAGGTCAATCACTTCCTGACCGATCCGAACGGCTGGTTCCTCACGACCGACGTTCCCAACGGCATGAAGCACTTTGTCCGTACGCCGCTGGCAAACTCGATGGACGGTGATTTCGACACTGGTAACGTCCGTTACAAGAGCCGCGAGCGTTACAGCTTCGGCTGGTCGGACCCGTTGGGCATTTTCGGCTCGTCCGGTGCCTGATAACTGAGGAAACTTGGTTGGGAGAGGGGGCCTTGTGCCCCCTTTTCTTTTGGTGTATAAACACAATATTCCGGGTTTTCCGGTGCATCAAACTGTCCCGGCAGACGACATACCGATTGATGCACTTCACTTGTATGTAAGGACAAATCATGGCACGCACCACGTTTCAAGGCCCAGTTCGTTCATTGGGCGGCCTTTATCAACAAGGCCCAGCGGCTGTTGTTGACATCACAACTAGCACTACATTAAGCCCTGAAGCTCATGGCGGTCGTATTATTGCTGTTGGCGGTTCTTTGGCAGCGGCATTGACGTTGACTTTGCCCACAATTAACACATCCGCTAACCCCGCAACATCTGGCCCCGGCCAAGACCCCAGCACAGCCAACAACGAAGGCGTTGTTTACACGATCTGGGTTCCTACTACCATTTCTACAAGCTCCTTGAAGATCGGTACAGACGGCACTGATAAATACGTTGGCACAATTGTTATGAATGACGTTGATTCAGACGGAGCCGCTTTGGTTGGCTTTTCAGCCGCCGCCGCTAACGACTTTATCAACTTAAACGGCACGACCACTGGTGGTGTTGCTGGCTCATGGG
>Ga0209296_1000146_pt1 | contig 61115 bp, 85 predicted proteins | sample S_130206_EF_Meta_FD_187319 | JGI IMG/M metagenome (GOLD analysis project Ga0209296, IMG submission 187319) | Freshwater microbial communities from Lake Simoncouche, Canada to study carbon cycling - S_130206_EF_MetaG (SPAdes) (version 2) | ecosystem: Environmental > Aquatic > Freshwater > Lake ...
TACTATCAACACCTGTAGCTGATTTACCGTCACCGCCATTTCCACCCGCAGAAGCTGAACCTACAATTTGTAAAATTTCTTCTTTTAATTTTGTACCGGTAACAATAAATGTTTTTACACCAACGCTATTTACATCATCAACAAATGTTGAACTATTTTGTAATTGATAAAATTTTAAAAATTCATTTATTGCATTTTTACCTTGGTAAGTGTTACCTTTTATTTTTAATAAAATCTGTTTAATTGATTGTAAATTTCCTTCAGTTACATATCTTGCCAAATATGTACCAATATCGTCAACATAATCGTTAAATGTTTCGGGGTCAATTTCAGCTTCATTTAATAATTGACTTTCATCGATAAATGTTTTATTACCTTTACAAGACCAATATCCTCTTTTTGATTTGTCAACCGTGAAAACTCTACCATTGTTGTAAAACATTAAACCACCTTTTGAATCATATTCTTGGTTACCTGTCTTGGTAACCTTAAGAACTGGGTCACCGCCGGTAGTTGTAATAATGGTTGTTCCTGCATCGTCAACTAAACTTCCTGCACAATTACTAAATGTTAGTTGTTTTGCTTGTTCAGGTGTCGTGTCCGAAAACAACATTTTATAAGCCGCATATGTTGCTCCACCAAAGCCTAAAAGATATAATAATTTTTTTGATTTAGGATTACGCTCACCCCACGCTTTCCATCTCGCCCATCTTGATGGTTTTGTATCGGGTAACTTTTTTGCATCATCAAGTATTTCCTTAATTTTATTATCACCTGCAGCTACAGCATCTTCAGCCGCTTTTGTTAAATTACCTGACGCACCACCAACAGTTTGATTTACATTAACTGTAACGTTACCACCTGCAGCTTTTGTATCCTTAACAGTGTTTTTAGCCGTAGCTTTAGCATCCCTAACGGCGGCTTTACCTGATTTAATTTCTGCCCAAAGTTTATTACTTTCAATTTTAGATATTAAAGCTTCAGCTCCCGACTCACTATATCCTCTACCTTTTAAAATCTTTTTAAGCTCTTCAGGTTTATTCGGTTTCCATTTGCTCATGTATTCCTTCATAAATTTAGGACTCTCAATAATATCTGTAGCTAATAATTTTAAGGTATTTTGACTTGTACCAACAGATTTAAATAGACCAAAATTAACTTTAGCTAACTCTTGAGCATTTATTGTGCCCTTTTTTATGGCATTTAATATATCATCACCAGTTTGCGCAGCAACTAATTTACCTTTAGCGTCTTTTATCAAAATCGCATTATTGTCTTTAATAGCACCCACCGCCAAGTCTTTTAAACCAGCTTTAAGGTCCGCACCTATCTTACCCGCCTTGACTAAATCTTTTACCGCCACACCTTGCTCTACTATCTCAGCATCATTTTCATCAATGATATTGTTTGTTATTTTGTTTTCCGTTAATGTTTTACCCATCTCGTAAGACATCATTAATTTAATTTTATTGATTATATTTTTTTCCATGATATTTTTTAAAATTGTATATTAGAATAATCTGGTTTAATTTTTTGACTTGCTTGTAATATTTCAGATTCAGCGCTACCGACTTTACCGGCACTTGAAGCACCATGTAATACCTTATCGAAACCATAAAGAACACCGCCTGTTTTTATACCCGAAGATGCGCCCTTACCCGCAGTCTGACCTAATAATTTTTGTAGACTCTCGGTGAATTTTGTTGATATATTTCTTAAACCACCAAGGATGCTATTAATAAAACCCGCACCTTTTGGAAATTTAGTTGAAAGTGTTTTCATTACAGATTGTAAACGAGCAGGAACACCTTTCATTCCTTCAATCATTGATTTTATAAATCCTTTTATTCTTGGGCTTCTTTCTAAAAATTGTGCGATTTTAGCGGGACTTTTAGCTAATGCTCTTAATGGTGCGATACCCGCCTTTGCCGCTTTAGCCGCAGCACCTGCACTAACAAATCCTAAAACATCAATACCAAGGTATAAGAACTTTAACCACATCGGGTCATTTTTTTCTTCATCAGGCCAATCGTTAAATAATAATTGATAAACATCTAACGCTACAATTAATCCCCAAGCAACTTTTGCGGCACCCGCACCAACACCTGTGGCAATTAAGATAGCGTCCACAATCATACCAATATTACTGTACATTGCATCTTTTAACTTTCTTAAAAGATATCTTACACCTTTAGCTAATAATGTTAAAATATTACCCCACTCACCTTTAGAAACTGCAATACCAAAATTCTTTAAACCCTCATAAGATGTTTTTACAAAATCAGCAATACCTTCACCGGCACTTTTAAACTGTCTACCTAACCATGTATCTTGTAAAAAATTAAATTCAAGTAATATATCTCTTAAACCATAAAGATTTTGTTGTGATTCAACTATTGGTAATGAAAGAAAATTTTCTCTAATCTGCGTATAACCTTCATCTTCTAATTTAATTGTTTCGAATATTGTTTTAAAAACGTCAATAGACCCCCAAAGATTACCAATTGTTTTTTGTTCTTGTATATCGAATACTTCATCTTGAATGATAAAATACTTACCATCTACGGTGGTACACATTTCAAAAATGTAATTTCTTTTTGTTTTTTCAACATACATGTCTCTGATGTTATCTTTTTCAGATTCTGTTATATACATTCTTTGACTTACCATATTATTTTAACGGATTTGCTTTACCTCTTTTTAATGTGGAACCCACAATATCGGACCATTTGGTAACACCAATTTGATTGGCAGGCCCTCTTGTTAAACCACTTTCCCATTTACCAACTTCAGGATAACCTTGACCACCTGATTGTGTACTTGATGTACCTTTTGCAGGTTCAGCAGAAACTGGTTCAGCTTCAGATTGTTCACCAATTTCTTGATTACGAACCTCGTTGGATAAGATTAACTTTAGTTGTTTCTCTGTGATTATATATTCCATAGTTAATAAATATCTTAGAAATCCTTTGTATCTAATATAAAATACGTAATTTTGTAAAAAATATAAACATAACATGAAAAAATTACTTTTATTTTCATCATTATTACTTTCGGGATGCCAAGTTTATGAGTTACCAAACGAGACACCAAGATTAACCGGCGGCAAGTGGGTATTATCAAACTACGATATTGTTGTAATTAATTCAATATCTAACGTTAAGGTAATTAAAAACGATACTGTTTGTATCAACGCATTTAATGGACAGAGTTATGTTAGCGGAAATGTTTTGATGAAACAATTTTATAACCAAACAGCAAAAGATAGGAGATTTGTAATTGGTAAAACAACTTGGGAATTTGACAGTAACGGTAATCACTTATATTGTGATTTTACGGACAAAAATGGTTCATTAATGCCAACACATAACCCATATTGGGTTAACATGTCGGGTTATACAAAAAATATTTCAATAAGTAATGTTGAAAATGGTGGTGTAACAAATTATACATTTGAAACAAATACGGTTGGTGTTAACCCACCTAAAATACTAAAATTATTAAGTCCTGAGATTGTAACTGATTTATATGTTGATGGTGGTAAAAGAGATAAAGGTGTAACAGTTAGAGTACTATTAACCTTTATGAGATAAATTACTCATCATAGATAGATTCATCCATTCTTGAGAACATTTTGATAAATTGACCCGCTTTAGCATTTGCCTCATCTTCAATCTCACCACCAATATCCGGTGGCTTCGGGCCATCTAAACGACCATCTTCATATTGTTTGTGGTGAACCAATTCATGTGCGATACTTCTCATCACATCAACTAACGCACGGTTGTTACCATATACTTTAACAACTTTGTTTTCTTGTCTGTAATCGTAATTTGCTGTAGTTTTAAGACCATCTCTTGTCGCCTTAACTAATATCTCAGGCATATTCTTAATACCCAACTCTTTTTTAACGAATTTAACAAATTCAGTTAACTTACTTTCTTTCTTTTCGTCTAAAAAACTCATATTAATAAATATAGAAAAATATATAAAATGATAATACCAAAAAATAAGTAAATTGTGTATAATTAACGATATGATAGATTGGTATACTATAGAGTACTTGTACCCTAAAGCATTTAAAGAGTTTAGTAAAAAGATGTTCCCTAATGTTGGGGTATTGAGTATATCATCATTAGAGTTTTATGATACAAAGAAATTATACTATTTCTTTGATAAAGAAGGTGTTTACATGACAATTGAAATGTATAACCCTAAACAGTGGGTATTCTCAATATCATTACAAAGTGGTATTGTGTTTGGACCAACACAAGAATCTAAAACAACCAGAGAAGAAACAGAACAATGTGGTTTTATTGAATGTTTTAAGGTTTTAGATAACTTAATTAAAGATAAAAAGTAATTATGGATATGTCCATTAATATTTTATTGCAAGCAACACGAGTTTTAAGCTTTGGTAATTACGATGACGTTGAACTATCAATGACGTATAATTACCTGACGGCGCTTGACAATGAAATTTTAAATGATTATTTTAATACATGTACCATTCTTGCATATAACAATGACCTTGAATTATACATTGAAATTGTGGAAACATTAATCATTGTATTTGAAGAAAGAGAAGAGTATGAAAAATGTGCTAAACTAATACGTAAAAAAGAAGAATCAATAAATATTATTAATCAAAATAAAATATAAAATGGGTACTATATTTCCGTGGATTTTTTCATTTGCGTTTGTTACTTTGGGTTGTGTCGTTATAATGATTGTCGATTATATCACTAAAAAAAGATAAAATATAAACAAGTTATTGTTTGAAATTTGTATAAATTATAATGATAATATAACAATTAAACCAATGTATTGATTATATTTATGTATATATAAAATATACAAATGGGACAATCTAAAATATTATTTATCTTAAAAATAAAACAAAATTATAGCGCCAATAATGATTACAGTATAGGGTTAAGCACAGGACTTTATAATTCAGCACAATTTATGAATGAAATGTTATTAGGTGGTGGATTTGATTCTCAAATGGTAAGTGTTACTGACAATAACGATATAGATAGAGAGGTAACATTACACAAACCAACTCATGTTATTATTGAAGCACTATGGGTTGTTCCATCTAAATTTGAAGTTCTTTGTAAATTACACCCAAATGTTAAATGGATAATTCGTTTACATAGTGAAATACCATTTTTAGCTAACGAAGGAATGGCTATGGATTGGTTAGGTGAATATTCAAAATACGATAATGTTATAATTTCATGTAACTCACCTCAAACCACTAAAGATATTGAATTTTACATTGGTGCTAAAACAGGTACTAATAAAAAAATTCATTACCTACCAAATTTTTATCCACAAGAATATAAAACAAAATCATTTAATAAAAAAAGTGATATGATTCATGTTGGATGTTTTGGTGCCGTTAGACCACTTAAAAATCATCTAATACAAGCAGTTGCGGCTGTTAAGTTTGCAGATGAAATTGGTAAAAAATTACATTTTCATATCAATTCAGATAGGATTGAACAAAAGGGAGAATCAATATTAAATAACTTAATAAGTATGTTTAATCATTTGGAACATAAAGGACACCAATTAGTACATCACGAATGGAGTGTTAGAGAAGAATTTATTCAATTATGTGCCACAATGGACATAGGTATTCAAGTATCCTTTAATGAAACTTTTAATATAGTTGGGGCGGATGTAATTTCACAGGGGGTTCCATTAGTGTCTTCACCAGAAATACCTTGGGCTAATTCATTTTTTACCGCAAGACAAACAAATACGGATGATATTATGAATTCATTATTATGTACATACACTTACCCTAAAATGAATGTATTATTAAATCAAAGGGGTCTTAAACAATATACAAATAAAACAAAACAAATTTGGTTTAAATTTTTTAAATAATATTTATATAAAAAAAATAATATGACAATACTTAAAATATCCGAAGAAGAACGAAAACGAATTTCGGAACAACACAAAAGTCTTGAAAAACAAAATCAAGAAAAAAAAGATGAATTAAAGAAAGGTTTACAACAACCCGAAAATAAAAAAACCTCCAAGTAGGAGGTTTTTTTTATTAGTTTTCTCTACGTTCTTCAGGTTCGTAGTGTTTGATTCTATCGTGCCATATTGGTGCCGCCAATAAAACCGCAGGATGTAAGCTACCTTCTACCGTTTTTTGATAAATGTGTGACATCCAAGTTTGTTCATATGGATGACCCCACGTAGTGTCAATAAACATTTTCTGATTACCTTCTTTACTAACAATCATTGGCCAGTTAGCATAATAAATTTCACCATCAATAAATGAAACCCCATCCATAACTCTAATGTTATTAAAGTTAGTTAATGGTACGTTAGGGTCTAAACCACTAACCGGTAATTTATCATAGTTTGGCCAATCTCTACTTCTAATGTGTTGTGGTACGTTATACCATGAACATTGTTTATCATTATCAAAGTACACTTCGGTAAATGTTAATTTTAAGAAATCAAATTTCTCCTTTAACATAATTTTGTGTAAAAGATTATAAAGATTTGGTATATACTTTCTAAAACCGTTTCTACAAAGATTACCTTCCTCATCGGCCGAGTTAACCGTCATGTCATCTTCAAAGAAGAACATATAATCGGCATCAGATTTATGAAAGTGTTCTGCTGCAAATTGTCTACCACCACAAATACCCGTGTTACCACTTAAACTAATATATTCAAAATTATATTCTTGTGCAATTTTTTGATTTTCAATACGAGCCTCTTCCTTAGTTGAATTGTCTAATAAAACTAAATGTGGTTTCTTTAACCATTCAGGAGTTCTTTCCATTGACTTAATTGTGTGCATAACCTGCTCGGGGAAATTGAATGTTAATATGTATAGATTGGTTTTTAAACTTTCAACATCTTTGTCTGTAATTCTCGTAATATTTGTAATGATTCTTTTTTCGTTCTCCACCAACTTAACATTATTTTCATTTAATGCTTCCGTGAATTTTACTATTAAACCATTTTCATCTAACATAAACCTTCTATATATATCGGGTTCATTGTATGCCATGATGGTAAATAAACTCTCTTCAGTACCCATTAAACCTTCCGATAGTGTTCGGCTAAGCATTGAGTAGTAAGTTGAATTTGCGTCTCTTATTTGGTCTTTATGACCACCAAATAAACCACCTCTACAAACATAGTCAACCTTATCACCCGTATATCTATTCATAGCATCAAAATCAAAACCATGAATTTCAGTATTTGCTTGATATGGATAACTTAAAAACAAAAATGGATTACCGTATTCTGTTATTGAGTTTAAAACATCGTCATTAGCTAAATGGTGATGTGGTACGGTATTAGTAATGCCTGCATCTAACCAAAAGAAATAATCTGTATTAAAAGGATTCCAAATTGTTACATCATTTACCATAAACATTTTAGATTGTACAATTGGGTTGTACCATTCTAGTTGTGCTTGCGGTGAACTTGGTAACCAACCCGTTTTATTAAACCAATCAGGATTTGTTCTAATCTCTTGCGTTTTATTCCAAAACGGTGTATATAATCTTTTTACATCTTCTAATTCATAGATTTTTACTACCGTATTCTGCTTTTTTCTTTTTTCCCAAACCAAATATTCATATTCTTGAGGAATGTAAATAAATAAATTTTGAGGAATATCTAATAATCTTTTAAAATTATCAATGTAATGTTCAAAAGGTCTACCATCTCTATTGATATTCCAAAGACCCGTTACAATTGTTAGATTTTTATTGCCCGGTAGTTTTTCTTCAACATGACCGGTAAACTCATCAATGCTTATTATGTGACCCCTTTTAGAGTTATTCTTTTTAATACATAAAAAATTACCACCGTAAAAATATTCATGTTTGTCAATCATCTCCCTTAACTCGGCATTGTAATCTCCAAATACATTCTTACCATCTCCACCTCCTCCGATGTCTTCAATAATATAGTAACCACCAAATTTAACTCTATCAAATAAGTTTCTAAATGTGGATAATTGAGCAACTGCCGTATGTAAACCATCATCTAATATAACATTAAAACCTAAATCACTTAAATTTTTGTTACAATCATCTAAACTGGTAGAATCCATTAAGAATGTTTTTATCCTTTCACCCTCAATCATACAATCAGGTGCAACGTCAGCACCATAAATGTTACCGTTCTCAAAATATTCTCTCCAAACTTTTAAACAACTTGCCGGCGTAAAATCAGGAAAGTATTGTTTAATTCCAATAAATGTTGATGGGATTTCTGGTTGAAGTGTCCCTAAACCAATTTCCAAATAATCTATTTTATTATATCTAATTTTTTCAAATATTTTTGCATAAAAATAATCATATCCCGATACTTTTTTATCGCTGCCGTGTTTATCAATAATTTCCCCTAATTCCATATATTTTTTTATTTTACGTAACCCAAATCAATCATTATATTTAATTGACTTCTTAGATTAATACCTATATTATTATCATTATCATTTACATTATATCTAAAAAGATTACACCCCTCTTCACTTAAGTGACTTGTATTACCCATTATTGGAAATGTTTTACCAACCATATTTAATGAATCTTCATATGAATTACATTTTTCATCATCAGGATAGAATGTCACAATTCTATTACGTTTCTTGGTTCCAAAGTATGCCGAAATTGAAATGTCGTCATCCCACAGATAATATTGATTAATGAATTCAAAAAAATCATCTTCAAAAAATCTTCTTCTATATGAAATACTTTTATAATGTTGCAATATATCAACTGCGGAATTTCTATGATTCCCCGAATAGAAGTGGTCTCTTAAATCATTAAAAAATAAAGATATTGAACCATCTTCATTTCTTGATTTTATACCATCATAACCAACCGGATTTTCGGGCCATTGTTCACGATTTTTAATGTGTTCCAATATCATATTTTCATTATAAATCATATCATCATCCACCACGATTATGATTTGTTCAGGGTCAGTAATTCTTTCTAATGTTGGTAATAATTTTGTTATCGGTCCGTTATCTTCTACTCTAAAAATTTCCAACTTACCATTATCAACCATTTCATTTAACCATTCAGGAAAAATGTATTCCTCATTTGTTTTCTTACATATAAATGGAATGTTCAAATGTATTTCAAAATTATTATATTTTTGATTAAGTAAAGATTGCAATGTATATCTCATATCATACCCATATGGACTGTTTAATCTTGTAGGTATGGTTGTTAATGTGAGTATTACCTTTTCTTCTTTCATATATTTTTTTAATTAAATTTAAGTAATTTTATAGTTATTTTGAATGGTATTTTATAATAATTTATTGAAGTCTAATATTTCAATAGCAATATTAACATTTGCTTCTATCGTTCCATTTTCAAGATACCATTTTCTACCATTTTCTGCAACAAAATTAATATATTCGTGGTCGTCCTTTATTTCATTGTATCTATTAATTGTTCTATTTGACAACTCTTCCCAAAAACCGGGGAATGGATGTGTACCATAATGTATAGGTATTTCGTAATCATCATAATCAACAGATATGTAATGATAGTTAGGTATTAATTCGTTATGAAATTTTGTTGTTAATTTTGTTCTAAATAACGCAGTACTCAATCCCATAATTTCCATGTCTCTATAACATATTTCACCTGCACCGTTAATACCATAATTTAAATTAAACCCATTTAACTCTTTAATATATTCACTTGGGTTAAGCAGTGTTTTTTTTGTGTTATAAATGGTAAAACGATTGTCGTCTTCTAAAAATTCTCTAAAAAGATATAAGTAACCTCTAAATGTTAATTTATCAGCATAAATTCGATTTGTTTTTTCATTATACAATTTTTCAATTAATAACTGATTATCCATGGTTGGGCATGTATATGAAAATGGTGTATAAACACAATCTAATGGTTTATAGTAAATGTCATTTTTATGAACGCCGGAGCTTGTAATTATTTCAACACAATTTTCAATATCCCATTCCGTAACATTGCCCTTATTGATAACATCATCTAATTTATCCCAATATGAAATTAAAATATATTTTTTATTGACATCATTTTCAAAAACCATAAAATGTGGTCCGTATTTTTGTGCCGGACCTAAACCCTCACATTTTCTTAGTGTAATGCTATTAATATGATTAAATTCAATCTCGGGATATTTTTCTAATAGTTTTTTATATATTTGACTAAATACACAAACATATGACCATTTACAAACTTCATTATCAAAATAAACGTTTATCTTCATTATTTTACGTGTTCGGGTTTATTAAATAAATTAGTGCCCATGTGTTTATCATAGTACCAAAATAATTTCTTTTTAAAGTCATCATTATTCATTAAACCCTCATCCTTAATTAATTTGTAAGTAAATTGAACTAATGGTGAAAGCGGATTTAATGAATGCCCATTCTCGGGAATCCAAAAACATCCATGTCTTACCAACTCAAGAAATGCTATTACGTAGTAATCGGTTTGTTCAACATCTATAAAATTTACACATGACGGTAAATCATTACACAATGTCTTATATGTACTACCGGATTTAATAACATCCAAAGTTTCATCTAAATTATGTAACGAAATGTCGTTATGTTTATTTAGAAGTTTAAGAAAGGAATCTTTATTCCATATACATGGTTGTACACTAAATAGATATCTATAATTTGGTTCTCTTTCAAATAAATGGTCTTTGTATTTGTTATTACAAGAACTAACATATTTTTTGTAATCACATATTTGTTTCGCCTCACCAATTTCATCAAGACCAAAATAGTCAATATTATCACAATCCATCATATCCAACACTTCACGCAAATCTTCGTATTTTGTTTCCTTGACAAAAAAATAATCATCACAAAAAAAGAAAATATACTTCTCTTCAATCATTGACAATGCATTAATCATTGTTTGCGCAAAATGATATCCACGTTCACGATATTCCGTGTTACCGTCAATATATCTAACCTTATCAGGAAATTGTAATTTAACTTCAGGAATTTTATTACTTACCAAACTTACTTTAAGGTCTTCTTTCTTATTATGTATAAAAAAGTATTTTAAACATAACTCACCTAAAGCAAAACCATTATCATTTGTGTAAAAAATAAACCTAATATCGTCCAACATGTTTTATTTTTTTATAAATGCTGTTGGGCATGCGAAGTTAAGTGATTTAATTTCTAAATTTTTTTCTTTTATAAATCTATCAACACCTAACGATTCCGTCCACTTATGGTATCCGTATTCATCAAATACGATTAACCCACCTTTTGTGACTTTATCCCACAAATTAATAAGTGTATTGTATGTCGGTTCTTCAATATCTAAATCAATATAAAGAAGTGAAATTTTAGCACCAGGATTATTAATTGAGAATTCCTTACTTGTTAAAGATATATCACCAGAAATTAAGTCAAAATCAGTTTCAGAAAATCCATCCAATATTAACTTGTCATGCAACAAATCTTTAAAAGAATCTTCGTGATTAAAATTTCTACCCTTAAATAATGTTTCCATTGTTTCCTTATCCGTGGTACCCTTTATTGATTTTATTAACTTATCCGTATTAAAAAAGTCAAAACCAATAACTTTTTTATTACTATTGGGATTATATATGTTTTTTAATTTTAAGAAGGTATAAAGTCCCGTACCTTTAAATACGCCACATTCAACAATATCACCCGGTACATCCTTTACTTCATTATATAATAATGTCCTTGCAACAAGTTTATTAAATACTCTTTTATCGTCGCTTAAAATAAATGAATTGAAACAATCAAAGAATGATTGTGAGTATGTCTTTAACTCCAAATTTTCTATTTTCATAATTTAATTTCTACCCTTTCAGCCCAACCACGTTTACTTGAATACCCCCAATAAACTACTCTTGATGGTTCCTTATCAGTTAAAAACATTTCTTCGTAGTGAACGGGTCCTTGATTATTTAAAAATTTCTCTAATTCGTAACCATCAATTGATTTACTATAAATACCGTTACCGTTTTCATCGTCGTAAGCAACTAAGATTGAATCGTAATCATCAGCATGTAAATCGTGTCTGTGTATTGTTACCAAGTAATAGAATGAACGCATGAACGAGTTTTCCCACTCTTCTTCCGTTTCAAACTGTGGATTCGGCGGGAACAGATTCATTGTCGTATGTTTTTGAAATGACTTTCTTTTGAAATGTATTCCCGCATATTTTTCATAATCTCTAACAGTTCTTACCGCCCCTAATTCGTAACCGGTCAAGTCATGTCCACCCTCTTCAACTCCAATTAGTTGTCTAATACGAGAACGACCGATATCTTGTTGTGTATGCCACATACTCTCACCACGTTTACTTTGGTCATCCCAAACTAACATACCACTTCTTTCTTCTCTCATAGTTGCATGCCAAATGATTGTTCTATGTGGATGAAACAAATCGTATCCGTGAGTAAATGACCTAACAGATAAGTTTAACTCCTCACCACTAAAGAAAATATTTGGGTCATGTTTTACATCTTTCGCCCATTTGTTTGGACCAAATGCAAAGTGACCACTTAAGAATCTTGCGGGGAATGGTTTATCCAATTCTCTCCAATTTGGAATACCGGTTGGTCTAATAAAGATTGTGCCGTGTGGATAAAAACTTGCAGCTTCAGATAGCCACGGCTCTTGAACTCTTTGCTCAGGGTCTTTAAATGGATTGTAGTAAGGTAAATAACCACAAATCAAAGGATTGTGTCCATCAGCTTTTAAAGTGTTATACCACTCGATTAAAGTACTGTCCCAATTCTTACTGAATCTATGGTGTGAATCTAATTGAACAACAAATTCTTCGTCATCCAATAACTCCTCATTGATTACCGCTCTCGCATATGGTAAACCCTTAGCTTCAAGATACGGTATATCTTTTATCTTAAATCTTTTATCGTCGCGAAACTCATCAACATTGTCAAATCCGTCTTCAGGATTATATTGACGACAGATACCAAATACCAATCTTTCAGGCAATTCTGCGTTCTCTAACGCACTCTTTATTGTAGGAACCAATTCAGGTTCTCTATATGCAGGTAAATGTATTAGTATTCTTTCCATATTATATAATTCCTTCTAATCTATCGCACCATCCGGCATTTACCGAATGTGGCCAAATAATCCATTTATGTGGTTTAGTCACCGTTTCAAATTCTCTCCAAACTTTACAATACCCATCGGGGTCGTTTTTCATCATACGAATTTCAGATTCATCCGCATCTCTTCTGTATAATTCATTACCTCTTTCATCCTCAAAAGCCACAGCCCAAAATGTGTAATCATCGTAAGGTACTTGTGTATATGCAACATCAATACAATGTTTAAAGATTTGAGAGAATGAATTTTGATACTCATCAAAATCTTCAATAACAGGGTTAGGTGCATAATTGTAATCTAATGTATATTTTTGTACACCACGTTTATTAAATGATATACCCGCATATGATTCATATTCCGCCAATGTTCTTTCGGTACCAAAATCATACACACCAAAGTGTTCTGTTCTTGCTTCACCATCCATTTCAAATAGTTGACGATTACGTTTGTGACTGATGTTATTTCTTGTTACCCAAATTGGGTCATCATCCCATTGCTTAACGCTACCTTTTCTTGTGTATTCATGCCAAGCAAATATTCTGTGTGGATGAAATAAATCATATCCGTGAGTAAATGCTCTAACGCCGATAGAAATTTCTTCACCGTGGAAATAGTAGTTAGGGTCGTGCGGAACCTCAACAGCAAACTGACCTAACGTAAAACAGAAGTGTGCTGAGTAAAATCTTGCGGGTACCGGCTCAGTTCTTTCTTGATAGTCATCAATAGATGCAGGTAAAAAATATACCACACCCTCAGGTGCAAATCTATCAAAGTTCATTTTCCAAGGAATGTTAATTCTACCTTGTGGGTCGTTTGATGGGTCAAAAGATGGAATGTATCCAGTTAATAAAGGTTTTTTATGTCCCTTACTTTTTAGTTTTTTAATTTCTAAAATTAATTCAGAATCCCAATCTTGTAAAAATCTATGATGGGAATCTAATTGTAAAGTATACTCCTCACCATCATATTGTTTTTGTAGTTTATTTCTTGCCCAACAAGCTCCTTGACTATCTTTATAATTGATGTCAATAATTTTAAATCGTTTATCTTTTTTGTATTCATCAAGATTGTCCCACTCATCTTCAGGTGAGTGTTGCCAAGCAATTGAGAATACTAATTTTTTTGGATTCTTAGCTTTCTCAATACAGTCTTTTATTGTCGGTAATAATTGCTTGTCTCGATAGGACGCAATTTGAATGAAAATCTTTCCGTTTCCCATGTAATGTTTTTTTATAATGTAACTAAAAAAATTAAAATAATAAACATAACCGCATTTTTTTTAATAAAATTATTATGGTATATTTGTTATTCAAACCAAACAAAAAAGGTATGTCTAAACAACTTTTTGATTTCGATGATATTCTAATACAGCCGGCAGATATAACCCATATAGATAGCCGCAGTGAGATTAGTCCACGTTATGGTAATTTTTTACCACTTATGACCGCACCAATGGATACTGTTGTTAGTCAAGAGAACAAACGTCTATTCGACGATTTAGGTGTAAGGGTCGTGTTGCCAAGAATAAGTAAACCGAATGATAATTACGTTTCAAGTAGTGAATTCCTATCTTATAGTTTAACGGACTTTGAAAGAATATTTTTAGATAAAACCCCCGAACGTAAGTACCGCAAAATGTGTGCACTAATTGATGTGGCAAATGGTCATATGGAAAATGTATACGAGTTTGCCAAGTCTGCAAAGATAAAATACGAAGATGACTTGATATTAATGGTTGGTAATGTAGCCAATCCGGACACATATCATAAATTTACATGGATTAATGTTGATTATGTGAGAATTGGAATTGGTAACGGTGCCGGATGTTTAACTACACAACAAACCGGTATTGGTTACCCTATGGCATCATTGATTGAAGAATGTAGCGATATAAAAACAAAGAAACATTACATGGGTAATTGTAAACCATACGAAACAAAAATTGTTGCCGATGGTGGTTTCCAAAAATACTCCGACGTTATTAAAGCTTTAGCCTTAGGTGCCGATTATGTTATGTTGGGGTCCATATTTAATAAAGCATTAGAAAGTGCGGGAGAAACGCAAAAAATGATTCATCACCAAATGGGTGGGTGGGAAACTATAAACCAATATAGTGACGAAGCTAAACAGATGTTAGAATCTGATATTCGTCTTAAAAAAGTGTTTAGAGGTATGAGCACCAAAGAAGTTCAACGTGATTGGGGTAAAGAAAAATTAACAACATCAGAAGGTGTGGTTAGAGAACACAGAGTGGAATATACTTTAAGTCAATGGACAGAAAACTTTGAAGATTATCTTAAATCAGCAATGAGTTATACCGATAAAAAAACCTTACCGGAGTTTATCGGTAAGGTTAAATATAACTTTATTACTATGAATAGTTTAAATAGATTCAGTAAGTAATTAGATGTCGAAATCTTTCTCTTCTTGAGCAGATAATTCGCCATCTCTTTTCATACCTTCTTTAATATATGTTCTAATTAATTTAGATACCTCCATACTTTTGTGCTCGGCAACTTTTTCAATTTCATTGAAATAAGCGGGCACCACCCTAAAGGTTACCATCTTGATTAGTTGCTTGTGTTTTGGTTGGTCCGAGTGTCCTATAACACCGGATTCTTTAGATTTTTTATATGCTTTTGATGCCATTGTAATACATTTTATATATAAATATTTGATAAAGTCTTAATTATTCTTTAAATTAGTAAAAAAAACAAAAATATGTCTGAAGAAACTAAAAGTACAACAAAACAATGTGAGGAATTGTATCCTGAAACAACGTCTGAGTTTAAAAAAATCTTAAAAGAACAATATGATTTGTTCTGCCGTAAGCAACTCAATTACGGGCCGGACAACATATCGGTTGGTACTCGTTGTGAGAAACCCGAGGAAATTAAATTATCTCAAACGGGTTTGTGGTTCAGGATGACGGACAAAATAAATAGATTAAAACAATTAGTTTTGTTAGGTCAAGACGATACTGTCGGTGAAAGTATTCAAGATAGTTATCAAGATTTATCGGTCTACGGCATAATTGCTCAGATTGTTAGTCGTGGTAAATGGGGAAAATAATCCCCATTTATTTTTTGATGACTATTTATTGAAAACGAAAAGAACATGAAACTAAACATAACTCACCCATCATTTGTAGCATTTTTAGAAAATGTGACAGACACAATCTCATTGAGTGTGAATATTGAAAACTATTTTTCATTACCTCAAGATAAGAAAATGAATGTCCTTTATGTTGTTTTCAAATTATTGAAGAATTCATTAAAAGCAAGGGCAAAACTAAGTGACGAAGAAGTAAGATATTTTGTTGATGAGCTGTTAAAAAATAATGAACGCTCGGAGAATTATGAATTTTCTGCAATATTAAAAGACATTAGTAATAATTTTGAGTCAATTAATGAAGTTACTAAACCAGTCAAAAGACAAACAAGAACAATTAAAGCGGGTCCGAAGGAATAATATCTTCAAACTCAACATCTTGAATTTCTCGCAAAAACAAAAAAACCCCACCATATTGTGGGGTTTTTAGTAACATATCACAATTCCACATTTCTTTAAGATGTTTTGCGTAATCTTCATCAATACGGTCTATTTTTATTTTTTTAAACCCAATGTAGAGTTTATTGTTAAATGGAAATAATTTATCAGTTAAAGTAGTCATCATCAAATAGTCGAAACATGAGATATGTAATCCCAATTAACAATATAACAGAAATTACCATAACAATACACATTATTTGAATTTAAATCCAGTTAGTTTTTCTATTTGTGATAATGGAACTTCATTATTTTCAAACCCGTCGGGATTTGATAAATCGTTGTTGAATAAGTATGCATGCCATTTTCCCGATATTTGAACTACTTTCCAACATTGTGTAGGAACCGACACCAATCCAATCTTTTTCGCTTCACCAACCGAACCACTCCATACTCTTACTTTTGTGCTAATTAATGCCCAATTTCTGGTTGCAGTTTCTAATGATTTCCAATCTCCCGCATTTAATCTATGTGTTTGTGCAACCATATTAGAAAAATAGAAACATTCATCTTGTACCGCTTGAGTTTGACAAAGGTTGTCCGCCGCAGGCATTACGTGTCCTCTATCATATCCGCTTTTTACATAATAAAATGCAATATTAGTTTCATCCACTAATTGTGGGTCTGGTTTGAAATTATCTTTACGTTTTAATGGTGTTGGACATCCAACCATTTCTTTGGTGGTTGTCCACTCAACCAATACCGGATATCGTTTAGACTTACTAAAGTGTGTGGTGTAATTTGTGTGTTTTAAGACCACAATGTCTTGTGCGATTACACCAAGTGGTAATAAACCAATTAGTATAAGTAACATTAGTTTTTTCATATTCATAATTTTTTTATAACTATAAATATTACTTTAAAAATTATCTTATTATGCCCCTATCGCTTTACTGAATCCATTAGGACAAGTTTTAGTACATACCAAAGATGCAACAACTGGTGCCACTGCGGCTCCGATTGCGATACCAACACCCGCCGGAGTTGCCCACAAAGCTGCTGAATCTAAACTATAATAGATACAATTTGAAATTACATTTTTTAATAATTGAGAATCAACACTTCCACCAACACCCGGTATTTCTAAAAATGCGTTCGCCACTATTGAACCCATTGCCGTTGCTACTGTTGATTTGACCGCAATATCTGCAGTATAAAGAACCGGTGTTGCCATTAACGATAATGTGGTTGAGGTTGCCGCTCCCGCAGGTTGAGCCGGTGTGAATGCTGCAACACAACCCATAGAGATTGCCGCAGTTATTCCAATTGTACAAGCATTTGCATCCGCCCAATTATATGCTGACACCGCACCCGCCGCAACTATTTCAACACCCGCTACAATTTGTTGTTCAGCTTGTTTGGATAATTGAATAAATTCGCTTTGTGTCACATCAAATCCCACCTTTGCAAATTCCTCAGTACTACTTGCAATGGTACAAGCCACGCTTTCTACTCTATGTGCACTATCGGTGGCAAATGTTGCTGAATAATTGTATGCATCTACCACACCACCTATTGCAACGTTTATTCCATTTCCTATTGGTTTAATAACCACATCATTAATTGGTTGAATTACGTTATTATTAATTGTATTTCCCAAATCTACAAATGCGTTTTCAATTGCTTTTCCTGCTCCGCCCATAATTTTTCTTTTTTTTTAATTTAATAGTTTATTTTATTTCCATTTTCATTAAGTATAGTTCATCATTTTCAAAAAAATCTTTGAATCCAAACATTTTTGCTAATTTCTTTGCTTTTAGATTACCCTTTACGGGTGCTCCATATATTTCAGTATATCCCCCATCCTTAAAGTTTTGAAGAATACTATTATAAATATTTAACATTTTTTTAAAAAAAGAATATGACCATACCTCCTCATTAAAACTTACATGCATTGCAATTTTAGTTCTATTAAAAAGATAATCACACTCCACCAACAGTTCTTCATCTTCATATAGTGTAACTCGTATCGATGTCATACATTATTTTATAAGATGATTTTTGTTTATATAATTAAATATATCCAAAGATGTTTCTTGGTTAACATTAAACTCTATGAAATCTATGTCATTACTTACTAACTTATGTTTAATTTCTTCATCAATTTTTTTTGATTCATTCAAATCTTGGAACCTACCATTTTGGTCATAGGTTTCATCGTTTCTATTAAGGAATATGTTTAGACTATCGTACTTCTTAAACAGGCTTAAAATGAAAGTATCATATGTTTCATCATAGAATGTTGCGGGATACCCCGGTGTATCATTATATCTTTCCTTATATACCAAACCTAATATGATTGGTGAATCAACAATAATGTAATCAACCTTACCATATAATCTACTTATATTTCTATGTTGATTAGCTGTAATGTAGAATTGGTCCTTGATTGCTGAGAAGTTTTCCTCCCATGCAACTATCTTTGGGAATTCAAATGTTAGTTCAACATCCATGTGATGTTTTTTCATTTCGGTAAATAAACCCGATGATTGTGTGGACTTTCCTATGCCGGGACCACCAAAGAAGTTGATAATTAAGCTCATATCCAAATATATATTTTTTTTGTGTAAATAACAATATATTTATTTATTTAAAGGTATTTATAACCATGGAAAACATTTACACCGTATTATTAACCGCAGTCACAGTATTAGGCTCTGCAGGAGCTTGGAGGTTCTACGAAAGAAGAGCATTACACAAAGAAAGAGACGAAGATTTTATTCGTCATGACTGTAAAGATAGAATTTCTAAGTTAGAAGGATTATTAGAATCAGCATCAAGAGAGAAAGATGAATTACGTACAATGGTTCTAACGTTAACCAAAGAAGTTGCGGCGTTAAGTGTTAAAGTTGAGTATCTAACCAAAGAAAACGAAGTATTACATAAAACAACAATAAAAACTAAAAAGATTAACAACCCTTAGTTAAGGTATCAAATATCGTTATAATATCTTCTAAACACAAATAGTTATAACATTCGGAATATCCTGAAAAGGATTCTAAAATGGGTCTGTATTTTTTTACAGACCTTTTTTTATTTAACGTATCTTTAATATCCGACTCAAGTTTCTCAGCATTTGGTGTATCGATTCTTCTTAATATAGATTCAACAACATATCCATCGTAACCATATGCTTTACTAAATCTCCTCATGATAAAACGTTTTGATGTGATTCCAACTTTGACAAATGTTTTACCGGTGCTCTCTTCTTTTATTAACACAAGATATAATGATTTGGGTAACTTAGCAATTTTCTTTTTCTTTTCTTGTGACTTTTTTACTAACTTTAAATTAACATAATCCTTAGCTTTATCGAGTGTTCTAAATTCTTTTACATCTCTATATGGGTTAGCAACAACTTTTTTAAATCGTTCAATATAGATTGTCTTACCACTATCCACTTGATATTTCACACCCTTGAGTGATTTTATCTCATAAATTGAATAGTACCCAATGTTTAATAATAGTTTTTGCGACATAACAATAGATATAGAATAATCAATAAATCCTTGATTTTGTAGATAAAAAAAGATATTTATTTAATATTTATGTATTATGGATATTAAAAAAATCATTCGCCAATTTTTATTGGAACAACCCGATGGTGAAGTTGCACCAAATGCGGCAAACCCTCAACCACAATTAACTAAACAACAGAGAGAAACATACGAGCGTTTTGCGTCAAATTGGAAGAAACAAGTTCCTGAGTTGACTGATGAACAAATGATGAAAATATTTCTAGAATTTAGAAAGGCGTTAACATTAGTGAAAGACGAAACTCAACCAGAGGTAAGCGCATTTTTAATAAGAGGTAATGGTAAGTACAATATTAACGACTTAAGAACGCCAAACAAAGTTAGTTTGCAAGATTTGTTAGACTTCTTACTTGAATTAACAAAATTTCGTATTAAAATTGGTGATAATAAAGGAGACGATGAAGCTGCAAGATTAGAAAAACAAAGACTGAATAATGTTTTTAATGAAAAAGTTGATGGTGGTAAAAAGGGCTCCATCACGCCAAAAAAGATTGAGGAATCTAAAAAAATGTGGGAGGGTCAGCAAAAACTTGTTATCAATGAAGGTGACTTTAGAGTATATGAAATTAATACACAAGAAGAAGCGGAGAGATTTGGGTACTACTATCAAGAAAAACTTAGAGAATTAGTTATTCATAATATTGACAATCAAGTTGGTCAACTTATTGACATATATAGACCAAAGGAAGATTATTCAAATCAACCAAGAACAAGATACTCAGTTACACCTTGGTGCGTTTTTAGTAGAGATAACGACCAAACTGTAAGGTACAATAATCAAATGATTATAAATCCAATTCGTAATCAGTATTCTAGTTATCGAGAAGGTGGGGCATCTTTTTATGTCGTAATTGATGAATCGAGAAATATGTTTGCACCCGGTGGCGAATATTACATTAGTACAATATTAGCAAGAAATACCGGTATATTTGAAATCGCTTCAATGTATAATGGTGAATATAAAAGAACGGAAGAAGAGTTATTACAAATTTACCCGAAATTACAAGGTCATTTTGACGTATTTAAATATAAAACATTTGACCGTAATGCTGAGACCGATGCAAATGTCCCGCTAAATATAACTGATATTATCAATGAAAATGAGGGTTCACCCAACGCTTTTTGGATGCAAACAATTGATAATAAAAGAGCGTTTATTGAGGCTAACGGATTTTTGAGAAAAGTTAAATCGTGGGGAACGATGAGTAATGATTTAAGAAAAGAATATATTGATTTAATTCATGACCACGACGTAACACAGAAAATTAACAACGAAGAATTCATGAAGGCAATTTTTAATTCGGGTGCGGCGCTTAAGAAAAGATTGGATGACAGATTAAAAGCAATCGGGTTTACCGGTATTGGTTATTTGACCGATAATTTTATGAGAGCTGATTATCGCCCAAATTTTTATGGTAAGAAAAACAACGCAATTAGAATTTATAAAAACATAAAAACAAATAAGCACGGTATATATGACACTAATGAAGGTGCTTGGATTAACAGAGACGGTATTGAATATGACGCAGAGTTTACTAAAAATGTATTACCGTATCCCGATGGCGACTTAGAAGATTTCACAAACGATAAAATGTATACCGTAATTGAATTCGTATCATCAAAAGCAAAATTCTATGCGTTAAATGACATGGATGACAAGGGTGAAATTGTTTATATTATGTCTGAAACAAAGTATCGTGAATTAAGAGGAAAATTAGAAAACGAAGAGGAGAATGCCAACGTTGAAGATGATGCTGACATTGCTGAAGAACAATATTAAAAAAAGGAAAACTTTTATGTTTTTCTTTTTTTAAATTATTTAAACATATCCCATTTAAAAATTATTTCTTCTGTAAATTTTTTATAGTTTGTATGACTAACATGTCCCCAACAACTACATTCACCATTTATTATATTTTGTTCTAATTTACTTTGACTCCCAAACAAATAATATTCCATATATAATGGATTAAAATCATCATCTGTACTTTTTATTTGGTTTCGTATTGCCCATTCTAAAACGCCGCCATTTTTGTGAATACCCTCTTCTTCAAAAAACCAACAATATTTTTTCCAATCAATTTGCTTATACAAATTAGCGGCCCAAGGAAATCTATTTGTAATATCATCATCCGTTTCATTCCACGTATTATATATTTTTTTATCGACAAACATACCTTGTATCATTTCTTCTCCACTCTTATAATCGGATGGTAACATACCATAATGATATGCCTTAGAAAATGGATTATGCATAAAGAAACATTTTAGTTGTATCTTATGTAATTTACAAAATGTTATAACATAATCAAAATAATCTAACCATTCTATAAATCGTTCTTCATCATTATACAAAGTTTCCAAATATAATTGATTAAATTTAAACATCTTTGGATTTAAATTAACAAATGAAGATTTATCCATATCGGGACATGCCATTGTTAACCAATATCCTTTTTCACCACTATATGTTTTATCATTTATAAAATCATTTGCATAATTTTCATGTGTATCTATAGGTGCTTTATGTTTTATTTCATTTGACACAAAATAACTTTTTCTATGAAAGTTAGACCATTGAATTATCATTGATATTTCAGAGCCATCTACACCACTGTTAAGTAATTGCTTTGCTTTATATAAGGCAGAACGTGCTATTGTTAAATTACTATTTGCGGGACTACCCATATTATAAACCTCTAATTCAGGTCTTAATGCTTGAATCCAATGTGGATAATACCAATATTGAATGCGGTCATTTATAAAATCTTTTTCTCCTCTATGTAAATTAACTCGTGGATGAGATGTAAATGAACAACCGCTTGTTACCAAATATTTCATATTATTTTATTTAAATTTATTAAAGCAAATTTTTATTTTTTTGGTAATCCATTTTTAAAAAATATTTAATGGTATAGTTTCAACGGTAGAATTGTAAACCGAATTTATACCATCGGCTTGATATTATTCTGTCCAAGTGATTGGATTTACAAAAATTAAATTTTTATTTTTAATTCTATTTATTGAATTACTAAATATAAGTGAGATATTATCTTTATCATTAAAATTTGTAGTAATTCCACTTTTTATTGTTTCATCAAATAAAACCGCGATATAATAATTACCATATCTACCATAATGGGTATCATTAAAAATTTCACCAGTTTCGTCTTTTATTTTCCATTTATCATTTACGTTTTTTACAAAATCAAATGAATTATGCCAAATATGTCTAGATTTATCAAGATAGTTTGTTGTATTTGAAAATATAGACCAAACTATTGGGTTATATTCTGAATGTTTTTCAACAATCCAATTCATAAAAGGAATTAAATTATAACTTAACATCGCATTTTTATTTTTAAACGATTCATCTATACAAACAGATTGATTATGTAATATACTTCTTAAAGGTTCTTGAAACCCGCCCATATTAGGCTGAACCCAAATAACACGACCGTATTCTTCTACTACCCAATCAAATCTACAATGGTCTGTCCAATGTAATATTATCCTATCTCCTTCTCTAAATTCTTTATTTATTTTTGCAAATTGATAAAAAATTTGTTGATTAGTGCACCCTTCTTCTCCTAAATTTATAACTTCATATCCCCACTCTTCTAACCAATCTGTCCACCATTTTGCATTTTCAATATTTTCATTTTGCAATGATATTAAATATTTTGAAATTTGTGATAAATTTAAATTTGGATTAGTGGTGTTATATTTAATTATATCTCTATATGCTTTTGCAAATAAATTATTCGCAAATGAGTCACCTAAAACAAATATTCTCATAAAATAACTAAGTCAACAATTTATAATATTCTTTAAAGTGTTTTATACGGTCAGCCAATCCTATTGTACCTCCGTTAACTCTTTTAGTAATCTTTGTTACAACAGCATCAGAAGAACCTTCATCCGCCATCTTATGTAATCCATTCTTAGAGAAGAACCAAGCCGCAGATAATAATGCGTAACTTGATGCAACCTTATCAGGATTAGATAATATATCTTCATTAATTGATTTACCAAATGCTGTATAATTTTCTTTTCCGGTCAACTGAATATATCCGCGACCACGGAATTTGTATCCTTCTTGAGTTGGCTCAGGACCGTTACCCATTCTACCGCCATAAACCTTTGAAGCTATCTTCAATGGATTTTTAGCATAAGGTGCAGCCGCAGCTTCACTCGGAAAATATTTCTTAAACGTTCCAGTTAACCCCTTAGCTGAATAATTTAAGTTTTCTTGTGTGGCTCTAAAACCTCCCGATTCGTGTCCACATTGTGCCAAGAAATGTGCTAATCTTAATGGTGTGTTTATTGCAAACTTAGCAGCGGTGTCAGGTATCTGTGCGATAACCGCATCAGGTATATGACCACGTAACTTCTCAAGTTTTAGACCACCAGCAGATGCCACTGGCGCCGGTTCTGTAATTAGTGTTGGTGCGGATACCGTACTCTCACTAAACATTTTACCCCATGTCCCATTCCCAACGATACCATCAGCAGTCAATCCGTTTTTAGATTGCCATTCTTTTACTGCAGCGTCAGTCTTTGGTCCAAACTTTCCTATTGGGTCTACACCCAATTTTCTTTGAAGTTTCTTTACATCTTCTCCTTCGGAACCTAATTTTAATAACATATTTGTGTTTGTTTAATAGTTTATTATATACTATAAATACTTGAAAAATGGATTACTTTCGTTAACCACACTTTTATCAAATTTTAAATCTTTTGGGTAAGTTGTAGGATATTTATTAATTCATACCTATTTTTGTGATATGAAGAAAACAATTTTTGCATCCGCGATTGTTCTTTTTTCATTCGTATCTTTTGGTAACACATTAGATTCTTTAGTGAAAAAAGACACCATTAAGAGTAAAATTGGTGAAATCAACAAGAATACCTTGTACAATCAGATTGTCGAAGCGGGTATTCAATTTCCTCAAATCGTTCTGGCTCAAGCTCTTTTAGAATCAGGACATTTTAAATCCAAACTGTTTAAGTATAATAACAATTTGTTTGGAATGCGTTTGCCCAAAGCAAGAAAGACCACAGCTATTGGTAAGAAACGTCATTACGCCGTTTATAAAGATTGGATTAGTTCAGTCGAAGATTATAAACATTGGCAAAATAAAGTCCCAAATAAACATAAGAGTTCTAAGAAGGCTTATATGAGGTACCTAAGTCGTTATTACTCGAAATCAGGAAGTTACAGTAAAAAATTAAAAAAACTTATTTAATAAAAAACCCCACATTTTGTGGGGTTTCTTTTTTATGTATTAGAGAATCTTAATTTTTCATCTTCGCCTCCTGCTTTTATTTTATCTTTGTTGGGGTCGGTTCCCATCTGAGACGATAACCATTGTTTCTCATCGGGTGTTAATGCCTGACCTTTATATACCTTATCAAATCCTCTGTCCTTAATTTGACCAAGTATCGCTTGTTTTCTTGCGGGGTCAATACCAGGTGTTGGGATTGCCGCTAATTTTGGTAAATCTATATTAACCGGCATTGGTGATACTAATTTTGATGGAAGTTCTAATGGCACTCTTTTATCTCTTGTATCAACAACGGGTTTCTCACCGGGTTTTGGTTTAGGTTTTGGTTTAACTACCTTCTTACATTTTTCTATAATAAGATTATATGCACCCTGAGAAACACCAATTTCAATGTATTGTTTTTGTAGTGCCATTGAAGCCTGTGTGTTTCTTTGTGTACTATAGTCAACTAATTTAACTAGTGTACTTGGACCAAAGGAATAATCGACCCTTAAACCCAAACATTGTTGTATTCTACCAACTTCAGTTTGTTTACAACCATACTTAATTGGAAAACCTGTACATGCACGATATGTTGGTTTGTTAGGGTCTGTTTTAACTGGTGGTGTTGGTACAGGGGTTTTTCCCGCAACAATTCTAATAGTGCCCGGTTTTAAAACAATATTACCGGTTCTTGGACTTTTTTCAGTTTGAGCAGTAAGTGTTACTCCCACTTTCTTTAAAATTGCTTGGATTTGTTGAAAATCTTTTAAATTATCATTTTCAAGTTCACCATTTAATAGTTTTATAATACTTTTATAATTACCAATAGATGATGGGCCTCTCATCATATTATCAACCTCGACAAACAATTGTACCGATTTAATCAATGTAATAGCAGAAATTAACGCCGTTTCATTTGTACCACCCAAGCCACCATTACCTGATGCAATAGCTAATTTGTTCCAAATTTCTTTTGCTGCGGGTGACGCGTTTGGTGAGTTTCTTTGCTCATTTACCGCTTTGGTTACAATATCACGTAACTGCGCTTCTGTTAATTTAATAATTTTAGACATTATAAAAATCTTTTAAAATTTGCTTTTATTTTTTGAACTGATTCGTTCATCATGTTATTTTCTTCTTCTTCCTCCTCTTCATCTTCTTCCTCATCTTCCTTTTCTTCACCACCCATCGCAGGATTTTCATTTTTTTCTTCTTCTTCACCCTCTTCTTCTTTTTCATCTTCTTCAGAATCGCTATCGCCACTTAATATAGAACTTTTAGCTAAACTAAAAATACCATCGATATAATCTGGGTCCTTACATTTATCGGCAAATAATTCACAGAATAAATCTGCAATTTTTTCAATTGATTCGTGAGTCGATTCTTCGTTCTCTTCTTCTTCGTTAGATTCTTTAGCGAAGCCAAATCCTGCTTGTTGCTCTTGAATATTTTTTGCTTTGATAATTCTTTTTAACTGTTCTTCAGTAATCTTGATTTTAGTTGCCATTTTGATTTTATTATATAAATATATGATACAATATAAATATCTATTTATACCTTGAAATAATATCAGAACACACACCAAGACATTTTGAAACGTCTTCATTATGTATTTCAGGCATCACCGCAATACTGCCAATAATAGGTTGTTTACCCGGATAAACCCACACATATTGTTTTGATGTTAGGGTTAATGTATCGTTTTCGTGCCAAAAGTAGTGTAAGATAGTATTACAAATCCAATTCAATAATTCTACGTTCTTACAATGAACCCATAGTTTATCGGCTCTTTCACTTAACCATTTATCATCCACCTCATATAGTGGTTCATCGTGTCCCAAATAAGTTTTACCATCAACCCACCACATATCAACCTCCACATCAAATCCGGCATGTAAAGCCTCATCAATATATTCAGGATGATTCTCATTATTTGGTATCTTACCGTTTATGTTCCCTCGATGTGATATTAATTTCATTTGTTTTCTAAATAATAATTTAAATCTTCTGGAGTCCCCAACCCCCACATTTTATCTATGTTGAATGTTCTAATAATTTTACCGTCACCAATAGCTTCGTTGAATACGGGACAAACATAGAATTCATTGTTCACGCGAATATTCTTTTCAATCATTTGTTCAGTGTATTTTACGTAGTCAGAACCCTTGCTCCAATAATATACACCAACAGTGGCAATATTGGATATTGGTTTTTTCTCTGCAACCTCAATCACATCACCAATTTCATTAACCTTAGCAAACGACCATTTAGGGTGTGTAGATGTAAATGTCACAATACCACCATCAACTCGTTGCTCAATCATCTTGTACATGAACTCATTTGAATCCCACTGTAAGAACTGGTCTGAGTTTGCCATTAACAATGGTGCATCGTTATCAATATATTCTTTAGCCAATAATGTTGTACATGCGGCACCCTCAGTTAAACCATCAACCTCAACAATCTTACAGTTTGGTGTAATCAAGTTCAACAAAGTGTCCAAGTTATATTTCTCACGATGTTCTTTTTGAACAACAAATATAAAGTTTGCATCAACATTTAAATTATCAACAACAACTTGTATCATTGGTTTACCATTAACTTCAATTAATGGCTTAGGAAATGTATAACCTGCTTGTTGAAATCTACTACCGGCACCCGCCATTGGAATCAATACGTTTAATTTACCACCCTGCCATTTTGGAATGCTCATACCCTTATTTTCTTTTATCTTATTAATTATTTTACCATAAACTAAATCACCGGGATTATCTACCCTTAATACGTTTGCACGACTTCTACTTGCGGCAAGTAATCCGTGCGGCGAATCCTCAACAATTAATGTCTCCTCAGGTAATACACTCATCATACTCATTGCTTTCCAATACATCTCGGGATGAGGTTTTGAATTCTTTACATCCTCATTGGATAAGATTAAATCCATATGTTCAATCACACCAATCTTGGATAACATAACCAACACTGAACGTCTAATTGAATTAGATGCACAAGCTAATTTATACCCATCCTTTCTTAACATATCAAACATCATAATTAATTGTGTGTTTTGTTTTAATTTGGATATCGCATTAATTGTTAACTCCTGTTTTCTTTCCCACACCCACTTATAGGTGTCCGGTTGTAATCCCTTATTTACCGTCAACAATTCCAATTTTTGATTTGTTTTTAGTCCATCGTAGATTGATAAATGTTCAGCTTCCGATATTACATATTTTTCACTACGTGCAACCTCTCTCAATGCTTGATTCAATGTTTCAAAATGTATTTGCTTGGCATCAACCAACACACCATCAAGGTCAAATATTATAAGTTTTGTCATAACTTTCTTTTAAAATGTATATTAATCTCCGCAGATAAATAATCGTTGGCATCTTCCTGAACAATTTCAAACTCGTTATCAATTAAATATTGGCGAATATCCTCCGCTTTATTATCAATTCCTTTATATAAATCAACATTGTTGGCCGCTTCAATATTACCTTCAACAACAATTGACAACTTATCACCCAAGCTCTTTAATACATTGAAATCATTACCTTGAGCATCTATATGTAAATAGTCAATTTGCTCAATCTTATATAGATTACAGAAGTCATATAAAGTAATTGTTGGTACAATGTATGAGTGTGTCTTCTTGAAGTCATCACGACCGGGCCATTTTGTCGATAAATCGTCTGAGAACTCAAATAAACTGCTACACCCCCAATCGGATTGGCCTGCTATATTAAACGTCTTAAACGAGCACTCTGAGTCCACAGCGAATGGCATTACACGAATGTTTGGATTCTCATATGACATTGGCCATAGATGGTTATTAATTAATTCCCATGTCGGCTCAAACGCATATACAATCGAACCATCACTTGCCAATATTTTTGTGTCTCTACCCGTGTTCGCACCAATTTCTATTTTTACTTTCATAATTTCATTTTATATTCTTGTTCATGTATATTCATACCTCTCAATGACATCTTGATTGAATTTCTTAATATCATCATGTTACCTCTCAATAAATAAGCTTTTAATAACATTTCGGGATGTATAAATCTCCCCTCGTTAATAAAATCATCCAATGAAAAATAAGCGTTTAAATAATAGCTCATACTATCTGAATCGCCATATGCAAATGTGTCATTAACTCCATCCATATGGTCCCAACCTATTGGTATGTATATTTGATTCTGCGGTAATTTAAGTTCAATCTTTTCCAATATGTCAACATCAAAACGACTTTTGATAACAACATCATATTTCATATTGTTATTTTTTTCATAATCATCTTTTAATATGTTAACCATCATATTACCAAACCACATTTTACATAATGATGATGGTGTCGATTCGGTGTAATGAAGAAAATTATTGGTTAAGTTAAATTTTTCAATCAAACCATTATCATATTTTTCGTACATGATATACTTGGGTTTGTAAAGTTCATCCAACTCTTCAAATGTTACGTCAGGTTCTTCATAGTGATATGAAATAAAAACATCCACATCATAATGACTTATTAGATTATCATATATCGATTGATAACATTCCCTACCGTTCCTAAATTGTCCTGATAATAAAAGAGCTACTTTCATAATGGTAATATAAGAAATATTTTGAATAAAAAAAAGGGATAAGAGTAGCGAATTCTTATCCCGACACCTGAGGCCATTGCTAACCCGGTCCTAAGTCTGGTCTTCAAACCAGATTATCTTCAACCTATAACTTAGGTTTTATTAAATTATAAATCAATTCACTAATATCTTCAGGGTCGGTAATACCCGCTTTCTGTACTTTACCTTTTAACTTGTTAAGATAATTTTCAAACATCTTATCACTATAGTTGTCATAACCACCGGTATCCCTTACCTTTTGGTCTGCAGGTATAACACCCATTGATTGGAGTTCTCTACATTTTCTTAATGCAAATTGGTCAGCAACATTCTCAATATATCTTAAAAATCCAATAGCACCCTCGGTTTCTATTTCACCGGTATACATATCATAAATCAATTCCTTACTATATTTGTTGTATTGATGCTGATGCGCTATTTCATGAAAAATAACAAACATTAAATCAGCAATCCCGTTGAGATTCGGTTTTATTCCGTCCTTCAAAAGAGCGCTTGAAATAACAACCCTATTGTGTAACGATAAACCACTTGCCATTGACATGGGCTCGAAACCTATATTCTGACATCCCGATTTTTCAATATTTGATTTGATAGTGTCTCTATGTTCATCAAGTTCAGGAAATTTGTTAACCATTTGGTTAATAAATAAATCCATCCCACCTGTTTCCTCGTTGAGTAATTTAAAATATTGACTTTCAGTTAAAACGATATTCATTATGCTCCCGATTCCTCATTAAACATTAAATCATACCAAGACATTGGTAAAACGACTGAAATATTTGTTTTTCCATCGCTAACATGTATCGTAATTATATTGTTCATGTTATCACGATATTCCAATCCACCAAATATACGTAATACTTCTTCGTAAATCTCTTCTGTAAAATTAAAACGAATGGCAAATTTATGCGTTACGTTTTTTGGATTTATTAATTCATATTTTTGAGCTTCGGCTAATTCCATTAATTCCCTTGCTTTTGTTTCATCATCACCCCCACCACCCTCAATATATGATTGTTTTTCAGGTTCTCTTAATGAAAACGGTATTTCGGTTTCTCCGCCACTTTTTAAGTAAGCAACTTCATCCTCTGCCATGCCGTTTAACCCATATTCGTTATAAATGTCAAGCACTAAATCGTATATGTGTGAATCAAATTTCTCATTAATTAATAATGACATTCTTTTCAATTGTTCTTCTGTTAATATAATTTTCTTAGCCATATTAATAAATATCTATATATCAAAACATTTTACGTTTCCATCTTTATCTAATCCAAATTGGTCAAAACTTCTATCAAAAAAAGAACCCACTATACGTTCAACATCAAGTGCACAATCACGTAGTTTAATAAAAAAGTCGGATGTTGATGGGTCATAATTATTTAAATCATTAACAATCCTATCATATTTTTTATCATTACGGCTACCGTCAATTAAGCCAAAAATACCGTCATGTTTATAACCCACATTTTCTAATGCGGCATATAGTTTTCTCACTTCTTGTTTAAACGTAACGGTATCAACCCTTTCCATAACCGCATAACCTATATTATTATAGTGCGGATTCTCATACGGTCTTACTTTATTAATTTTTACAAAAAGATTGGGGTACTTATCAAAAAGTTTTTTTTCCTCAACTAAATCTTCATATGTCCATAATTTAAAAACCAAATCAGGATTTGTATGTGATAAATAAACTTCACGTTCTCTACCCTTACCTAATATCTTTTTAGTTCTTGTTTGAACCTCATCGATGTCTCTTACTTCTTTATCGTATTTTTTAAAACGTAAAGGATTTGCCATCATTGCAGATTTTGGGAATAAACGTTTTTTTCTTGCATTTGCAAGTGTTCGACCTCTTTCATCCAATTCAGATTCCATTTGAGACTCTTTTAATTTATTCTTCATCGTATTCTTTTGTTGTTTTAATCAATAAAACTTTTGGTACAATTTTTAAGTGCTTTGTTACAATCAACCTAACGGTATCTGATATTAATTCTCTCTCACCCATCTCAAATATTACCATTACGGGTAATTGCATTTTATCCCCTCTCTTATATGCGTTAAATATTGCTTCAACACCCTCAACCGTATAACCTGTTGATGGATTGTTTCTCACATAATCCATTAATTTTTTTTTCGTTTTTATTTTACCACCACTAATATAGCTACTATCTAATTTAATTATTCTACCTTCGCGCACAGCTTGCATAAACTCTTTAAAGCTATTGAAGTATTCATTACCCTCATTTTTATATATTTCTTTAAACTCTTCAGGGGTTGGGTACACCCAATTATTGAATAATGATTTTTCATAATCTATACGAGGTTTTCCAATAAATGTTGGTTTACCAAGATATTTTTTTATTTTCTTTTTCAATAATTCATCCGGACCATTATAAATGATATCCATTACATAAGGTCTTAATGGTGTAATCTTATCAATTATTACACGCTCCTCATATTCTGTATCCTTACCCTTTTTTTTCCAATATTCCTCTTCTTCCTTCTCATCATAATCTTCTTCACTTTGTTTTATTGCATTTGCCGCATTTTGATTTTGCATGATAAATGCATCTCTATATTCTGGGTCACGCATAAGTCGACCCATATCTACATTACTATAATCTATTTTTTCTATTTCGTCTTTAACAGACTCTTGCATTTTATCCATGGAATAATCGAAGCTAAATGGTTCCAACTTATACTTTGTTTTTAATTTATCACGATTAATAACAAATACAACGTCAAATACCAATTCAGCATCATCAACATCGTCGTTTGTGTTACCCCAATCCATTGATTGTCTTAGGTCCATATTTCTATCTCGAGTAAATGATATTGCCGCTTTTCTTTTTGCACGTGCCAAATGTTCATCATAAAAACCAACATCGGGGTCACGACCTAATAATGTATCGGAATCTATAATCTTATGTGCGGCGTCTGATGTTGTGTAATGATAAATAGGTTGAATATTTGCCATATCAGATAAAGCCTCAAATAAAATATTTTGTAATTTCATAATATATAAATATTACTTATCGGCCCATTTATCAATCGCACTCATATAATTCTCACCCATATGGTCTTTAACGTTTTCACCTGTAAAAATAGATTTAACGTAATTCCAAAGATAGTTTAACGTATTCTCACCTTTCTTAACATTACCCTCATTATCAATTCTCAATTGAAAATTAACATGTTGGAATCCAATGTATGGTGTGTGTGTAACCAAATCATTATTATGAACAACACGGATACTATCAATGCCACTCTTATCAAAATTTTGTTTAAACACTTTATTACCCACACGTGGGCTACCAATTGTGCAACATTCTACATGAAAACCGTAAAATCTGTTCTTAATACTATAAGCCATTAATGTTGCAACAGCACCACCTAAACTATGGCCGCATACAACAAGATTGTCGACAGTAACCATTCTCTCACTTCCTTCACTGATTGCCGCATATACATCTTCACATACCGGTTCCCAACAAGACTTAAATCCTATGTGTACTTTCTCACCTTCTTTAATAAAAGGAACTTTCTGTACCGAAGCATCATTCTGAAAGTCTTTCTTTGATTCACTTCCTCTGAATACAACGTACATGGTTCTATTCTTTATTGCTACAAACCCCTGTGTGTCCGATGGTTTGTGTTCTACCCACTTTGCCCAACTCAGCTTATACTTCATCCAATCAATGGATTCGGGTGCCTGATATGCAAGAACTGCAAGTCCTGCGTTGTATTGTATTTCTTTCTTTGTCATAGTGTATTTGTTTTATCTTTATTGTTTTTTCTTTAAAAATATATCCAAAATTGTTTTAGGACAATATTCTACAAGTAATATTAAACCCTTCCTCAATACCGGAGTTTTTACTACGTGATTTAAAATTTCTTTAATAATCTCTTTAATAGCGAAATTTTTAGTGTCAAAATATGTTCCATCAAAATATCTTGGACTTGTTCCCTCACCACCTGGTGAACCGTGATGAGCACCTATGGAAGTACGCCAATAGTCAGCGTGATTTTGCCATTCAGGAATTGAAACCAATTCAGGTGAATCAAAAAATAAATTCCACGATAATACATTATCTTTTTGTAACATATTGCCCGTACCTAAGTTAAAAATGTCTAAAAAGTATTGATTAAACTTATCTAATTTTTCATCGTTTGTTGGTACCATTCCTCCTATTTCTACATTAATATGTCCTGTTGTAAATGCTTCTTCCTGTATGGCAAATTGTGGATTTTTAAATCTTGGAGATAAACCTTTTCCGAGTTGAAATATAGGTTGTTTAGGGTTTCCTGGTGTATGTGTTGAAACACGAATAGCATTTTCTTTGTCGATAGGATATTTATGAGCGCCGTATTTTAATAATGGCCATATTGCTTTTAATAGACTACCTTGATGTTCACTCGGTGTTAACCAAATTTTTCCCTCAACCATCATATCTGCAGCAATTTCTTTTGTGGTTTCATTAACCCATCCTCTTTGTCCGGTAACTGTTACTTCAACATTAATACAAATTTCATCTCCAATCCACATTCCTTGTTGAGGACAGATTATGGAATAAATTCTACCTTCATTGGTATACCCTATTCTAGAAATATAAGGAGCAAATTGTACATAACAACGCTTTGGGTCCTTTTCCCCATTTAGAGTATTCCAACTAAACATTGGCCATTTAACGCCCCATTGTCTTTGTAGTAAATTTATGTTATCCATATTACCCAACATAGGTAATGAAGTTAAATCTGTAGTGGGATATAACATTTGATTTTGATTTTCAGATGGAAACCCACCTTGCCAATCTGTAGTAATTTGTTCTTTTTTCATATTATTTTATTTTCTATTTATTAATTCTTCTACATATTTATCTCTTTGTTCTTGGAGATATTTTGTTCTTTCAAGTAGTCTAGCTCTTTCATCTTCGGTTAACTTTAATACTAAAGCTTCTTTCTCGTCAATCATTTTTTTATACTCATCAAGCTGTGATTTAAAATTTACATTCTGATAGTATAATATACCCACTAATAGTATGATGGTAAATGATTGTTCTTTTAACTTATTAAAAAATGTATCGGTGATAGTACCACCTTTGTTTTCTTTATCCATAATATATAAATATCAAACATAAAAAAACCCCAAGTTTCCATGAGGTTTTTAAAATTTTTTATTAATTAATCTATTCTTCGTCGTCAACTTGATTTTGTTGCTCGACGGCTCTAATCATCGATGGTGTTAATGAGTCATATACTTGCTGACCAAAACGTTCCATGATTTGATTCTCATCACGCAAGTCAATGAACTTACCACCAACAAGGAATCCCAAAACATTAGGTAATGAAATTCTTCTCCAAGCTTTATCACCTGCAGCTTTTTTAATTTCAACATCATCCATCTCAGGATTTGCTGCTCTCATGTCTCTTAAGTCTTTTCTATAAGCACCCATATCAATAACTGCTTTTAAATTGTTGTTCTTAAAGATGTCTTGTTGCAATTCGGTCTTTGGATTCTCGCTTCTTACATACGACTTAAGAAACTTTTTAATTAACATGCTTTTAATTGAACCGTCCTTCTTAACGAATAACACAGTTATTAATCTATTTGCATCGATTGCTTTTCTCAATCCTTCCAAATTCTCATCGGTCCTAAAACTTTCAAAGTCTAAGTCCTCGTCCATCGTTCTATTAGTTGATTGCTCATTAACCATATTGTTAATAACCTTCTTAATCTGCTGTTCTGTGAATATGTATTTTCTCATAATATATAAATACTTAATGTACATAAAAAAACCCCTCTTTACGAGAGGGGTTATATTTTTGTTTGTTAGTTTATTAAACTTGTCTTAAACCACCTTGCATATTAGTTGGTTTTGGGCCGGGCGCCACTGTACCCGGTTGGGGTTTTCTAATTGCGGTGCAAAAATAATTAGTCGCTGTTTTATTATAACCATTTGCTATTATTTTGTTATCTCTATATACGTAAATTTTCTTTGAATTACCCACACACTCAATTTGCGCAACAACATTTGATGCAAGTAATTCTTGACTATCACCCAATAATTTTACAGTAATTTCTACTATTTCTTTATCATCCCCAACCCTTTTACCACCTTTATCGGTAAGTATTGAATAAATAGATTTCCTGCGTTCTTGTTGGTCATCAAATATTGGATATGGTTTACTTGATGTGGGTGACACACTCAGCTCATTCAGTGGCTTCTTATAACCATATCCCTTATGCTGATTTAATATTTGCTCTCTTTCTGACTCTGTTAAATTAAAGTTCTTGTACATAATAATGTTTTTAATATAAATATATTATATCTCAAATAAATCCCGGTTCCGGTGTACGAGCATAAAAAAACCTCACATTTCTATGAGGTTCTTTAATTATCAATATTCGTTATCTCGAGCATCCTCAATATCGTAACGGTCACCGCTACCATTCTCATCGCTATATATTTGTATCTCTTCATCAAATTCATCATATACATGATTCTCAACAATTCTACCGTTAGATAATTTTACATTCATAATATTTGTAAAATCTTTTCCCTTATATAAAACATTAGCCCCATCGCTAACTTCCATATATTTTGGTTTAAAATCATATTCAGCATCAGTATGCTCTTCGGGGTCGTAATAACTTGCGGGTGAATATGACGTATGTCGAGTGAAATCCACATCAAAGTAATAATATAACGAACCCTCATCATTTGCAAAAGCAAACATTACTTCACTACCATCAAAAGCATTATCATCAAATATGCTAAAATTTTCAATTGGGCGATTAGTAACATCCGATAATACATCAGACACAATCTTTTTTGCCATTTCAGATGGAGCATTTTCCTGAGAACCCCCAAATTGCTCATTAACTATTCCCATTATCCCTTTTATACGGGATATCTCTTCGTTTAAATTTTGTTTCTTGTTCATGTTATATAAATATATTAAATCCTAATTAAATCCCGGTTCCGGTGTACGAGCATAAAAAACCCTCACTTAAGAGGGTTTAATGTTTATTCATCATCTTCGTCTTCATCTTCGTCGTCGTAATCCTCATCGTCCTCTTCTTCTTCATCATCCCCGATGGTATATTTTACACCATCAATCTCAAACCTAATAGCAAGCACAGAATCAAACTCCACCTCACAATCCCCAATATCCGAACTCCAATATAATTCCATATCGCTATAATCATTCTCCTCCTTCTCTTCTTCGGTAGGCTCTTCACCATCCCACTCAATATCACTAACATCCGTGCTACCATCATTAGCCTCACCCAAGTACTTGCTACCAAAATCGGCATCCGTTAAATCATTAAGATTTTTTTCAACCAATACATTATACAACTCCTCAGTATCTGTCTCCACCTCAACTTCGGCATTTCTCCAATATGTACTGGATGTACAGGTGAAATCATGACCGTTCCACGTGCCATAATGGCTACATGATTCATTTACCGATTTACGGTCAGTCTCAAGCGTTATTTGTAGGTAGTCCGCTGCTTCTACCAACGGTTTCAATAATTCAATTGCTTCTTGCTTTGTCATATGATTTGTTTTTTTTATCAGTATAAATAAAAAAAATATATAAGTCAAGCACCCTGATTATGTTTAATTTTCTTGTAGGTTCATATATTATATTGTGCTACCTTTCTCATGACTCATCCATAAAGCGTTTATTCCGTGACTACCATAATACATATACTTATCTCCAACATATCCACGAATAAAAATAATAAAATCCGGTGACTTATATCTCTTCTCATGTGCGTCATCCGATGGATTAAAAATTATGTAGTTAGGTAAATTATCATCATTAAGATAATCTTTCAACACAGACCCCAAAGAACCGATACATCTAAAGAAATTTCTCGCATCTTCTTTACCACCGGTAGGATTTACAAGATATAACTCAGGAACAATTGCATTTTTATTAATGGGTGGAATTATAAATCTACCCACCGGTGTTTCACCGCCAACCAAGTATTCATAACGGTCACCATCCACTTTCTTATTAAGAATGGAAAATTCTTCTTTATATGTGTCTTGTGTTTGATTTTTATCCGATACGTCTATGAGTATCTCATTGATTCCCATTACTTGTCTTATCCTATTAATGTTTTCTTGTAAGTTCATATTATTGTATACCCCTTATCTCTAAATAGATTTATTAAATTATCTTTTACTTCCTTTCGATTAATATTAATACCATATGTATTATTGCTGCTAACCAACGTATAACCACCGGTATTAACCGACTTTAAAATGTCCTGAACTCGCCTGTTCTCCTGCTCATCATTTAATTTGAAATCATGATTGGGACGTACTCTAATATCAACCGGTTTGGAATGCTTTGTTTGAATCTTATCCATCATGTCTTGAGTCCAATTATCATCGTATTCCTCAAGCGGACCGCTACCCATAACATTAAACCCCTTACTGTTCAATACATCAATGGCGCCATCCAATTCAAACTCATATTGAATCTTTACCATAAACCACATCATCGGAAATGCAAACTCATGCGTAACCTCACTATGTATATTGTTCTTATCAAGAATATGTTTAATTAATCTAACACCCAATTGCATGTTGGTAATGCTTGGATGAGTTAGATTAATGGCATATCCCCATCTTACCGGCTCATCTTTCACCGGTTCATCCGTATTATATGTCTGCAAAAAAACTTTCTCCTTATTGCTAAGAGAATCAATACCATCAGAACCTATCTTATCCAATATGCGATTCAATTCATCTTCGGACTCGTTGATAGATTCATTTAAACCCATCACCTGCTTTATCCTATGTATATTCTCGTTTAAGTTCATATGTTATTTGCTTCCTTCTCTTTTTTCTTTTTAAATACATCCCTTAAGAATGTGTAATACTGATATAACCTACCAACCAATGATTTCTTCTTCTTATCAATTAAATTTTCCCACTGTGAAATAGTTACCACATTAAATCTTTTATATGAATTAAGAAAGTCTTCAAACGTTTCCGGTAACACATAATCTTTCTGAAAACGTATTTCATTCATGATAGATAAAAACTCCGCATTAATCTCAAATGAATCATTGTGCCAATCCTTCTGTGACATATCAGGTTTTCCATTTAACTTACGATTTTTCTTATCATCAATAAAGTGAATAATTTCGTGTTTAAATGCTTGTTTATTAAATCCACTAATACCAATAATCTTTTTCATTTGCGTTTCACTACCACGATGATTAACATAGTTTTCATCGCCCAATGCAAACTTACAATTATATATAATAATCTTAGGTACCGTAACCCCGCTGTCGTCATGATGATATTGACCATATCCGGTCCACCTTTCCTCGGTTAATTGAACTATTAAATCACCAAAGTCCGTATTAAGGGTCATACTCAATGTTAAAATAAAACCTTTTTGTGTTATTAACTGACGTTGAGTAAAATCACGACTATTAAACTTATCGATGAACAAACGATATACCGCGTTTAGTTCTTTCATATATTTGTTATCCTCTCTCTCGGATATAAGCTTATACTGTGATTCTGTAATAATAATCTTCATAGTATATAAATATTACCGCATATAAATAAAAAACCCTCCGTTTGGAGGGCTTCTATTAATAGGTCAAATCAAGTTGTTCTTTTATATTAACTTGTCTTTTTTTGTAAGTTCGCTTGGTCTTAAATTGAAACTCAATCCTTTCGTCCAACGTATCAACGCCAATGTATTTTACATAATCAACAAAATCTTCATATGTTGTGCCACGTAATAATGTAACCGAATTCAATACATGTAACATGTCCTGTTTTTCCATATGTATAACCTTATTACACTTAGCATTGGATTCGGCATTTTCTTTTGCTGACTCCTTATCAGAATGTTGGTCAGTTAACTTAACCAATGGATGTGTCAATAAATCATTCTTTCTTATAACAAAGAAATGTGACCTGAACTTATCCTCACAATCCACCAAGCAAATAATAAAGGTTGCGAAATCCTGCCACGGTCTAATGTTGGTTATTCTAAATGATTTACTTTCTCTACATAAATGGGGATTCTTAACCTCACAATAGGTGTTACCAATTTTAACATCACCCCTTTTAACTTGTTTACCAATCTTTTTGATTTTACCACCACTGTCTTTGGCCAATTTGGTAACAAATTTTGTACCGCGAGAGTTAGGGTCACAATGTGAAAAATTTGCCATAATAAATTCATCTAACGATTTGTCCCATAAATGGTCCGGCAATTTGTTGTTCGTCAAATACTTCTCTGTTGCAATCTGTAAATAGTCCATGATTTTTGGGTTTAAGTTAGACATATGGCAAAAATATATAATACTACTGAAATATCCTAATTTTTAAAAAAAATAAAACAAAAAACCCTCCGAGTTGGAGGGTCTTAATATTGTTTAGGTTGTTTTACATATCTGACATATCTTGTGGGGATTCACTTCCATCCCTATTACCGGCAATACTGAACGATATGTTTTTTATAACGGAGGCAAAACACGATTCCAAATCATTAATTGCCGCAGCATATTCCTCTCTATTTTTTGGGCCCTCAGGTGCATTAGACATCATAAAATCATAACCAAAAGTTAAAACGTCATTAATGCCCATTTTTTTATTGGAATCAAAAGATTCGTTTTCGTTTAGTACACGCATCATATTTTGGATACGGAATAATTCTTCTTTTAAATTAGCTTTCATATTTTTTAGTTTTTTAATATATAAATATTCAAAATTTCCAAAAAATTCTGCCGGATTTTTTTTTACATTTTAGACCTTTTTCTCTTTTTAGGAATTTTTTTACCGGAAATTTTCATCGAGCTATTGAGCCCCCTATATAGACCCCCCTAAAAACGCTATATAAGGGGGGATACGGGGAGGGGGGACCCCCCCTATGGGGGTAGGTAGGAGGTATACCACCCCGGTGAACTATCGCAACGGTTTAGGACGTCCTATTTTTTTTCACGCTAAAAAAAAATAAAAAAAAATATAATGGATTTGCTTGTATATTAAATTTTATTTGGTATATTTGTGAACACTAAAACAAAAAATGTAATGTTAAACAAAAACAATGATGAGGTGGTGAATCAGATTTACCGCACAAATGATTACAAAAAGTTCCAAAGAATTTCCGGCAACCGGACAGTCAACAAAAAGAAAGTCAAAGACCTAATTAAGAGTATGGAAAAGGGTGGTTGGCTTTCTACTGTAATGATTACGGTCAATGAGCTGATGCAAATAATTGACGGTCAGCACCGGTATCTAGCGGCGAGAGCTACCGGCACCGCTATGTTATATCAAATTGTGGAAGGTGCGGGTCTAAAAGAAGTTATCAGAACAAATTCAGGTTCAAGTAATTGGAAGATAGCCGACCATATCCCAAGCCAAATCGCATTAGGAAACAAAAGTTTTATCTTATTGGATAAGCTGATGAAGGAGTTTCCCGAATTGAGCCTATCAATTTGTCAAAATATGTTATCACAATCAAACAGTAACCCATCAAGGGAAGATGTTGAAAATGGAATATGGGAAATTGGAGATTACAACATAGCAGTATTGTGGTCGCAAAACCTAATGTCATTGAAGCCTTATTTTGAAGGTTACAAATTGACCTACTTCGTTCGTACTCTGATTGATGCGTTGCTTAAGCCAAACTTCAACTTCCAAGAATTTCACCACAAAGTAACTTTACGTCCAACGATGTTACAACGTTGCGGAAGCAAGAAACAATATATGGCAATGATTGAGGAGATATACAACTACAAAAGAGCAGATAAAGTAAATCTAAGATTCTAAGGATTGTTTTATGTGTCGATTGGGGGGTGTCCGAAAGGGCACTCCTTTTTTTTGTCATACGAGTCTGAAGCCCGCGTTATAATAATAGTTCACCGGGGTTGGTAATACATAGTTAAGGTTGGTAATACATGACCCCGGTAAAGTTATGTAGCGGGCCCCGCTTCAGCGTCCTCAAGTTCTTATTTAGAATGATTATAAATTTCATCAACCCCTTGCATATCCAATCTATTCCGTTATATTTGCAATGTACTAAATGATAAATGAAATGAGAAATCAAAAAAAGAGAGATGCCTCTCACGACTTGTCGCTTGATGCTACGGGTGTAGCAATCTTGGGTTTAATTGTTCTTTTATTTTTATCTTTAATCTTCTAATGTTATGATGAATAGTTTAAAAAAATCTTTGTTGTTTGGTGGGGTTATCACATCGTTCATTGGTATTTTATATCATGTTTTCCAAATGATATCAACGAACGAGTTTTTTCATTTTGTGTGTTTCTTTTTATGGATGGTCATTGGCGGTGGTCTTGTTTTGTGGTTTGGTCACGAAGAGAATAGAGTATAGTTTGGTGGTTAATGGTTTATGAGGTTAGAATCCCTCGGTCTTATGGGTCGGGGGATTTTTGTTTGTCAGATGAGTCTGAAGCGTGACGGTGAATAGAAGTTCACCGGGGTTATTGATAATACGTAGTGGTATGTGTGCGTGGTGTATGTAATTCACCCCGGTCAACTAAATTTATTTAACGGTACCTTCCTGACGGGTAACCGCAACCTTCTGCTTCCACTATCGGAACCTTCCGTAAAACCCCCGGTAAACTTAATGAAGCAAAAGCAACGTTGCTTTTTATCTGTTACTTAATCTTAGGTGAAGCTCGTCCAATAAAAAAGTTGACCGGGGTTAGATTTACAACCTGTGGACTTTCAGAAAAACAAAGATAAATTTTTTTTATTACTTTTGCAAATTTATTTGTTGACCGGGGTAAATAAATTTGCTTAGCGGTGTTGCGTATTAAAAAAGTTAGCGCTAACTTCTATGTGTAAGAAACCCCGGTCAACTTAATAATACGCTGGTTTCCAGGTTTAAAATCGTTTAAACGCAGATTTATACCCCGGTAAACTATTATAATATCCGCTGCGGATTTAGCTTCGCCTTATTTAGAATGAATATAAATTTGCTTGCAGATTTGCGTATTAAAATATAATTCGTTATATTCGCATAAGGTTTTAATGTAAGCCTTCGGCGCGGAAATAGTTCCGCCTCGCGACCTTAATGCTAATGCTATGCAGTACACGAAAGAGTACATCCAAGCGAAGTTGTCTACGGACATCCGTTGGATTGAGAAAGCAGTCCTTGTTTTGTTCGAGCGTCAAACTGACGATGAGCAGACGAATCAAGTCACCCGTTGGGAGAACGGTCGTGGCTTCAATAGTTCAGATAGCCGATATCTGACTTATGTGTCCAACTACCTTTTGGGTGGTCGGCACTTATCGGGTAGGCACCTTGAAAAGGTGTCGGCCAAGATGCCAAAGTATTGGCGTCAGATTTTGGAGGAAATCCAAATGAAACAAGAGGTCGCTTAGACCTCTTTTTTTTGTGCGTATAATGAAAACTTGACCGGGGTAACATATTATTAAACACCCCGGTCAACTTATGCTATTTCCCGCGGCGGGCGCTTCAGAAAATAAATTCCGTATTATGCTTGCGATTGTAATATCTATTTGGTAATTTAGATGTACGGAAAATGGTTTCCGTTCTTAAATCTTAATGATATGCTTAATTATGATGAGTGCCGTGTGAATGTGTTTGCCCAACATACAGAGGTTGGCAAGCCTAAGGGTGTGATTACCTACACTTTTGTTGTGGATACCTTTATGTTGTTTAGTGCGGAGGATAGCGTGGTGGAGTTGGTTAAGAAGGTGTTGGCAGATTTGTCCAATGTGGATTCCCGTGTGGAGTACCTATCGCATGAGGTGTTGTTTGAAGAGCCGACCGACATTACCCGAGCCTTCGAGGATGCAAGGTCTGAGTGGCTTCAAGAAGAAAGCTAAAACAAAGAGGGGCGAAGAGCCCCTTTTTTTTGGGCCTGGTATGAAAAGTTTACCGGGGTAATGTCATTGTATTGGCAAAGCATTTATCGTGGTTTAAAACGAAAAGAAACCCCGGTGAACTTTATGAAGCGCGGCTGCTGCACGGGCGTATTACGTATTGGTGTGTAAAAACCCCGGTGAACTTTCATACCTGTCGCGGGTTCGGTGTAACCTTACATCTGCTTTAATAAAATATCAAGTATTACTTGTTTTATAAAATCCGATGACTTACCTTTGTTCTTCACCAAATGAAAGAATGAGATGAGAAAGTAATACAAGTGCAACACGAGAACACAATGCTGAGGAAGGACGATTAGTAAAACTTTACCGGGGTTACCAAACCCATGCGGGACGGGGACAACTATAACTTTACCGGGGTTATTAAAACAAACACACATTATAAATTTATAAACTTATGTATATTACCTTAACGAATTCAAAGTCAAAAAGAAAAACTATCATTAATTGGGAGCAAGTCCATTCTTGTTATGAGTTGTTGGATAGAGATAGTAAGAGTAGAGTAACCAAAATTAATTTTAGTAAGGATAGCTATATTATAGTATCAGAGAAGTTGGAGGATATTCATAAACTCTTGGGCAAAGTTTCGTTTGGTCTTACACAAGAAGTTGTATGGGATGGCGAACCCGACTTTGATGATATGATTGAAGAAGAATACAACACGAGCCGAAAAAATTACCGGGAACGGGATTACAATAGATTTTAATGATTAAAAGGTTGGTTCTTTGAAACCCTCAATCTTATAGGTTGGGGGTTTTTTGTTGTCCTATGGAAAAGGGGTGTATTACTTGTGGGGGGTGCCGTATTACACTTTGGTGTATATGACCCCGGTGAACTTGTGCAGCAGGTGAGAAAAGCAGGCGCCTACTTTTATAAAATATTTTTTCATAGAGTGTTGCATATTAAAATAATAGCAGTATATTTGCCAAGTGGATAACGAAGTCCACAATAAACTAATGTAAAATGGAAGTAAATGTTGAGAACATTAAGAAGTTAGGTTTTAATTATGTTTGTCACGATGAAGACAATGATAGTGACTATTCATTAAATAAACCCTCAAAAACCCGTAAAGGTTGGGTTGACTTAATTGTTTGGCACCCAAAAACAAAAGAGATTATTGTATCCGAACACACTTTAAAATTAAGAGAAGTTCATCAAAGTGGTAAAATTACTAATAAAAATATAACTCGATACATCAAACAAAAATTTAGATATAGTGATATTAGTATGGAAGCACTTGTTGAGATGTTAAAAGCTCATAATGTGTTATAGAACTTTACCGGGGATATGGAACACACAATAAAGAAATACGAAAAGCTTGGTTTAGTAAAACGATTCGTACTAATCAATATGGAAATGGTGGACATTGAATGGCACTATAAGTTTGAGGGTGGTAAATCCGAGAGGAACAAACTCATTTACCTATTGAAGAAAAATGGATACCAACATCAAAACTCATACTACGTCAAGATGATTTAATTTACCGGGGAAATTTTCCCCATAAGACTAAACCCCGGTGAACTTATGAGTCGGAAAAAAAATAATTGGTCATCCAAAAAATAATTAATTTTTTTTCACAAGCTATTGTATATTAATTTATTATCATTTATATTTGTTCACACAATTTAAACCAATGATATGGAACAAGTACAAGTAATTCAAACAAGTTACAAAAATCTCACGAATGGGATGAGAGGAACATTCAAATTGTCCGATGGCACACAAACCAAATTCGAGGTTTTCGAGGATGGTGTAGTGAATCAAACGGGTACGACCGAATCTAATCTATCGGCAACCTTCCCACATTTAATTGATTTAGTTCACTTTTTTACTAACGCATAAGTATGAAAACTTTACCGGGGTGGATAATTGAGTTCGTAGAATTCATAGTTATCCTATGTGTATTTATCGCATTTACTATCAAACTAATATACGATGGAAAAGACGCAACTAATAGGTAAGAGAATCCGTATCAACTATATGGAAGATGCTATGCCCGTACCACAAGGAACGGAGGGAACAATATCGGGTATAGATGATATGGGGCATATTCAAGTGAGGTGGGATAATGGAAGTTCCTTATCCGTAATAGAAGAAATTGATAACTTTGATATAATAGACTAATGAAAGAATTAAGAGAATTTGTAATCGAAACAATGAAAGCCTATCCACAACACAAGTCCGAGATTATGGATTTGTATCAACTATGCTTGGATGAAATCGAAGAAGGCGGTTCGCCACAACACGAAATTAATTTATGCCGTAATGAGATTGAGGAGCTGATAAAGAATTAAGAAGTTTACCGGGGAAACGAGTGTATTACACTTTCCCCTATATAAAGAAACCCCGGTCAACTTTTTGCTCCGCCCGCTGTCCCATCATCAGTAAAAACCCCGGTAAAGTTTTATAGACGCTTTTGCTGTCGGTGTTCCGCCTTATTTAGAATGATTATAAATTTCAAAATAATATAAAAACTTTATAGGTAATAGTAGGATATGTAAAAGTAATTAGCGACATTTGTTATGTCGATATGACGCAACACTCTTAAAAGTTTTAAAATGGAAACTTTAATTGAAAATGGCATTGTAGTCAATGCAAATGATTTGGTCTTAATCACAAGACCGCAAATGTTAGGTTTGTTCTTGGGAGTAACCAAACCCGAAATGATTAACTTGGTTACGGAAACTATTCCGAAGATGAACAAAACGGGCAACCCTTATTTTGGGGCGATTGTCAAGAAGTCAAAGTGTAACTATTTGCTTTGTACTGATTATGGTAAGCGTGTGAATAATAATCGTGTGAAGGAGGAGAAGGAGAATGATTTTGTTCCGCAAGCACCAAAAGGCAAAAAGCATCTTTCCGAATGTGTTTTGACCGATGAGAAAACGGAAACCAAACTTTATCTTTTTGTGGAGAGGTTTGATGAGATTAAACCAAAGGTTCAGTATTTTCACAACAACGAGCCGATTGAGAAGGCGATGTTTCAAGAGTTTTTGCCGAAGCCATCCGCAAGTAATACGCAAGAGTTGGATAGGGAGGTAAAGCCATTGACCTACTTGTTTAATTCGATTGTTGGGTTTACTTTCAGAGGTCGCAAGTTTAGTGTGATAGAGTAGTTTGATTTTTCATAGTTAGGTGGTTAAAAGGGTAGGACAATGTTCTACCTTTTTTTTGTGCCTACTACGCTGATGTTCTGAGATGGAAAAGTTTACCGGGGTTTAAGTAATACACGGCGGATGTAAGGTTACATCACACAAGTTTACCGGGGTAATAATAATATAAAACCCCGGTCAACTTTAGCAACACACGCAGCGGGACGAGCTTCAAAAAATAATTAAATAATAATTGATATTATGTTTGCGATTGTAATAGTTGTTTTGTAATTTAGGGTTATCAAATAAATCAATGATATGAATCAGAATACAATTAACAAACTTTGGGCGGTGGTTGAGCCGAAATTTCAACGCGAATTTGATGTCAAAGAAACTTTGGCGGTGCTAACTCACAATAAAGTTGTGTGGTGGTCTTGGGGTACTAATCCAAAAAGCATTAGTAACTTGGGCGGTAAGTGTTTAGTGTTCAAGCCAAACGGCAGATACTTCAAGGGATTTGTCTGCGTTACTCTTGCTTGGGATGATATCTATCAAGTGCATTTTGTGTCTAATAACTACAAGCTGAAAAAATCGGTTGATGGTGTGTACTTTGATATGTTGGTGGATGTGATTGACGCGGAGGTGGAAACAAGATAAGTTTACGGGGGAATTAAACAACCCCGCGTATTACCAAACCCCGGTCAACTTTTGCACCTGGTGCAACCAGCTTGGTCTGTCAAAACCCCGGTCAAGTATTACCTGTCACACTGCGGGCCTGTGGTCAGAAAATTCTTAAATCTTTTTTCGTATAAGTGTAGGATATGTAATACCTATTCCGTAATTTAGCGGTGTAGATAATGGTATCTACAATAATCCCTTTTAGTGCTATGAGTACACAAAATGAGTTGTGGTTCAAAGAACCCGTTGCAATTTTTCATTCAGATGGTAGCGAATCAGAAGGTTTGCTAATGTGTTTTATCCGTGATTTGGAAGAACACGAGAATTTGGATAACCTTGATTTGGGCAAAGAGTTTGCCTATTTGGTCGAAGGAACAATTTGTGCGAATTTATTCCGAGTTTCAAATTTACCCGATGGTTCGGTAATCTATACCGAAGTGGTAGATTATGAGGATTTTGATGCGACCGCAGATGTTGAGTTTTTTATTCAACCCAAAGACGAGAAGGTTGAGATATATGTGTAACAAGTTAACCGGGGGAGAAATCCCCCGCTAACTCATCGTCGATGGTAAAAGTTTACCGGGGAAAATAAATTTTGTAAAATGAAATCAATGTTATATCTTTGTACCCTAAACAAATAAGGCAATGGAAAAAGAAAAAAGAATTAGTAATTACATATTGCGAGTGTATTACGATGATTGTGGTGCGTTTGACCCAAGAGAAGATGATAATCTAACCAAGATGGTCTGCTTCCACAAGAAGTATAAGTTGGGAGATGACCACGATTATAAGGCGGATGACTTTGATAGTTGGGATGAGATGGAGAAGAAAATTACCGGGGATGAAGACCCGTTAATCATTAAGCCGTTGTATCTATACGACCACGGAGGAATTACTATCAAGACAAGTCCGTTTGGGGATAGATGGGATAGCGGACAAGTTGGATTCGTATATGTTCGCAAACAAGATGTACGGGATAACTTTTTTATCAAGAGATGTGGGCAAGCTATGAAGGAGAGAGTTGATGTATTACTTGAAGGGGAGATTGAGGTGTATGACAAATACATTAGGGGAGAGGCTTATGGGTATGAGATATTAAGAGTCACTACGGATGAGTATGGTATCGAACACGAAACGGGTATCGAAAGATGCGGTGCTTATTTGGATGAGGAGCAATGTGTCTTCGATGGTGTTGCGGTGTTAGAATGGTTTGTAAACAATGAACAAGTTAAAGTTTGATGTTTCCTTGTTTTTTGTTAAAAGGGTGGGGCAATGCTCTACCTTTTTTTTTGCGTATTACGCTACGCAGCCCGCAACAGGTATGAAAGTTTACCGGGGTAATGGAAACCCGGTCAATATATCACAGCTCACGCCGCACGAGCTTCTCAAGTTATAAACCCCGGTGAACTTACGAGCTGTTGCTGTGCAGCTCAGGTGCACAGATAACCCCGGTGAACTTTAGCAACGCACGCAGCAGCACGAGCTTCAAAAAATAATTAAATTAATTTTCAACAAGTAGTAGGATATTAAATTACTATCAGTTATATTTGCTAAACATTTAAACTATTAATGATATGTCAGTAGCACAAAAAGAGATGATTGAAAAGTGGGACAAGGTTTCACAAGACGTTTTGAAAGGTAGGACTATTGTAGAAGTTCGCTACCTTAATGATGAAGAAATGGAAATGATGGGTTGGTACAAAAGACCCGTATGTTTCTTCTTGGACAATGGTGTGAGTTGTATCCTGTCAGCCGATGACGAAGGAAATGATGGCGGTGTTTTATTCTACGGAAGCGATGGAGTTTTACCAACCCTTTAAACTTTAACGAGATGTTAGTTAAGAAAACAAGTCAGATTTCAAAAATCGAACACGTAATGGATTTGGATGTCACTTTCAATCAATTAGAAAGGATTGAAAACCGATACCAAACAAAGGAGCTTATCCAAGATATTGTGCCAAACTTATCAAAAGGGGAGCGAGAGTTTTTAATGACGGGGATAACCCCCGAAGAATGGAATAAAATGTTTAACATGGATTTAATCGAAAATTAAGATGGAAAATTTAACAAACGAAGAATTAAAAAATGAGTTATCAAGACGTGGGTTTTTCACGGATAACTTATGGTGTGTAGAAGACGTTAAGTCAAGATTCGTTGTAACTGACGACGAAGCCCAAGAGGTATTAGAAAAGTCTTTAACCAACGATGCGACCATGGAACAAATTTGGTTATCTATTGATACCTTTTGTGAAATGGAAAATTATACACCCGTAAACGAAGAATAGCATGAAAGTAGTATCAGCACGTATTACCGAGCAACCAAGGTCGTTGTTCGATGACATGCCAAGAGTGTTTGTAACCACCGAAGATGGTGTGGAGCATTTCCTTTATATGTACTACCCCGATGAGATTAGTTTCACGGAGAGTGAGTTCATAGGATTAACATTGCAAGAGTGCGGTGCACTCTTCACAAAGAAAGACTTAGCTTATTTGAGGTCGTAATTTTGATTTAGGTTGACTGATTGTAATAAAAGGGTGGGACAATGTTCCACCTTTTTTTGTGCCCAAGAATTCTGAAGCCCGCATGAAATAAAAGTTTACCGGGGTTTTGAATAAATGTGTATTACCCCGGTCAACTATTACTGTCGACAGTGCGACGGTGTCATAAAAAAAATAATTAGTTTTTTTTGTTACAAGGTGTTGCTTATATCGAAAATTAAACTATCTTTGTGCTGTGGATAATGGTGTCCACGATTAATCTATTTCATACAATGAGTACAGAAATCATTTTAACTGACCGTATTACGCAATTATTAGACCAAACCAACCTTAATTGGACGGTTAAGGAGTCGCCAATCTTCACCAACTTTCAGGACTCTGTAATTCCTATTGCAGACAAGAAAGCATTAATCCGTGAGGACAATCACGCGATACTTGGGCTTCACTCCGATGGGTATGTTCCATTCCAAAATTATGAGATGCTTGAACTTCTTGACAAGGTATCTCAACAGACGGGCTTACCTATTCACAGAGGTGGTCTATTCGGCAACGGCAAGAAAGTCTTTATCCAATTGCAGTCGCACGAATTCCGCATTCAAAACGTAGGTGGTGTGTGGGATACTATCAGCGGGTATGTTACAGGTGTCAATTCATTTGACGGCTCAACTTCATTATCATTCGGCCCGAGCACGAAAACTATCTCTTGCCAAAATACTTTCTTTGGTGCTTACAAGGAGATGGGTACAAAGATTCGCCATACCAAAAATATGGGTGTTAAGATTGACGAGGTGTGTCGTCGTATCGAAGGTGTCTTGGTTGAGGAGCGTAACAACTTCGACAATATCAAGAAGATGTCTGAAACTCAATTTGAGATGAACACGTTGGACTCTGTAATACGAACTATGTTTGACATTGACCGCGATGTTGATTTGAAGGACACAGATAAGATGTCAGGTGTGACACGCAATAAGCTATCACGCTTCTACATTGACCTTAACGGCGAACTTCGTGAGAAGGGTAACAATGTTTGGGGCTTGATGTCAGGTGTGACAAAGTACACTACGCACTCCGTGATTAAGGGTGACAACTCCGAGAAGAAGATGTTTGGTAGCACGGGCAATCGGGAACGTAAGATATTCTCCGACCTTGTGGAGTACACCAACCACTTGGAACTTGTGTAAAATCAGGGGGACGAAAGTCCTCCTTTTTTTTTGCGTCCATATGAAAAGTTTACCGGGGTTTATAATGTATTACCCCGGTCAACTTACAACAGCACGCAGCGGGACCTGGTCTAAAATACCCCGGTCAACTTATGTACCAGGCCCGCAGCGACAGCTTCAAAAAATAATTAAATTATTTTTGGTGCAGTAGTAGGATATTAAATTACTATCGGTTATATTTGCTCATCGTTTCACTTAAACCATAATGATATGAAAAGCGGTAATATTTGCGATTTGAGTAACCTCGACACACGGGATTTAATCGAGGAATTAGAAAACAGGGGTTATATGGCTAACCTCCTATTTTGCAGAGAGGATGTGGATTTTCAGCTCGATAACATTCTTGCGGGTTATCCTAACCTTGAACTGACAATGACTGATGAGCAGAAAGATGCGATTCTATCAGAAGATTTACCAATCAATTGGACTTCCGAGAAAATCACCGATAGCATCTATGATGCGGTCTTTAAACTATTCAGCGAGGAGATTAATGCTTGGGAAGAAAATGATTACGGAATCAAAATGAGAAACGGCTTTGGACAATAATATGGAAACATTCGATTTTTACTTGGACACAAAGGTCACGACTTGGTATCGCACACCTTTTGAGATTGAAGCTACCACATTGGAGGAAGCTAAACTGAAAGCGATTGAGTTTGTCAAGGAGGACAAACAATCTAATTTCCCTTGGGACCATATTGACGGAGCCATTGAGAATATGAGTGTGGAAGAAAATGGTGGCTTCGCTACGGATGAGTTGTTTTGTAACGATGATGTTAATTTAATTTGGAGCAACAGCACTAACGAAGAACAAATCACGACCTATGGAACGAAGTAGTGTTATCAAAAAGCTCAGGGACGGTGAAGTATTACAACTTTACCGGGGTGGACTATTCACCACAATCCAACTGAACAAACGGCACAACAAAATTTGTTGGGAGCGATGGGTATCCAAAGACAGAAGGTCTTGGATGAATTGGAATATTTACTTATCTTTGCGAGAAGTATTACAAATCTATAATAACAATGAAGAAAGAAAAATTGATTAAGAAAATCCAACAACTGTTGGATGACTTGGGTACAAGGGAACTACAAGTTACCGAATTGGATACAGGCTCTCAGATTATTATGGGAGTCTTAGCTCACGGCGATGTTTTTGAGAGTGTTGAAACTCTACGCTACGATGACGCTTCCACCACAGTTTACCACAACGGTAACGAGATAGAGTGGAGCGATATACTTTACCGGGATTTACCTCTTGAAACATTAGAGGAAATCGTGGAAGCTTTACAATACTATAAAATAGGAGTTGACAAAACATTAGACGTAATACGAGATGAAGACTATTGACCAAATTATTTCAGAGAGTGTTGAGGAGCATGTAGCTCTATGTATTGACCGGGTTAAAAACGGTTTCAAAGTTGTGGAGGTTGAGACTCCATTGGAACATTCATCCAAAGTGTTCACCCTACTAAACGATGAGATTATTCACGGAGGTAGAATGAGTGGTTGGCAGTTTGGTGTATTCACACAAGGAGAGTTCGAAGGTAGAATGGCACAGACATTCACGGTGGACAACAGAGTATTTAAAAGATATTTTTTAAAATACACTTTATAAAATGGAACACTTGTAGTATATTTTGATTACAAATTATTTGTGTTCATATTTTGTGTTTGGGAAAAGGGTTAGTCGAGAGGCTAACCTTTTTTTGTTGTATTACCCGTGCCGCAGCCGGTATAAGAAGTTGACCGGGGTTTAGTGTATTACCCCGGTAAAGTTTTGACCAGAGACGCAGCTGGTTAAACTGGTAAAAAATACCCCGGTGAACTTATGCACTAGGCCACGCCGCACCTGCGAAAAAAAAATAAAAAATAATTAACTTTTTTTTGCTTCACCTATTGCGATTTAATAAAATAGTATTATCTTTGCATAAGTAATAACTCTTAACAATTTAAACTTTTTAATGCTATGGGATTAGACATGTATCTTTCCAAGAAGACCTATGTTAAACATTGGTCGCACCAAACACCCGAAGAAACTTTCGAGGTAAATGTAACAAAAGGCGGTGAGCCTTACGAAGGAATCCAATCTGACAGAGTTTCCTATGTAACGGAATCTTTAATGTATTGGAGAAAAGTAAATCAGATTCACGGATGGTTTTGCAATAACACAAGCCAAATCACGGAGGAGGTTTTGTATAGCGTAACTACGGAAGACCTACGCAACTTACTTGAAACTTGCCACAAAGTTTTGGGCATCCTTGAAAAAGCGGGTAAGGCATCTATGTCGGTCAGCACAGGTTGGTCGAATGGCGAGAAGATTATGGAGGATATTGAGGTTTACGATTGTATGGAAGAAATCGAGGACTTGCTTCCACCGACACGAGGATTCTTCTACGGCTCTGATGACTTGGGCGAATGGTACAAAGAATCTATCTTGGAAACTGTTGAGTTTTTAGAGAGGGAGCTTCCAAAGTGTACCGAGTACGATGAGTTCGAATACTACGCTTCTTGGTAGTATAAAATAATAATCGGGATATCATTAGGAATAATGGTATCCCTTTTATACTTTTGCTAAACATTTAAACAATAACTGATATGCCAAATTGGTGCAACAACTTTATAATGATTTCGGGAGAGGAATCTAATATGAAACCTATCTACGACCTATTCAATAGTCCTCGTAACCCCGACGAAGAAACTTGGGTGATGTCCACCCTTGTACCCGAGAACGAAGAGTTTGAGGAAATCAAAGCGAGTGGTAATTTCTTACTATCTCCATACGTCGAGTATTACGGCACAAAGTGGGACTTCCAATTACACGAGTGCGATATGGCTAAGCTTAAACCCGATGATGTTTCTTTTGCAAATGTCACAGCTTGGTCACCGCCCGAACCATTCTGCCAAAAGCTATCAGAGAAGTACGGAGTTGATGTCACAATTCAATATAGCGAAGGCGGTTGTGACTTTGCAGGTACGACTACCTATTCAAACGGCGAGGAAACTGAAAACGAATGTTATTCCTACCGCGAGGGGACGTATTACTTAGAGCCTGATTATTTTTGGGAGTGCGTTGATACCGATTTGGAATGGATGTTTTGTGAGAACCCAAGTATTACAATTGATGAGGTGTTAGGACAGATGTATCCTTTCATCACCAAAGAAGAAGATAAAATAACAATTGCAGAAATTTATAACGCAAATAAAGTAGATGATACAACAGAAGAATAATTTGCGAGTGACGTATAGTAACTTTCAAACCAAGATGAATTTCAATGAGTGGGCACAAACCTTTAAGGTGTCCACTCTTGTCCCCGAACAATTCGGTAGATTGGAACGTAGGTTAGATAAGTGCGATGAGCATACAAAACGTGTGATGATTACCTCGATGTATGACAAAGATTTAGCAGTGCCAATCAGCAAACGAATAATAAGTAGTATAAAACAATTAATAAACAAACACAGATGTCAAGAGAAAACAGATTAACAGGCGGAGTATTTACCGGGATTGTAGGTACTTCAGAGAAAATTAGTTCATACGATAAGTTCCTAAACCAAACGGTCGACATGAATCAGCCGCACAGTGAAGAACTTGTGAAGCATTGCAATCGATACAAAGACTTTATCGGAATGATGAAGACCAACTTTGAAAAGCTCGCTAAGCTCGAGGGTGTTATCATGCAGATGAGAGCCAAAGAACTTATCTCCGAAGAGGTGAAGCTATCATTGGTTCGCAATGAGTATATCTACGCTCGAACGTTATTCTATCGCGAAGACCGTGAGACCAAAGATATCCGTATCATTGTTGGCAAGACAGAATTCTACGGCAGCGACCTAGAACAACTTTACCGGGATGAAGCATTCATGGCAATTGCTAAAGAGAAGTTAGCTAAAGCTATAGATAAGGAGATTAAAAGAAACTTGAACGATTTAGAAAAATTCATGTAATATGGCAACCAAGATTCACGCAAGTAACTTCAGTCGTGTAGAAGATTTACGCATGGAGTTCATTACAAAGATTGAGAAGTTCTTCATCGATAACGATTTGGATACCGTAGAATTCCGGCACATGTTTACAGTGTACTTAACTGCAGACAATCAAGGTGAGTTAACCGTAATGGAACCTCACGTTATTAAAGCGCTTGGGTTAGGCACAGTACTATTTGGTCAGGACGCAATTGGTGACGATATCGAAATCAATGTCAAGCATCTAGAGCAGATTGGTGAGTTAGCTTACATCTTAGATGTCCTTGAGGATAGAGCGTACACAATAGATTAATCAAGCAGTTTATATAAGTAAAAGGGTGAGCAGTAATGTTCACCTTTTTTTGTCCTCATGTATTACCCGTGCCGCAGCCAGTATAAGAAGTTGACCGGGGTTTCCTGTCCGGTACGCCGCAGGGTTCAGGAGAACTTTACCGGGGATAATAATAAAACCCCGGTGAACTTCTACAGTGCGACGCAGCAGGCCCTGCATTAGAAAACCCGGTCAACTTGTAACAGCGCTGGCAGCACAGCTGGTTTAATTACCCCGGTAAACTTTTGACCCAGACCAGTGCAGCTCAGGTGCACAGCAAAATAACCCCGGTCAACTTCTCAAGCTCAGCGGGCCGCACAGTAAAAAAATATTTTTATGCAGCTATTGCAATATTGGAATTTCTATATATCTTTAAGAAACAATTTAAACATTTAATAAAATGAAGACTATTAAGCTATCTGACACAGTAATGGTGTCCGACCCTTGCTACACTATGGATGTATGGTGCAAGCACAAACTAACCGGCGTTCTACCTGGTGAGTACTTAACAACCGTAATGAAATCTGACGAAGGTGATTGGGGCAGTCGAGTTGGGCTGCTAGTTGCTGTCCACAAAAATTATGCTGAAGACACGTTATCTTGGAGAACAGTGCAAGGTGCAGACATCGGTGTTGACTCTGGTCAGTGTGGCATCTTCAGCATGGAAGGGTACCGCAATGATAACTTATTTACCGGGGAAGCTGAATGTGGATTTGGTAAATACAAAGATGGTGACAATTGGTACAACCATATGTGCGATATGACTTTATCCAAAGAACAGTGGGGCGCGTATGACACAGGCGTGGTATCAACCTCAGGTTACGGCGATGGCTCCTACAGATTACTTGTGGCAAAAGCTCACGGTGATATCGTTGGAATCGGCGTGGACTTCTTGGGTTACAAGAACCGAGCGTTCAATCTCGCGATGGAGCTCGCAGCAGAATAATCAAACTTTACCGGGGTATTACACGGGGGACCGCAATGTCCACCCATATCCCCATGTCCAAACGTATATAACAATTTAAACTATTATATTATGAAAAGATTACAAACAGAGCTTGAATGGAGATGGGACTTCTATGTCATCTACTTTTTCTTCAAGACAGACAAACTCCTTCAGTATCACCGGTGGATGAAAAAGAAATGGGGTAGCCGATACTGCACTCAGGAGGAATATGACAAATACGTCAGTGAGCTGTAAGTAGTTTACCGGGGTGTAGCGTCACCTGCTGCGGCCCATGTATGACAAGTTTACCGGGGGTTATGACCTCGGGCCGAACCACCATGTCCAAACTTCACCGGGGTTAACGCTCAGCAAGCATGTAAAAAAATAATTCACCGGGATTTCGTAATGTCATATCTTTTGTTTATATTGTATATGTACATAAAAAATCTTATCATGAAAGTAAAAGACATTATCAATCAAACAATTGAGGAGCGTAATACAAAGACTGTATATGTTCCTGTAGCTGACAACATCTATCACACCGGTTACTCATACCGCGTACGTGTAAGACAAAAGAATAAACTTGTAAGCAAGTACTTCAAGAACAAGAAACAAGCAATTCAATTTCGTAACGGAATTATCTTGTAAGACCTAAGTTTAAATTGTTGTTTGGAAACCCTAAGGCCCTTGGTCTTGGGGTTTTTTGTTAGATACCGGTGCTATATTAATTGTACTATTCTCATGTATGACAAGAAATTCCCTTAGGGTATTTTCAAAAACCATAGGATTATTCTAAGAACCGGTGTATTACCGGTGCTCCGTGTATGACAAGCTATCCATGTATTACTTAAAAACCCCGGTAAACTTTGTATTACATATACTTTATTATAGGCTATAAGCGTGTGGGGCGTATAAAAGTATTAGCGTATTACATATATACACCGGTGTTTCACGTGGAACGTATAATAGTATAATAATATTACCGGCCTCCCTACGGTCGGCCGTTCATCCCGTATATAGTATAGTGTATAATAGTACATATGTAATACGTCGTAGGGGCTCCTTTGTGTGCCGGGATGAAGGTCCGAGACGGAGTCGAGGACCGTAATTAATGCCGGATATTACAGGAATTTTTTAATATAAGTCGTTACTTCGCACAGGGGACAATCCGGCGAGTATACCACCGGTAAATAAACTTAATTAAATTTCCGGTATTCCACATATTGTACGTGGATTTTTAGAGAAAAAAAGATAATTTAGGATACAAAATAACACTACGATAAAAGTGTGTAATAAAAGTACGGTTCCGGTACTTAAAAACAGGGATTAATTAGGGGTGAAATAAAGTGCTTATATGAGCCACCGGAACCGGTATAAAATCTATGTACTGGTACGGTCGGGAATCTTTCGATTCCCTCCCTTCGGGGAAACAAAAAAGGTAAACACTTTCGTGTCTACCTCTTATAGATAGTGAGAAATACTATATGGCTGATTCTTCTAATTTCTTTTTCTTACCTTTCTCTAATTTACCTTTCTTAGATTTCTCTTTAGTGGATGAGCTATCTTTAAAACATATATTATATGAACCTACAATGTCAGCATCTTTCTCTTTATCGAAATCTTTACATTCATTGTTTATACAGCGAAACTTTGTTTTATCTTTATCGTTTCGGTTTAATGGGTCAGATGTTTTGCAAGTTGGACAAGTATTGGATGTATCTTTTGGGTTAACCCATTCTAAATTAATACCTAATTCTTTTGCTTTATATTCTATATAACTTTGTAGTTGATAGTAAGCCCACGATTTTAGGAAGTAGTCATTTGAATTGGTTGTTATTCCTGTAAGGTCTTCCATCTTAATGGTGGTAATCTTATAGTCTATAGCAATCTTAATTAATTCTCGGGTGATTGTATGGTTTATAGTTTGTGACCAATTGCTTTCCTTTTCGGATAGGTGGTTCATTGCTTGCATTTTTCTTGTTCTACCGTGGCCACCTTTGGAGAATTTAAGACTTTGTTGAAGTGAGCGTCTTTGTTTATAGAACCTCATTCTATCATGTTGAATTTTTTCACCAATTATAATTTGTTGTGGTTGGTGTTTTTCATTCTCGATATAAAAGGACACCGGTCTATTGATACCAATATCGATTCCCATGGTTTTGGGTTCGGTTATATTGTCTATGATAGTATCGGGTTGCTTATAGGTTAATAGAAAATAAAAGTCATTATCTTTAACCTGAATAGAACTATCGCATATATTATATTCACCCGAGATTACTCTATCAACGATTACTTTATTATTTGATTTATCTTTGCCGAAGAATAGATTGAATCTTATATCTTGTTTTTCCCCTCGTGCTGTTGGGAAATCTATGGTATATTTGTCATTATCGACATATATAACATTGGTGCCACCGGTTTCGGTTTTTCTTCCCGATAGTGGAATATTGATGTTTGTCTTTCTAAATGACGGAATGGACATTTTTCCATTCTTTATATCGTAGAAATTATTGGAAATCGTTTTGTAAATAGATTGGTTTAAGCCCGTTCTTACATCGGATGGAATATTTGCATATTCGGTTGTTAGCCTATAGCCGGAGTTTTGAACGGAGGTTCCTAACTTTTCGGTTAATGTTTTGATGGCATCACCTTTGGTCATTGTTGTCATTAAATCATCAATCTCATATAGATTGTTAACTGTGAGTCTGATGATTCTATTGCCAACCTCCGATAGAATGTTCGCGGTGTTTTTGATGTGATTGTAAGTTGCGGTTCTATCCTTTGGGGTTTCGCCGACTGCAATCAATTTAATCTTTCTGGTCTTAACTGACATTGTAATAAAGTTTAGATTATTGGAAAATATAATGGTAATGGGTATTCACAATGCTACCCAAAAAATGTCATGTTGTATCTACCTTTCAAATGTTTGGTATTCACAACTTTGTTGAGACAAAGCTAGGTTGTATTTACCTTTCAAATGTTGGGTATTCACAACATTTGTGTTAAATCCATGATAGCTAAGGTCGTTGTATCTACCTTTCAAATGTTGGGTATTCATAACAGGTCTTCAAGTATATGTAGTTGTATCTACCTTTCAAATGTTGGATATTCACACCTCTGCAAAGAGCTTGCAGGGTGCATAGTTGTTGTATCTACCTTCCAATACAATCACCATGGTTGTATTTACCTTTCGAATGTTGAGTATTCACAACAACGGGAAGCAACCGAAAAGCCACAAGAGGTTGTATTTACCTTTGTAACACCAAAGTTGTATCTACCTTTCAAATGTTGGGTATTCACAACTATACATAAATAATTCTCCTTTTCCAACGCGTTGTATCTACCTTTCAAATGTTGGGTATTCACAACATATCCTTGCGTAACCTTTTAAACCTAAGCGTGTTGTGAATAAATTTCTTTATAAAAAATAAAAGGTAATGAGTGAGTGAGAAATTAATCTCCGGGGCTTATCCCACCCTGTTTATTCAGGGTTCACTATGTGCCGTACAACCGGCACCATCCCCTTTCGAGGACGAAATAATATTTCCAATAATGTCAATGAACTAATTAAATTACAACATATCCGCCATACATTTTGGGGTTGTTGTTATTTCTTTTACAAATATATGTGTAATATTTTAAATAAAAAAATATCTGATAAAAAAAGATGATATTTTTTTTAATATTGGCGATTTGATGCTCGGGAACCGGTATGGTCTATAAGTTTAAACCAAGACCAATGCTCAGTGTGGTTATACCTTTGGCTCCCCCGTTTAATTCACCTCTTAACACAAACATATCATTATTACCGAAGTAATAGTTTGTACCAAGAAGAATGTATGGTGATGCGCTATTATCATTGATTGAGTTCAGAATTTGTAAACCACCGCCGATGATTATTTTTTTTAAGTAATATATATTAACACCAACGTTTGTAAACTTGGTTGGGGTTGGGAATAATTTTTGACTATTTACGGTACCTTGTGAATATTCAAAACCCACATCACCCACACTAATCCAACCACCGACGTTTGAATCATATGGTGCTCCAATCATTGTGCCAACACTTACCTTATATTTGGTATTGTCTTGTCCGTGTAATAGGATTGTTGATAATACCAATGCTGTGGTAATTAATAATTTCTTCATATTATTGTTTTTTATTAATCGTGTATGGAACAAATATATAGACAATATATTATATTGCCAAAGAATTTGGAAAATATAATAATGTGGGGTTCTTCTTTTGGATATCAATGTTTGGGTACTTCTCCTTGAATGCTTGAACATCAAATCGTTTGGTTATTAA
>Ga0209296_1000150_pt1 | contig 60473 bp, 49 predicted proteins | sample S_130206_EF_Meta_FD_187319 | JGI IMG/M metagenome (GOLD analysis project Ga0209296, IMG submission 187319) | Freshwater microbial communities from Lake Simoncouche, Canada to study carbon cycling - S_130206_EF_MetaG (SPAdes) (version 2) | ecosystem: Environmental > Aquatic > Freshwater > Lake ...
TGGTCGATTGCAGTGCGCACCAGTTCAACGTTGTCGCGCTTTAACGCGTTCAACCACGAGCCATTGTCCTGCAACGTGCGCTTGCCGGTTGCCGGGTAATCCGGAATGACTTTGGCCAGCAGTTCCGGGTCGTCGCCTACTTGACCGGTGATCCAATCGGTGAACATCTGTCGTGCCATGTCATTGGCGGCATTGATCGAGCGATCTTGATGCGGCCAATCGGGATCGATCTTGGCGTTGGCCAGCGAACCATCGCAACCGGGCCAGAACAACAGGAACCGATACCACCGTCCAAAGAACGGAAGGTGTTGAATCGCCCACGTGAGTCCGGCCGGAACCTTCTCGTGGTAATTCGGGTTGGGGAACATCCACTGAGCGGTGCGCTGAAATACGACGAGCGATGCAACGTCGGGTGCGATCGTTGGAGCGATCTGAAAGCCACTCGCGCCGGCTCCGATCATGATCACGCGTTTGCCGGCGTAATCGATGGTGTGATCCCAGCGCGCCGAATGGAATGACGGTCCTGCGAATGTTTCGACACCTGGGATATCGGGAATCTTGGGTCGATTCAACTGTCCGACTGCAGTGATGACAGCGCGAGCATCAAGAACTTCCTCAAGACCGTCACTCGTGCGCACCACAACATGCCAAAGGCCGGCATCGTCATCCCAAGTTGCACGCACGACCTCGGTCGAGAAACGAATCTGCGACCACAGATCATGACGGTTCGTGACTTCTTCGAAATAGGCCCGGATCTCTGGCTGCTTGGCGAAGTATTCAGTCCAATGGTCAGACGGTTCGAATGAATAGCAATAGAAGTGATTGCCCACATCAACACGACATCCCGGATAGGAGTTTTCGTACCAAGTGCCACCGACACCAGCATTTTTCTCGATGACAGTGAAGGGAATACCGGCCTGTTTGAGGCGGATGCCGGCAAGAACACCTGACTCCCCCGCCCCGATCACCACGACCGGCAATGCCGCTCGAGCTTCAGCCGATGAATGAGTCACGACACTGCGCTGGTCGGTTCCGTCGAGTTCCATGTCTTCGAGCATCATCGGCACGTACTCGGTGGGAACTTCCTCACAGACAAGCCAGGCCATCATTTCGCGCAGCAGTGCTTCATCGGGCGGTGGCGGCAGAACACAACCGCTGTCGCGATAGGAACGAATGACATCGAGCGCGCGTGCTCGTATCTCGGCCTTTTGGTCCTCGGGCAGATAGCCCTGGATTTCGTTAAGGAACAGACCCAGCGGACGAATCGGTCCCCGGATCCACGATGCGTCGCCGGTCATGTGAACCATCGACAACACCAGCGTCGGGATGCTCACATCCGCAAGCATCGCTGCAATCGTCGCGTCGTCATCGGTGATGGGGAGCCCAACGTGCGGGTTGCCTGCGTACAGATCTGATGTCGACATGATTCCTCCTAGGCCTCCTGCATAAATTTTCTGGCATTCGTCGAAACGCAACAACGCCGCCCCAATTGGGACGGCGCTTGTGGTGTCGGAGGGGGGACTTGAACCCCCACGCCCTTGCGGGCACTAGATCCTTAGTCTAGCGCGTATGCCAATTCCGCCACTCCGACGTGGCCCCCCGGATGCGCCGAAGCGACCGGTTTGCGAGTGATCAATCTAGCCCAGCGACCCCCCTATCTCGCCAACCGGCTGATCAGGTCAGGATTCGGTCACGCCGGTGCGCCGGACAAGGCAGGATGATGACCTCGTTCGTCACGCCGCCCGTAGGAGCTCCTTCAATGATCGGAAAAGACCGTCGCATTCTCGTCATCGGCGCAGGCCCAGGCGGCATCATCTCCGCCTATCAATTCCGTGAAGCGGGCTACACCGACGTCAAGGTGCTTGAACGCGATGGTGACGTCGGTGGCACATGGCAACGCAGTCGCTACCCCGGCCTTTCCTGCGACGTCATGATCCATGCCTATTCCTTTTCGTTCAATCTCAATCCATCGTGGCCTCGGTCGTACGCGTCACAACCTGAGATCCTCGAGTACATGCGCGAGTCCGTCGACGCCCTCGACCTTTGGCCGATGATCCACTTGAACACTGGCGTGTCCAGTGCGACCTGGAACGACGACACCGCCGAGTGGGTCGTCACGACATCGACTGGCCAGACGCTCGTCGCCGACATCGTCATCAGCGCTCAAGGAATGTTCGGCGAAATAAAATGGCCCGACATTGCTGGACGCGATTCATTCGCTGGGGAATTGATTCATACGGGCGAATGGCCCCACGATCTCGACATAACGGGCAAGCGCGTTGCCGTCATTGGCAGTGCTGCAAGTGCAGTGCAAAGTATTCCGGAAATCGCCAAACTCGCCGACACCCTGTATTCCTTCCAGCGGTCGCCTCAATGGGTGCTTCCCAAAGAAGAGTTTCCGATTCCTTCAGAACAGATCGAAGAGTTTCGATCGAATCCAGAAGCGCTTCAGGGCTATCGCGACGCGATCATGAACTACATCGGCCCAAATGCGCCGTTTAGCAACAAAGAGATTCTCGGTGGAGCTGAATGGGCCGGTGCTGTCGCCATTTCTGTCATCGACGATGAAAAGACCCGTGAGGGTCTCACACCTCATGTTCCATGGGGTTGCTTCCGACCATTGTTTTCGAACGACTACTACCCCGCATTCAATCGACCAAACGTCGAACTCATCACCGATGCCATCGAGCACATCACTCCAAACGGGATCGTGACTGCCGATGGCGTTGAGCGCGAGGTCGACGTCATCGTGTGTGCGACTGGCTATGTGGTCGACAAGTTCGCCTCACGCATTCCCTTTACTGGGCGTGATGGCCGAAGCCTTGACGACGAATGGGTCGACGGCCCCGAGGCCTACTTGGGCGTGACCACGACAGGCTTCCCGAATCTGTTCATGTTGTACGGACCCAACAACAACGCTGGTTCGCTTATTCAAATGGCCGAATATGAAGTCGGTTACGTCCTCGAATTGCTCTCACAGATGGACAGCGACGGAATCGATTGGATCGATCCGCGACGCGAAGCAATGAACGCCTATAACGCTGAACTCCAACAGGCCATCGCCGGAGTCGACGTTTGGCACGCGGGTTGCGGGCACTACTACGAGAGCCCCTCAGGGAAAATCGTTACGCAGTATCCGTACTCGATGTATCACTACCGCGACTCTGTGGCGAACCCCGACCTCACTCCATTCGAGACCGGACGCAGATAACACCGCCCACGCTTCTCGTTCAGAGTCGTCCGGCGTCCTTCGCTGCTTGTTCGGCTGCTGAAAGTTGCGCATCGATGATGGCGAGCCCGCCATCCCAGAAACGCGGATCGGCAAGATCGACACCGACGATGCGACCAAGGTCTTCGGGCGATTTCGAACCACCGGCGCGCAACATATCGAGATAGGCCGGAACGAATGCATCGCCTTCAGCTTCGTAACGGGCGTAGACAGCGAGCGCGAGCAATTGTCCGTAGGCATAGGCATACACATACCCGGGTGAGCCGATGAAGTGAGGGATGTAACTCCACCACGAGCGATAACCCGGAGTGAGTTCGACCGCGTCGCCAAGCATGGCGCGTTGAGTGCTCTCCCACGCGTCGGCGAAGTCTTCGGTCGATAACTCTCCGATTTCGCGACGATGCGTATGCACGGCATTCTCAAAACGGTTCATGGCGATTTGGCGGAAGACGGTGGCGATCTGACCTTCGAGACTCTCGGCCAAGAGAGCGAGGCGGGCGTTCGGATCGGTGGTGTCGGCAAGGAGCCGGCCAAAGGTGACCGTTTCGCCAAAGACCGATGCGGTTTCGGCCAAGGTGAGCGGTGTCGATTGGTGAAAGACCCCTTGTTCACGAGCGAGATAGGCGTGAAGACCATGCCCGAGTTCATGGGCAAGGGTGAGAACATCGCGTCGTCGACTGGTCCAGTTCAGCAACAGGAATGGATGTGCACTCGGCACGGTGTAGGCACAGAACGCCCCCGGCCGCTTGCCAGGTCGCACCGGCGCATCGATCCAATTGTCATTGATGAAGATGTTCACTACGCCGGCCAACTCGCTTGAGAACGAACCGTAGGAGTCGAGGACGATTTCGGTGGCTTCTGACCACGAGAACTCCTCTTCGACCGACGCGATCGAAGCGTTGCGGTCGTAGTCGGCGATGCGATCAACGCCAAGAAGTTGCGCCTTCAACCGGTACCAACGCTGAGGGATGTCATACCGATCGACGACTGCGTCGACCAATGCTTGCACCGAAGAATCGCTCGCCTGATTGGCAAGGTTTCGGCTCGCGACCCACGACGAGAACGAACGGAGTCGATCGTCGGTCGTCTTATCGGCCATCAGCGTGTTGAACACATAGGCGCGCGTTCGTAAACCGGGTTCGAGGGCGACGGTGATTGCGTCAGCAGCGATACGGCGATCGTCACGATCCGGAGAACCCAAACGCGAAAGCCCTTGTTCAAGACTTGTGGGCCCTTCAGGAAGATCGACGACGATGGCGGAACTCAATTCATCAAATAGCCGGCTCCATGCCGATGAACTCGTGACATCCTTCTCGGCCAGAATCTTTTCTTCCGGCTCGGTTAGCAAATGTGGTCGATAGCGACGAGCCGACTCAAGGTAGTAACGACAGAACGCAAGTTCTTCAGACTCAAGCAGCACTGAAGCGCGTTGCTCGGGGACTTCAGCCCATTCCAATTCAAGAAAAATCAAACGAGTCGACAGCTCCGTTGCTTGCTCTTGAAACTTCTGCATTGCTGCGCCACGTGCTGGGTCGGACGTATCGACTGCGAAGCGCAGCGACACCCACGAACCTGCGCGACCAAGCCGATCCTGAATCTCGGCGAGAGTCGACATCGCTCTTACCAATTCCGGCACTTCGAGTTCGCCGATCCGGCCTCGCCATTGCTCGAGTTCACCTGTGAGCGCTTCGGCCTGCTCAAGAAGTTGGTGGACACCCTCTTGGCCGTTGCCATCGACTAACGGATCGAGGTCCCAGGCAATATCGGCAGCGGTGAGATCAGCATCTTCGTACACGGTCATAGGCACACGCTACGGAAGCGCAAGACCTCATTCCACTAGCGAGCGAAGAGTTTCTTTCGAGGCATCGATCTCGTCAGACAAAAGCCGCTCAAAAAGACCTGCCCCAAGGGAGCCGCCGTAGTGAAGCCCCATCGTGAGCCGAGCTCCCGCATCGCTTGGCTCGAGCACCGCATCGAGCACCCACGGCGAATGGCTGCGTCCGTCGGTTTCCTCCCGCTCAAACCGGATGTGGCCAGGTTCATCGACCGTGCGGACCATACGCAGACGTTTTGATCGAGCGATGGGTCCAACCTTGGCCCGAAGTTCAACTGCCCACGCCCTCGGGTCGCTCCCCTGCTCGCTTTCGGCGCGCGGAACGATCGTGAGCCATTCCGGATAGCGGCCGAGGTCACCGACCCATACCCGCAAGTCTTCGATCGTGCAGGCTGCATCGAGGGTCGCGATTAGATCCATTCCACCATTGTGTCGCAACTGCTGCAGCTAGCGGTGACCGAGCAACTGGGCGACGTGTGCAGTCGCGGGCTGCGCATCGAGAATCTTGGGGGTATCCAACTGCACCAGTTGCCCGCGGTCGAGCACGGCGATGCGATCGGCCAGTTCGAAGGCCTCCGATCGGTCATGGGTGACATAGACAACTGTGAGTCCAAGACGATTGATGAGATCTCCGAGTTCAGAAACGAGTCGGTCTCGCAACACACGATCCAGCGAACCCATCGGCTCATCGAGAAGCAGGAGCAGAGGCGAGGGCGCAATCGTGCGAGCCAGGGCAACTCGTTGCCGTTCTCCACCAGACAGCGAAGCGATATCTCGAGAACCGAAACCCGCCAAGCCCACGAGTTCAAGCACCTCGGCAACCCTTTCACTGCGATCGGGCTTGGGCATCTTGGCCATTCGCAATCCGAATGACACGTTGTCGGCAACATCGAGGTGCGGAAACAGCGCGTGCTCTTGAAACATCAATCCGATACCGCGCAAATGCGTTGGGGATTTTGTGATGTCGACCCCGTCGAAAACAACGTTGCCGGTGCTCACGGATTGAAGACCAGAAATCGCACGCAGCAACGTGGTCTTCCCCGAGCCCGAAGATCCGAGAACCCCAATCACTTCACCAGCAGCCACGTCGAACGAGACATCGCATAACGATTCGGCCGTCGAATTCGAGTGACGAACAGACACATGATCGATCGAGAGGAATGCGCTATCCATTTCAGAACTCCGAAACGCCGGCGGGGCGGAAACGATCGATGACTGTCATGACAACAATTGTCAGCACCATGAGAATTGTCGACATGGCCATTGCTTGACCGAAGTTGTAGTCGCCTGGTCGACCAAGGGCACGGTAAATCGCAATAGGCATGGTTGGACGATCGGGACGAGCCAGAAATGCCGTCGCTCCGAACTCACCCAGCGAAACGGCGAAGGCGAAACCGGCTGCGGCGGCGAGCGCCCGACCGACAATTGGGACATCGATGGTCCACCAGACCCGACGAGGCGATGCTCCGAGTATCGATGCGGCTTCCCTCAGGCGTGGGTCAATCGACCGCAACCCCGGCACCAACAATCGGACGACAAACGGCAACGCCACGATCGCATGGGCGATGGGAATCAGCCACAACGACGATCGGAGGTTCAACGGGGGTTCATCGAACACGATGAGAAATCCAAAGCCAACGGTCACCGCAGAGGTCCCGAGCGGAATCATGAGCGCAGTGTCGGTCCAGCGACTGAAGCGCGAATTGGAAACATCGGAGCCATTTCCAACGATGGCCCACGCAGCGCACAGGCCAAGCGCTAGGGCTACCACCGTTGCGATAAGTGCGAACAGCAACGAATTCCCTACGGCGTCGATTGGGGGAACGAACGACGTAGACCCTCCTCGGCTATCGGTGAGGGCTTGGTAGAAGCCAAACCCCCACCCGCTAGGTGTCGAAAATGAACGGACAACAAGCAAGCCCAACGGAATACCAAAAAGCACCGCCATAAACAGAATGTTTGAACGAATCAGCCAACGCTGTGACGAGGTAACCGCTGACTGCTCTGTTTCAGATGCTGATCGCTGATTTACAAGCACCGACCTTCGCCGCTGGGAGCGTCCGAACCAGATCAAAATGACAACCACGACAACGAGCTGAACGATGGCGAGCACTGCGGCAATGTCGAGATGAAGAAACTTTGCTGTTTGGTCGTAAATCTCAACCTCGAGCGTTCGGTGACTGAGACCACCAAGAATAAGAACAATCCCAAATGAGGTGAAACTGAAGAGGAAGACGATCGACGCGGCAGCGGCAACCGACGACCGGATCAGCGGCCACGTAATGTCAGCGAACACTCTCCAAGGAGCAGCTCCCAGGATTCGGGCCGACTCTTCGAGACGAGGATCAATCGTCGACCACGTTGCACCAACAGTTCGTACTACGACGGCGTAGTTGAAAAAGACGTGAGCGATCAGAATCGCCCAAACCGTTCCATTGAGATTTACCCCTGCGAGTCCTCCCCCGCCAATGACACCGAGCATCGAAACTGCGACAACGACGGTTGGGAGCACAAAGGGCACAAGGAGTGCGGACCACAACAACCGTTTCCCTCGAAACCGAAGGCGAGCAAACATGGCTGCCGCGGGAAGGGCCACGATGACACAGAGGACTGTCGAAGCAATCGACTCCCAGAGCGTGAACCACAGCACTCGCCGCATCGCCGGGTCCGAGAAAACATCGCTAAATGCGGCGAGGTTCCACACACCATTGGGTCGGAGTCCGCGCAACAAGATTGCAAACACCGGCCACACAAAAAACACCCCGAGGAAAGCAAGAGGCGGAGTTGCCGCAAGAAGCCGCCACACCGAGCTTCGGTGTGTGCCACCTCTGGACTTGAAGGCAGCGTCCATCAGCGGAAGAGCGCCGACCATTGTGCGATCCAGCGGTCACGATTGGCCGCAACATCGGCGAACGGGAGCGACAGCGGGTTTGAAACCGCTGCGGTGTACTTGGCGAATGTGTCAGGAAGTGGCGTGCCCGTCACAACGGGGTACACGTACATCTGTCCGGGAACATCTGCTTGAAACGAGCTACCAAGCATGAACTCGAGGAACGCTGCCGCCGCTCGCGGATTTGCAGCTCCTCGGAGTATTCCCGCGAACTCGGTTTGGCGATAGCACGTGTCAGTGATTACCCCTGTCGGAGAACTCTCCACAGCAAGCGATGTGTCTTGCACTTCCGCTGGAGGACTTGAGGCATAGCTCACCACGAGTGGACGATCACCCTTGCCGCTACCACCCGAGAAACTTCCGTAGTACGCGGTTTCCCAACTATCGACAACGCTCACACCATTACCTTTCAGTTGCTTCCAGTAGGAAAGCCACTTGGCATTCGCTGAAGTGTCGTCTCCACCCCCAAGTTTGGCGATCGTTGCGAGCATGAATGCAAGGCCTGGGGTCGAGGTCGAAGGATCCTCGACGACAAGCTTTTTCATCATGGATGACTCGGTAAGACCATCAAACGTTGTCGGAATCTGGGTTGCAGATTTAGCGAAAGCAACGCGATCAAAGTTCACGCAGACATCGCCATGATCGATAGGGGTTGCCATGCCAGAGGAATCCAGCACATAGGAGGGGTCGACGGCACTCAAGCGCTGTGGCGCGTACTCCTGAAGAAGGTTGTTCTCAAGAACAGAACCCAAAAGATTTTCGTCGAATCCGAAAATCAGATCTGCCACCGGGTTGCCGGCCGTAAGAATCGCAGCATTCGTCATTGCCACAGCGTCGCCCGATGGCATCAACTCGACTCTTACATTCGTGGCAGCTTCGAACTCATCAAGTACTGATTGAGTGACCGCGAACGAATCGTGGGTCAGAACCCGCAATGTCACGGGAGTATCGAAATGAGGGAGGGCACCGTTCACGAGAACGGGCCCAACTTTCGCGTCGGATTTTGTCGATGAACCCGAAGATCCACAGGCCCCAGCAAGTACAGCAAATGCAAGAGCAACAACGCACAACCGCTTCATTAAAATTCTCCATTTTCATTGATAAAAACTTCGGGCCCGGGACGCACCACAAGCACGGTGCCTGATTCGAGAGAGACAGTTGCCTCACGCTCGAGCAGGACGTTGCTGACACCGCGCGTGGTGCCCGCAGTCAACGTTTCGCCTCGGAGTGGATACTCAAGCCCTTCCGTTCGAACGCCTAGTGCGTCACCGTGCAGAGGAAGGATTGTGACGACATCACCAGGCGCCCCGACAAAGGTCACGCCTCCACCGCCGTGCACAACCGAAACCAGAGCAGAGTCAAGGATGGCGTGCATCGAAATATGCGCGTACGTGGGCGAAGCGATGACGAAGGCATTCGCAAACGACTGATCAACACGCCCACCGTGTCCACCCACCACCGTGATCACGTCAGCCCCTTCCCGAATCGCAACCTCTATTGCGAGTTCGAGATCAGTGGCATCCTTCGCTACAGGGTGGCGTTCGACCCGTACACCAGTGCCTTCAAGTTCCTCGAGAAGCAAGGGAGGGATCGAATCGAAATCACCAACAGCGATATCGATTGAAAGACCTGCAGTGCGGGCATGAACGGCGCCAGAGTCTGCGGCAATCACAATGACGTCGTTGCTTTCCAGCGCTGCGGCCAAACCGAGATCAGGCGCCACTCCACCCATCACGATGATCGCCGCACGTGACGTGACTTCATTCTGATTCGACATGTCGAACACCTAAGGCAGGACGACACGAACGAGCACAACCCAGTGTGAACCGAAAACTTCCTTCGCCGGCATGACCCGGATCAGGTGCAACGGTCGGAAGAGATCGGCTCTTCCCTCTCAGCCCGGCCTCCCGGACTCCCGTGTTCATCTACGACCTTACCTGCGCCGCAGTTCTGTTCCTCGGATCCAAGCCTTACGAAGTGGCACTGGTCCCCTACGATCGGTGCATGCGCAGAACCATTTTCACCGAAGAACACGATCTGTTTCGCCAATCGGTTCGTACCTTCATCGAACGAGAAGTCACCCCCAATTTTGAACGTTGGGATCACGATGGCATCGTCGATCGGACACTCTTCACCGCTGCGGGCAGTGCAGGCTTTCTGGGAATCGACGCGCCCGAACAATTTGGTGGAGGAGGCGTCGAAGACTTTCGCTACAACACCATCATCAATGAAGAATTCGCGTATTCCGGTTTCGCTCCATCGGGTCTTGGAATCACCCTTCATAACGATGTCTGTCTTCCGTACTTCCTTTCACTCACGACAGAGGATCAAAAACAGCGCTGGCTCCCCGGAATCTGTTCCGGTGAACTCATCACTGCAATTGCGATGACCGAACCTGGAATTGGTTCGGACCTTGCATCAATGACCACGTCGGCCATCCGTGATGGTGATGACTATGTCGTCAATGGAGCGAAGACATTCATCACCAACGGCATCAATGCCGATCTTGTCATTGTCGCCGTTAAGACAGACCCCAAGGAGCGCCATAAGGGAATGAGCTTGATCGTCATCGAGCGAGACACTCCCGGGTTCGAGCGCGGCCGCAATCTCGAAAAAGTTGGTCTCCACGCACAGGACACAGCAGAACTGTTCTTCACTGATGCTCGTGTACCTGCCGCCAATCTCCTCGGTAGTGAAGGAATGGGCTTTGCCCACCTTGTCGACAACCTTCCGCAGGAGCGACTTTCAATCGCCATCAGTGCGGTCGCTGCTGCCCGTCAGGCTCTCCGCTGGACCCTTGAGTACACACATGACCGCACTGCTTTTGGACAACCAATTGCCACCTTCCAGAATTCGCGCTTCGTGCTCGCCGAAATTGCCACTGAGGTCGAAATCGCTGAGGTGTTTCAGGATCGATGCATCGAGGCACTCAATGCCAACGAGCTCACCGTCGAAGAGGCGGCGATGGCGAAGTGGTGGACAACCGAGCTTCAAAAGCGTGTCGTCGACTCATGCGTCCAACTTCATGGCGGCTACGGCTACATGCTTGAGTACCCGATCGCTCGGGCATATATCGATGCCCGGATTCAAACCATTTACGGCGGCACCACCGAAATCATGAAGGAAATTATCGGTCGATCCTTGCGGCCCTGATCTCCGATCGATCCTCCTTCTCGTCCCGTTCCGCCTAGGCTCTGTGCATGATCCTTGTCGCGATCTTCGCCATCCTTGCCGTGATCTGCATCGTTGCCTTTGCCAACCAGATCAGCCGACGCCGCCGTTACGAGCGTGGCGAGTACGACCCCGACGACGTCTGAACCTGACGTTGCAATCGCCTGACTCGACGAAGATCGGTCCTGACAATCGTGGGAACGAGCGATGGTGGCGAGACCCTTGGAATGTCGCGTGCATCGTCGTAGCGATTTTTCTCACAGCGTTGGTCATGTGGCCGATCATCGATGCTGGTCGTGCAGCACTTGATCTTGTCTGGCGACCAAGCGGCGATTGGGCGGTTCTCAACCTTCGCGTCGAAGACGTTGGAAGCCAAACACCGCTCGTTGGCCCGTACTCACGATTCGGCTGGAACCATCCCGGGCCACTTCTGTACTGGCTCCTCGCCATTCCGTATCACCTCTTCGGAGATAAACCCGAAGCGCTTCTCACCGCTGCAGCAACGCTGAACGCACTCACGATCGCTGCGATGAGTTTGGTGGCCTGGCGCAGAGGTCGGCTCGCTCTCGTCTCGTGCACCATGGCTGCAATCGCGGTGCTCCTGCATGCAATGGGGCCAGCGATGATGCGCGACCCATGGAATCCATTCATCACACTGCTTCCGCTTGCCCTCATTACCTTCTTGGCCTGGTCTGTCGCTGAAGGCGACGCAAGGATGTGGCCACCTCTCCTCTTCGTCGCGTCCTATGAGCTGCAGAGTCATATTGGTTACCTCCCGATACTCACAATGATTGCCGTAGCCATCGCGCTTCTCGCTTGGAGACGGAACTCTTTTCGCTTCCTCCTTCCCTCGGATCGAACTCAACAACGCTTCATTCTCGGCATCTCGTTCGCCGTTCTCTTCGGATGTTGGCTTCCCGTCGCCATCGACCAGGTCGCTGGAACAGGAAACCTTGGTGCGCTCACGCACTATTTCCTCTCCCCCGGAGATCGCCCAGCGGGAATGAGTACCGGGCTTCATATTGCTGCCGACCAACTCCGGTTCCCGGCGGCCCCGTGGCTCGGACGCACCGAACTGACAGGAACTGACGGCGCGCTCCTTGGTTCCGGAGTCATCGCAATTCTTCTTCCCCTCCTAGCGATGGCCGGCTCTGCATGGATTGCGCGCCGAACTCGATCTTTTGCAGCGCTTCGACTTCAGCTCATCGTGGTCGCCGCAAGTCTCGGCGGTGTCATAGCTACATCACGAGTCATCGGACCGGTCTTCGACTGGGTCGTGCGCTGGTGGTGGGTACTTGCGCTTCTTTGGTGGCTCTCGATCGTCTGGTCGCTTTGGTCATCGCTCATGCAGGTCATCCAGTTGCGAGGTGTCCGTCGCTTCGCCATAGGTTTGCTTGCCGCACTAGCAACGATCGTCACCCTCATGGCGACGCGCCCCGTACTTGACGCAAGCGCATCTGCCGAGCCCCCGAGTCCGTCGACCGGAACTGTCCTCAATGGATTTTTAGAGCCAACGCTTCAGGCACTCGAAGGTTCCGGCCCCCTACTCGTGGTCACCACGGGTTCGGTACGCGGCGACTACGGCGATGCTCTCCGCCTGCAACTTGAGCGCGCCGGTATCGAGGTTGTCGCCGAAGACGACATGGTCAATCATCTCGGCCCCGAACGCTCGCTCTCAAGCCGCAAACCAGCCGGCATTCTCTGGATCGTGAGCGCCGACGAAATCAGATGGTTCCGTACCGATCCAAACATGACCTCTATCGCTGGCTGGGATCCACTCTCCCCGAGTGAGCGAGCGCAGTTCTTCGTCGATGAACTCGAACTGAAAAAACAACTCATGGCCGCCGGTCGCGCTGATCTGGCACAAGCACTCACCAACGGTGGCGGTGGCGTCGACACCGAGGCATCGGGACTCGAAGGCGTTGATCAAGAACTACTCAAGCATGTTGAATCTCTCCGCCGTAAGGGTGACCCTGTAGCCATTTTCCGCAGCACTTGGCCGTCACCTAGGCGGTAAGTCAGGCATCCGGCCATGCTCGCAGAGACACCGATGTCGGGAGACCCTCGCAGGAGTGCTTGACTTGATCGGTGCTTAACGTCCGGAACCTCGTAGTTGAGATCGGGGGGAAGACCATCGTTGATGGCACCACCTTCCAGGTTCAGGCCGGGGACAAGGTCGGTTTGGTAGGGCGAAATGGGGCTGGCAAGACCACGCTTTTCCGAGTTCTCGGTGGCGATAACGAGCCAAAACGTGGAACCGTCGAGCGGTCGGGAGGAACGGGCTATCTCTCTCAGGATCCTCGTCAGGACGCCGTTGATCCAGAAAAACTCGCCATCACCCACGTGCTCTCAGGACGGGGTCTCGATGCCGCCGCCAAGCGGCTTGAGACCCTTCGCCAGGCAATGGAAGACGACCCTTCTGAGCAGAACATCACTCGATTCACGAATGCTCAGGAGCGGTTCGAGCTTGATGGCGGCTACGCCGCAGAGTCCGAGGCCCGGAAACTCGTCGATGGACTCGGTCTTCGCTCCGACCGCTTGGAACTCCCAATCGGAGCGCTCTCCGGCGGCGAACGCCGCCGCCTTGAACTCTCACGCATCCTTTTCGCGGGCAGCGACCTTCTCCTTCTCGATGAACCAACGAACCATCTCGACGCCGATGCCCGCGACTGGCTCCTCACATTTCTTCGTTCGTACCGAGGCGCCCTTCTCGTCATCAGTCATGATCTCGATCTTCTCGACGAAGCGATCACGCGCGTCATCCACCTCGACCGCGAAGCGGAAGAGGCAACTGGCGAAATCGTTGAATACCGCGGCACCTACAGCCAATACCTCGTCTCGCGAGAACTTGACGAAGAGCGGCTCAGCAAGATGGCCGAACGCCAGCAAAATGAAATCAAACGCCTTTCGACCCTCGCTGACTCAATGCGCGGCCAAACCGCAAAACGAGCTCGTGTCGCAAAGAACCTTGACAATCGTGCACAACGAATTCGAACGAACCAAGTTGAAGCGCCAACAGCCCGGCGCACAATCGAGCTTCGATTTCCTCCTCCTGCGAGTTGCGGACGAACAGTCCTCACTGCAAACGGTCTCTGGAAGAGTTACGGATCCAATGATGTCTTTGCCGATGTCTCCTTCGATGTTGGCCGAGGCGAACGACTTCTCGTGATGGGTCTCAACGGCGCGGGGAAAACCAGCCTGTTGAAAATCTTGGCGGGAAAGTCAGAGCCAGATCTTGGGGGATTCGAATTCGGCCTCAACGTCTCTGCCGGCTACTACGCCCAAGAGCACGAGGGCATCGACTCCGGAGTTTCGATGATTGAACACATGCGCCGAGACTCCGAACTCGGCGATGAAGGAGTCCGCGCGTTGCTTGGTATGTTTGGGCTCAGCGGAGAGAAAGTTTTTCAGGACGCGGGAACACTTTCCGGCGGAGAGAAAACCAAACTTGCACTCGCTCAACTCGTCGCAGGAAATCACAATCTTCTGCTTCTCGATGAACCGACGAACAACCTTGACCCCATGTCGCGATCCGCTACCGGAGCAGCACTTGCCGCGTGGCCGGGAACAATGGTCATTGTGAGTCACGACGTTGAATTCGTGGAAGCACTTGCGCCCGATCGAATCTTGCTTATGCCCGACGGTCAACTTGATTATTTCTCGGCCGAGTCGCTTGAACTTGTGGCTCTCGCCTAGGCGCTACTCGCCTGCGGTATCGGCACCACTGCGTTCCCACTGAAGGTACGCCTCCATGAAACCGTCGAGATCACCGTCAAAAACTGCGTCGACGTTGCCGACCTCGTAGCCGGAGCGAAGGTCCTTGACCATTTGATACGGCTGAATCACGTACGACCGGATCTGGCTACCGAAGCCCACCGATCGCTGTTCACCACGAATATTCGACAGTTCCGCCAACCGTTCTTCACGCTGACGTTCAGCCAATTTCGCCCGAAGGATCTGCATGGCTCGATCCTTGTTCTGATGCTGGCTTCGCTCGTTCTGGCAGGACGTCACGATTCCGGTTGGCAAATGGGTGATGCGCACAGCCGAATCAGTCACGTTGACGTGCTGACCACCGGCTCCTGAGGACCGGTACGTATCGATGCGAAGGTCCTTCTCGTCGACCTCAATGTCGGGGACGTCTTCAAGGAATGGAGTGACCTTTAATGCAGCAAAAGCAGTTTGACGCTTGCCCTGCGCGTTGAATGGCGAAATGCGAACCAAACGGTGAACGCCATGCTCTGAACGCAACCGCCCGTAGGCATGACGTCCATTCACCAGGAACGTCGCAGAAGAGATTCCCGCTTCGTTGCCAGCAGAAACTTCATCGAGTTCGACATCGAAGCCACGCTTTTCGGCCCAACGAAGGAACATGCGCAGAAGCATGTTCGCCCAGTCCTGCGCATCGGCTCCACCTTCACCTGACTGAATTTCACAGATCGCATTGGTGTCGTCGTATTCGCCAGTGAACAGTGCGCGTAGTTCAAGTTCGCCGAGATCCGAGGCCAAGACCGCCATGGCCTCCTCCACCTCAGCTTCTACTGACTCGTCTCCTTCTTCGCGACTGAGCTCGTGCAATGTCTCTGAATCTTCAAGCCGTGACATCAGTTGTTCGTAGAGTTCAAGATCCTCTGTGCAGGCGGAGAGTTCTCCATTGATCTTTCGTGCCAGGTCCGGGTCGTCCCAGAGATCTGGGCGACTTGCTTCGGTCTCAAGTTGCGGGCGCGCGATGAGGAGTTCTTCAATTCGCAAATAGACCCGTGCTTCGTCAATCCGACGACGAAGGTCAGCGAGATCGTCCGAAAAATCCCTCATGCGCCGTGGCAGAGTTTGAACTTCTTGCCCGATCCGCAGGGGCATGGGGAATTACGGGGTGTCTTGTCCCATTCACTTTTCACGACGGGTTCGTTGCTGAACTCTTCAATTGCCTCTGCAGGGACGTCGAGACCTTCAGCAGTCGCCTGAGCTCGGGCCGCTGCTTGCATGCCGCTAGGGGCCTCGCTGGGGTCGACAGGCGCCGTGTACTGCAGATTCGACACCTGCGGTTCGGAACTCTGCTCGGTCACCGTTACCTGAGCGTGCATGACATAGGTAACGAAATCGGTCGCAACGGCGGCCATCATCGAGCCGAACATCTCGAAGCCTTCGCGCTGCCATTCAACGAGCGGATCTTTCTGACCCATCGCACGAAGGTTGATGCCCTCTTGCAGATAGTCCATCTCGTAGAGGTGCTCACGCCACTTCTGATCGATGATTCGCAGCATTACCTGACGTTCAACTTCACGCATGGTGTCGTCACCGAATTCGGCTTCGCGACGCTCGTAATAGGCAGTCGCTTCGCCCATGATCATTTCATAGAGACCATCGGTGGTCAGCGCCTCGTGAAGGTGTTCCTCGCTGAGTTCGGTCGGCCACATCGCTGCAACCTCGGAATGCAGGCCGTGGAGGTCCCACTCGCCTAGTTCATCACTTACGCAGAACGTAGAAATAGTTGTATCGATGGCCTCGGCGAGATAGCCCATGGCTTCGTCACGAAGGTCGGCGTTATCGAGGATCTGATCGCGGCGCCTGTAGATCACTTTGCGCTGCTCGTTCATGACCTCGTCGTACTTGAGGACGTCCTTACGTATTTCCGCGTTTCGTTGTTCAACGGTGTTCTGTGCCCGTTCGATGGCCTTGCTCACCATCTTGGCCTCGATCGGAACATCATCATCGAGGGTCTTACCCATGACCCAGTTCATGGCACCGGTAGCGAACAAGCGCATGAGATCGTCTTCAAGCGAAAGATAGAAACGGCTTTCGCCAGGGTCACCCTGACGGCCAGAACGACCACGAAGCTGATTATCGATTCGTCGGCTTTCATGACGCTCGGTACCGAGAACGTAAAGACCGCCTAGTTCACGAACCTTGTCGCCACCTTCGCGACACTCCGGCTCGTGAAGCGCGAATAGTTCGGCAAGGCGAGTTTGGCCCTCTTCCGTTTCAGGATCGAGACCCTCGGCTGCGAGATCGCGTGCGGCAAGACCTTCGGCGTTGCCCCCGAGAAGGATGTCGACACCACGACCGGCCATGTTGGTAGCCACGGTCACTGCTCCGAGGCGACCCGCCTGAGCGACGATATCGGCCTCACGGAAGTGCAACTTGGCGTTCAGAATTTCGTGAGCAACTCCACGCTTATTGAGATATCGAGAAAGGGTTTCGGACTTCTCAACCGAGATCGTTCCGACGAGCACAGGCTGACCCGCTTCGCTGCGTTCAGCGATGTCATCGACCACCGCATTGAACTTGGCGTCCTCGCTCTTATAAATGAGATCACCCTTATCGAGCCGAACCATCGGCCGATGGGTAGGGATCGGCACGACATGAAGGTTGTAGGTGGACAGAAACTCTGAAGCTTCGGTTTCTGCCGTACCGGTCATTCCGGCAAGTTTTTCGTACATGCGGAAATAGTTCTGCAGGGTGATCGTGGCGAGAGTCTGGTTCTCTTCCTCGATCTTCACGCCTTCTTTGGCCTCAACCGCCTGATGGAGGCCTTCTGACCAACGACGACCATCGAGGATGCGGCCGGTGAACTCGTCAACGATCTTCACTTGTCCGTGCTGGACGACGTAATCCTTGTCGCGCTTGAACAATTCCTTGGCTCGCAGTGCGGCCTGCAACTGATGTACAAGATTTTGCGAAACTTCGTCGTACATGTTGTCGACACCTAGAGCACGCTCGACCGCCTCGATACCTTCGTCAGTTGGCGCGACAGTTCGCTTCTCTTCATCGACGTCATAATGAACATCACGCTTGAGGCCACGCACGATCGAAGCGAACTGGTAATAAATCTTTGCGGCATCGGCGATCCGGCCCGAGATAATCAACGGCGTACGCGCCTCGTCGATAAGGATTGAGTCGATTTCATCGACGATGCAATAGGACCGGCCACGCTGCACCTGCTCAGCCCGACTCATTGCCATGTTGTCGCGCAGATAATCGAATCCGAATTCGTTGTTCGTTCCGTAGGTGATATCGCACGCATATTGCGCTCGCTTCACGACTGGATCATTCATTCCGGGAATTACGAGTCCGACCGACATTCCGAGGCGACGATGAACACGCCCCATCCATTCCGAATCTCGAGTGGCCAAGTAATCGTTCACCGTGACGATGTGAACGCCATTGCCAGCGAGGGCGTTGAGATAGACCGGGAGAGTTGAGACAAGGGTCTTGCCTTCGCCGGTTTTCATTTCAGCGACCCACCCGAAGTGCAGCGCAGCGCCACCCATCATCTGGACGTCGTAGTGGCGCTGGCCAATCTCGCGGCGAGCGGCCTCGCGAACGACGGCGAATGCATCGACAAGGATGTCCTCGAGATCGGCGCCGTTGGACAATTGCTCACGGAACTCAATGGTCCGATGAGCGAGTGCTTCGTCGGACAGTCGTTCGATTTCGGGTTCGAGGGCATTGATCTCAGGCACGAGACCTTCAATGGCTCGTACCTTCTTGCCTTCGCCGGCGCGCAGAATTTTGTCGAGGATGCCCATGAGAACGACGAGTCTACCGACGCCTTCCTGAGGTCACGGCAAGAGGAGGGTGAACATTCGGTGAGAACCCATCTCCAGGCCCAGACTCACGTCTGTGACCGGTCAGGGGTTGCCGCCAACGCCAGTCCAAAAACAGATCGCGCGCCCGCTTCGCACAGAACCTCAGCCGCTGCCGCCAATGTGGATCCGGTCGTGACCACGTCATCGATAACGACCACGGCCTCTGGAACTGCTCCCAAGGTGACGAAGTGGATGCCCTGTGACCTCTCAGAGCGGTTTCGGCCGGTCTGATGCTCGCCAGGCAGTCGTCGGAGCAACCGCTGGACACGGCGACCTGACAAATGGGCCAGTTCCCTAGCGAGCACCTCCGCCTGATCGAAGCCACGATCTCGAGCTCGCTCGGGAGTCGTCGGCGCCCAAGTCAGGGTCACATCGCAATTTTCACTGCCGATGGTGTCGTCGAACAGGAACACCAGCGCCGGTGCAAGCCCCCGGGCCACACTCCACCCACCGTGATATTTCAGATCAGCGATAAATGGCCGAGAGGTTTCGTCGTACCGAAGGAGCGCAGCGACGCGTTGGAGCGGCGGAATTTGTGGGATCGGCGCAGCTCCAAGGAGTTGATTGATACAGATCGAACACGGCGATCCACCTAGGGCACCACAACGCGCACACGAAGTTGGAAACCATTGCTCGAGAAAATTGTCGAGGTAACCACGCCATCGCTGGGGCACGACGGGAAACTACCCACACCCCTGAGCGACGACATGGGTCACACGAATCTTCGAAAAGTTCTACGACGGCGTCGGTCGAAGCGATCTCTCAATGCATGAGTTGCGGAGGATTTGTTCCGTCGATGATGGATCGTGTCCGCAAGGTGACAGCGGCCGGCGTGTCGTCGTGAGTGGTGATCCAGAACTTCTTCGACTTCACCGCGTCGATCACGGCATCGGCAACAAGTTCTGGATCCATGCCGGCATCGATCATTGGTCCTGCGAGTTCAGAAATCATGTCTACTTCTTCGGAACTAACTCCCGGCTTGTTGCGAGCGGAACTCGCGATCTTCGTCTTGACCCACGAGGGGCAGAGCACGGAAACACCGACCTGCGATTGCTGCATAGCCAACTCGCTACACAATGTCTCGGAAAGGGCGACTACGCCGTATTTCGCGATGTTGTACGGCCCCATGAATGGCGCCGAGAACAGGCCGGCAACAGAGGCGGTGTTCACGATGTGGCCTTCGCCCTGCTCAAGCAAGCCCGGAAGAAAAACGCGAACACCGTGGATAACGCTCCAAAGGTCAACGTCGATGACCCACTTCCAGTCCGCGATGTTGATGTCGGCCATTGATCCGCCCCCGCCAACACCAGCGTTATTGCAAACAACATGAACGGCACCAAAGGTCTCGATCGCAGCGCGACGCAACGCCTCGATCTGATCACCATCGGAAACGTCGCAGACGACAGTGACGCGTTCAATCGATGCTGGAAGTGAGGCTGAGGCTGCCTCTAATGCCGGCACTTCGATATCGGCCATGACGACCTTCATGCCCTCGGCACCGAACCGCTTTACGAGCGCGAGGCCAATACCACTCGCTGCTCCAGTGACGACGACGACCTTGCCCGACAACTGCTCCATGACAACCCCCAAGAACCAATGGCCCAATAACCGTGACCCGTCCGAGACCAAGATGGCATCGGACGGGTCGGACGGTATCAGTACCGGTAGTGATCAGACTTGAACGGGCCCGTAACCGGAAGGCCGAGGTACGACGCCTGCTCTTCGGTGAGCTTGGTGAGCTTCACGCCCAATGCATCGAGGTGGAGCATTGCCACCTTCTCGTCGAGATGCTTCGGCAGCGTGTAGACCTGCTTTTCATAGAAATCGGTATGTCCGTAGAGTTCGATCTGAGCGATGACCTGATTCGAGAAACTGTTCGACATCACAAAACTCGGGTGGCCAGTTGCACAGCCAAGGTTCATGAGACGGCCCTCGGCAAGCACGATCACTGAGTGACCGTCAGGGAAGACGTATTCGTCGACCTGAGGCTTGATGTTCACTTTTTGCACATCGCTCATCTTCTTGAGGCCAGCCATATCAATTTCGTTATCGAAGTGACCAATGTTGCTCACGATGGCTTGGTGCTTCATCTTGGCCATGTGCTCGGCGGTGATGATGTTGAAGTTGCCCGTAGCAGTTACGTAGATGTCGATCGTGTCGAGAACGTCCTCGAGGCGTGCCACCTGGTAGCCCTCCATGGCTGCTTGCAGCGCACAGATCGGGTCAATTTCGGTGATGATGACGCGAGCACCTTGGCCACGCAGTGAAGCCGCACAACCCTTGCCAACATCTCCGTAGCCACAGACGAGAGCAACTTTGCCGCCGATCATGACATCGGTCGCACGGTTGAGGCCGTCGATGAGACTATGACGACAACCATAAAGATTGTCGAACTTCGACTTGGTAACTGAGTCATTCACATTGATGGCAGGGAACAGAAGTTGCCCTGCTTCCTGCATTTGATAGAGACGATGCACGCCCGTGGTGGTCTCTTCCGTAACACCCTTGATGTCTGCGGCAACTCCGTGCCAAAGCTCGGGCTCATTTGCCACGGTGCGTCGAAGAACGTCGAGGACGATCGCCCACTCTTCGGAATCATCCTCGGTGGTGTCGGGAACGATCCCTGTGCGCTCGTATTCCACGCCCTTATGAACGAGAAGCGTGGCGTCGCCGCCATCGTCGAGAATCATGTTCGGGCCGCCACCGTCGGGCCAACGCAGGATCTGCTCGGTGCACCACCAGTACTCCTCGAGCGTTTCGCCCTTCCAAGCGAAAACCGGAACACCAGTCGGCCGTTCGAGAGTCCCGTTCGGGCCAACCACAGTCGCTGCCGCAGCATGGTCTTGGGTCGAAAAGATGTTGCAGCTGACCCAACGAACATCAGCGCCGAGGCATGTGAGCGTTTCGATAAGCACTGCGGTCTGGATCGTCATGTGCAACGAACCAGCAATACGCGCGCCAGCAAGGGGCTGGCTATCGGCGAACTCCGCGCGCAGAGACATGAGACCAGGCATTTCATGCTCGGCGAGTTGGATCTCCTTGCGGCCAAAGCCCGCAAGGGTGAGATCGGCAACCTTGTAATCAATGCCGGAATCAGAACGGTCAACGGTCAGAGTCATATGCAGCACTTTCTGTGCGGTCCGGAGGATCCGGTTAGGGGGTCATTCAAGAGGGAAATGTCGGTCGTCGAAACCGATCCTCCGAATGGAGATCAGCACAGTGACAACCGGTTGTGAGGCTGTGGCCCTCTGACCCTGCGTTCAGCCTCCTGTGAGTCTAGACGGCTCAGGCCTCTCCGACGCGTGAGGCAATCTCTGCCACGACCGGAACAGGGCCAGGGTCGACACCTTGTTCGACCGCAGCGTGGAGAGAAACGAATTGGCCGAGGAGTTCGAGGTCGAAGATCTGCGCTAAGAGTCCCTCGCCTTCAGCGTTCACAACATGCACTGCGCCGACAACCTCAACGAGCACTTCTTCTACCTCGACGAGGCGGCTGGCAACTTGCGGGTGTTCGAAATCGTGACGGAGCATAAAAACTTGAAAAACCTGACGAGTGACGTCGCCGTCTTGACCCCATCCGGCGATCTCGTCGTGAGTAAGTTCCGGAACCTGATTCGAGAAAGCGGCGACTTTCGCGTTCAGATTGAACTGCGACTTCCAACAATCAGCGGCAACACCACCCGGGCCGTTACCGCCGTAGATAATCGGAAAAGCTCGACCCAAACGTCGTGCGAGACGCCGCGCCACATTGTCCTCAGCGATGAGTTCATTTCTGCGCACAGTGCTCTGGGCAATTGCCAACTCGATCCACGCCTCAGCTCCCGGATAGAGACCAAGTCGCTCGAGTAGCAGCAGAACAGGAACGGAAAGAGCACCGAGCGCTGCCCGTTCAGCCGGGGCGTCGGCCATCACTGGCAAGTGGACAAGGCCATTTGACTTCGCCCATTCCTGGAGGGCCCCTCCCCCGCTTACACAGACAACCGATGCCCCATCGGAGAGTGCATCCTGCGCGGCTTCAGAGGTTTCGGCAGTGTCGCCATCGAACGAGAGAGCAACAACAAGAGTCGATGCATCGACAAAATTGGGGATCCCATATCCACGATGCACGACGATGGGCACCGAAATGGTTGGGCCGACGGCTTCGAGCACAATTGCACCGGCCTGCCCAGCAGCTCCGGCTCCCAACAAAACGATGTTTGCGATGTCGTCGTGCGCCGGAAGTGAGACCTTCCCCAAGGCAAGTCGCGACACATCGAGCGCCCGTGCGAGTTGTTCTGGAAAAGCCGCCGCGGCGTCGAACATCCCGAAGCTGTCGAGGATCACTCCTCAGACCTCAAAGGTTGGCTTGACGGAGTTTGCTGATGCTTTCTCCACCAATCGTGCATGTTCAGCATCGTCAATTACGCGAGCTTCGTCGATCAGCATGATCGGAATGTCGTTTCGCACTTCATACCCGCGCTGAAGGCGAGGGTTATAGAGAAGATTGTCGTCGGCGAAATACAGCAATGGTCCCTTGTCTTGAGGACAAGCCAGGATTTCGAGGAGTTGGGGATCAAGTGACATAGGAGCTCCTTAGCTCTTTCAGCCGGCCGCTTCAGCGATGAGGGCACGGATCTCGGCAACGTGGCGAGCACATGCTGCCTCGTCGGACGCCTCAAGGTTGAGGCGAAGAAGTGGTTCGGTATTCGAGGGACGCAGATTGAACCACCACGGATCATCAAGATCCGCAGCCGCTCCCGACGTGAGATCAATTGTTAATCCATCAAGACGGTCTTGTTCAGCAGAAGCAAAACGCTCAGCTACGAACTCAATGACTGCAAGCGGATCGGGCACTTCAGTATTGAGCTCACCCGATGAGGCGTAACGCTCGAAGGGCTTGCGAAGTTCAGAAAGCTTCTGACCAGTGGCGCACATGACTTCAAGAACTGCCATAGCGGCGATGATGCCCGAATCAGCCCGATAATTGTCGCGGAAGTAGTAATGGCCAGAGTGTTCGCCACCGAAACACGCACCGGTCTCGGCCATCACCTGTTTGATGTACGAATGGCCGACTCGCGTTCGCACCGGAGTACCGCCACGTTCAACAATGACTTCAGGTACGGCTTTTGAACAGATCAAGTTGTGAAGAACAATTTCACCTGGATGCTTCGTAAGCATCGAGTCGGCAACGATCGCAGTGGTGAGTGAACCAGAGACCAGGGCCCCGGCATCGTCGACCAGGAAGACGCGGTCGGCATCGCCATCGAAAGCCAAGCCCACATCAGCTCCAACCGAGAGAACGCGCTCTTGTAAATCGCGCAGGTTCTCGGGCTGAATCGGATCAGCGGGATGATTCGGGAAGGTTCCGTCCAGCTCACCATAAAGAACATCAAGTGTGAATGGGAGGTCTGCAAATACTGCAGGAGCAGTAAGCCCACCCATACCGTTTGCGGTGTCAGCGACGACACTCAGCGGGCGTAAGACATTGGGATCGATGAACGAGTGGACATGCGTCACGAAGACGCTCAGCGCATCGTCGCGAGAGGAAACGCTTCCGCGGTCCTGAACAGGGTCAAGCCCCGTCACGGTCATGTCGCGAATATCGAAAAGCCCTGTCTCCGCGCCGATGGGCTTCGCCCCCGCAAGACACAACTTCACGCCGTTGTACTGCGCCGGGTTATGTGAGGCAGTGAGCATGGCTCCGGGCATATCAAAGCGACCGGCAGCAAAAAAGAGCAGGTCGGTCGAAGCCAACCCGAGATGGACAACATCGACACCTTGGCTGGTCGCACCACGCGCAAAGGACTCAGCAAACTCGGGTCCAGACGGGCGCATGTCGTGCGCGATCAGGATTGATCTCGCACCTGTCGTGTCGGACGCGAAACGAGCGAACGCTGCTCCAATACGCTCCATGAGCGGAGCATCGAGTTGATCGGGAACAGTGCCGCGAATGTCATACGCCTTGAAAATGGCATCCATGGCGGCAGCATCGTGGGGGGCCATGGGGTGCGACCCTAGTGGAGAGGGTCGACCACTTCGGGGGTGGTGACGTCCTTCACAGCCCCAGTCACGAGAAGGTCGTTGGCCGTGAGGTCATAGCGACCCTCAACCGACCATCGCCGCACGAGCAGCAAGTCACGTAGAAGGCGAAGCCCGTCGCGAGCGGCGCGAACCGATGAGCGTGAGGAGTTCTCGATCGTCACCGGAATTTCAGTCAAGGAGAGGTGATAGCGCTCGATCAGATGGAAGACCTCAACATCGAATGCGAATCCATCGACCATCGTGTGGGAAAAAATGAGTCTGGCAACGTCGGAACGGAACCCCTTGAGTCCACATTGTGTGTCTCGATAGCGCCCCAACAACACTGCTCGAGTGAGAAGGTTGATGACGCGCCCGCCGACTTCGCGCAGTCGTCGTGCTTTGACCAATGTCGTGGTGTCGGTATGGCGACGACTTCCGACGACGACGTCCCAGCCTTCTTCGAGTAATTCAACCAACGCAGGAATCTGTTCCGGTGAATAGGACAGATCGGCGTCGGTGAAGACGATTGATCGACCATTGGCAACGAGCACCCCGCTACGCACAGCGGCACCCTTTCCCAAGTTGACGTCATGGCGAACTACAGCATCGGCACCCGCTGATCGAGCCGCTGCTGCTGTCCCGTCAAACGATCCGTCGTCGACCACAACGATTTCAAGATCCGAGCTCGGAACGAACGAAGCCAAGCCTGCTCGTAACGACGAAATCGTCGAAGCAATACCTGCTTGTTCATTAAACGCCGGAACGACGACACTCAGGCGAACGGTTCCCGGAGCAGCGGGAAGTCCTCGTCTCCGACGGAGGTCAGATCGAACTGACGAAAGGCCCCGCTGCCATCGCGAACCCAAGATGGTCGCGACCGTTCCCCCGACAAGCGCCGCAGCAATAATTTCTACTCGCCGAGAATTCAAACTCATACAGAATCAGACGGTAGCGAGACATCGCCATCGTCACCAACGCCAATAGTCGACAGCGCTTCAGCGTCACTTTCATGCTCGCCGTCAACTTCATCATCAACACCGTCAGCCGGATCTGGACGTGGTCTGCGCCATGGCATGGCATCAGGCATCGCAATCGGACCGGCCCGCCACAGCAGCACGAGGCCAACCAACCCGAGAATCGTTATGAGCCACCCTGACCAATCGACGGTTGTCATTCCGAAATGCATCGACACATGGTTCGATGTGGGCACGACCACCATCAGGTTTGGTCCGACTCGCCATGGCCCCTGAGCACCTGACACTTCCCAATTAGGGAAGTAGGAAGCCTTCACAAGAACTGGCGAACCCGTTCGCGTGACATCGAATGAGATTGAGTCCGTCCCCGTCGCGATATTGGTAACTGCAACCGGTGTCGTGGGCGTTGCGGTTGGTGTCTCACCCTGAACAATCCGCTGCCAAGATTCTGGACCACCCGATGCCGGCCAAACATTCCACGCCGTCGGATCGAGATACCAAGGCGTAACGGCCCCAAGCCACTTCTTCGGCGCAACTCCCGTGAGCACCGCAGGATTGTTATCGAGTGGTTCGATCAACGGTGAGTCAGCGACTTCGAAGACAACCCATGGACCCGACGCCGCAACCTGCTTTAACGACGAGTTTTTCTGACCGTAAGAAATCATCTGCTCGGTGATGGCCATGTAGTACTTCACGCCAAGCATCTGAAGATGCTGCACACCAAGATCGAACTGGGTCTGGTCTGCGGGACCGGGCACGTACGGAAGATCTCGTTGTGGATTCGAGGCTCCATAGGACAACTCATCCTGATTCAGGAAATGAAACGGCGTTGTTGCTGATGCCTCGAAATACAGACCTTCCATCGAACCGATGCAGCCGTCAGTCCAGAACGGCAACAACATGAGCGCCATCGGAGTGCCATAACGGTCGTGCTGCTCTTCGTGCTCCCACATTGCGCGACCGCAGCCATTGCTCTGACCCAGTCCATCCATCGTCTGAACGATGTCGTGATATTCGGGGTAAGCAGGCTTTCCTTCGTACCCACTGAAGTTCCAGCGAGCCCATGAAGGAACAAAGCTCGACTCTTTGGTCGACAAGAACATCCAGTGATAGCGACCATCGGCCCGCACTCCCCCGAGGTCAACCTTGACGGGACCTAACGCGATTGTGTCGGGCATGGCCCGGAGCGGCATGGCAAGCGCCGTGATTCCCACGAAGGCGGCAATCAGCGCTGTCGCTATTGTGACCGACCGCCTCGGAGCGTCCGGATCACGCGAAGTAAGAGCCGCGATTGTTCGACCAAGTTCGGCAACACCAAGAGCGGCCAAGAGATACAGAATCAAAAACCAGAACGGCAACAGTCGCGCGTTCCACAATTTTCCTTGCGGCAAAACCACAACAGCGATTGCGGTGAACGAGCCGAGCAAGGCGAGGAATAATCCTCCGCGTCGTTTCCACGCAAGCGACATCACGACACCCAGTAACGCCAAGACCAGGACCCACTGAATTGGTGGAGAGTTGACGAGTTGCGGATCGAGAATTTTGCGTTGGAAAAGAAGGTCGACGTAATTGGTCTTCTTCTCCCACCCCATGTCATTCATGTATCCGGACTGCAAATAGAACGGCACCAGCCACCAAGCGACAAGAGCGCTACCCACGACGCCGGTGCATGCGAGCCACCACACTCGCTTCAAGAATCCAGGCCTACGAACTAGCGAAATGAGTAGCCAGACGATGGCCCCGCCAATTGCAAACAAGAGCGGAATCAGATGAGTCAGGCCCGTGAGGGCAAGAAGGATGGGGGCGATAACTCGCTGACGACCTGTCTCAAGTCCTCGCCCAACAAGGCCGAGGAAAAGAATCGCGAAACTCAACGAAATCGAGAACGCGAATTCACCCGCAAGAGTTGACGCAATGTTTCCTCCGTAAATCGAAAACGATCGATCAAAGAGGAAGGCCGTGGCGGCAACAGCGAATAGCGGAGGCGCGGGAAACGGCAGTCGCGTCAGCCTTGCAAATGCCCAGCATGCAATCGGCAATGTCAGAAGACCGCTAACAGCGATGAGTTTGAACGCGATCCCGTACGGGATGATGAAACTTAAAAGTGCAATCGCAAGCGATGGCAGCACCATATAGAACTGGTACGCCGGAAAACCTGCGTACCAATCTGGGGTCCATCCAGTGAGTCGAAATGATGGCAGCAGGTGGTCGCGCATGTACGCAGGACCCCACACATGAGCGCCCATATCGCCACCAGCCGGCGTCGACGACGAGAAGATATCGCTCGGGCTTAATTGCGTGAACGTGAAAAAAACACAACCAGCAACGATGGCCAGCGTGATCCAGGTTTCCGGCCCCCAGCGACCCAGTGATCGAAACGAACGACCAAGTGCCTGCAACGCCTGCATTGAACGACTCGGAGGATCGATCGCTCGACCGAGACCAGCAACGATCGGATCGTCTCGATCTGCTTCAGCCAACGGCTGTACCGCCCGTTTAGAGAGATCGTCCTCAGTCATGACAAGACCATGCTGTCATCCAAACGAACCAAACGATCGTCACCTGGTTCACGACGGACCGATATGAAAGAGAAGACCCGCTGCGGCAACCACGTTGAAGCCAACATGCGCCCAAATCGAAAGTCCGATTCGACCACTGCGCCACGCCATGAATCCGAGTACTACGCCGAAGAGTAAAAGAGCCGGAAACTGCAATGGCTGTAAGTGGGTAGCGGCGAAGAACGCTGCAGCAGCGAAGATCGCCGCCCACGGACCGAGGCGGCGACCGAAGATTCGCTGAGCCATACCTCGGAAATAAATCTCCTCGGCGATTGGTGCTGCGATGCCGACAATGAGGAACACGAGAACAATTGACAGCGGATCCGTTGCTCGATCGGTGAGTTCACGCGCCGCCGCCGAGACATCTTTGACACCCAAAATTGGTCGCAGTGCCAGGTAAACGAGCGGAACAAGGATTAACTGACAAGCAACGCCAACCGCCAAACCAATCGGAGCGTCAACGATCTTCATACGAAGACCAAGCTCAGCAACCACACCTTTGCCCTTCTTAATGGCGAACCAAATTGGAGCGCCACCAAGGCCAAGCCACAAAGGAATCTGCATAAGCGCCGTCAGCCAGAGAGGAGGCGGTAAAGAAATGGAGAACATTTGCCCGGCAGCAAACTGACTACTGGCCTGCCCAACCGCTGCTCCGACACCGGCTGGCGCTGTGAAGTCATACGTGGTCCTCGCCTGCACGAGCGCGTACACCAATGAAGAAACGAGTTGCGCGCCGATAAAGATGATGATGAGTGCGCCAGCACCGTAGGCATACTTCGCTTTTCTAGGAGCGCCAGCGGCTGCATCGTCAGCGCCATTCGGATTCGTCGCCAAATCAGTGCTCTCCGCTGCCGATGCGCTACCACTGAGAAATCGTCGCGATCGTTTTGGAGATTCGGCAGCGACGGGGATCTTGCCCCTAGGAGTTCGCGCCCCTCCGGTGGGTCCATTCGTACGCGATGACGGTGCTGGCCGTTTTGGTTCCGAAGAATTGTCTGCGCTGTTCCGAGACTTGGCCACGGCGGCGAGGCTACCGGCCTGAGGTCCACGAGTTGAACGGTGACCGGAGATAGCGTTCGGACATGTCACGTTCGTGCGCTCGACCGGGGTGCGGCTCTCCGGCAACGGCCACATTTGAATACAACTACGGCGATCAAACCGTGTTCCTTGATGTCCTCGCCGACGAGGCCCACCCGGCGAACTATGACGTCTGTCGTCGCCATGCCGATTCGATGACGGTGCCCAATGGCTGGACACTCGTAGATCGTCGTCGCGGGCCTGCATCGCTTGCTGGCCATCTCACCGCCCCGTAATTCAGCGACCCCCGGGCGCGATCGGATTTTCCCTAACCGGGCTCTAGGCTGCCAGCCATGAGTCCCGACACTCCCCCTCCCGCGTCCGGTCCTGGCGAAAACGGTAAAGGCAGTCGATTCGGCGGTGACCATGGATGGCCACGCTGGACGATCTTCGTGCTGCTGGCGGTCATCGCTGGAGCCATCGGGCTGCAATTCCTTGCCTCGTCGACACCAAGTACTCAGATTTCCTACGGACAGTTCATCGATGACCTCACCGGAAATTCTGTCAAGAGCGCAACCTTTGACAACACAAACGGACATATCTCCGGAACGCTCAACGACGGTTCGCAATTCTCCACCACCGGGCCAATCAAGCCCACCGATGCCGACCAGGCGCTCTTTACGGAAAAGGGCGTTGAATACTCCTCGCCCACCGACAGCATCTGGAGCACACTCATCCCGTTGCTCCTGCCAGTAGCACTGCTCATCGGATTCTTTGTATGGATGCAACGACGAGCGTCAGGCCAAATGGGCGGAATCATGTCCATCGGCAAGAGCAAGGCCAAGACCTACTCCTCGGAGCGGCCTGCGACCACATTTGCTGATGTCGCTGGTTACGAGGGCGTCAAGCAGGACGTCACCGAAGTCATCGATTTCCTCAAACACCCCGAACGATTCGCCGAAATCGGAGCGCGTATTCCAAAGGGGATTTTACTCGTTGGGCCTCCCGGCACAGGCAAGACCCTCATCGCTCGCGCAGTCGCAGGCGAGGCCGGAGTGCCATTTCTGTCCGTCACTGGTTCTGATTTCATGGAGATGTTCGTTGGCGTAGGCGCCAGCCGCGTTCGCGATTTGTTCAACAGCGCCCGAAAGATGGGCCGAGCCATCATCTTCGTCGACGAAATCGATTCGATTGGGCGTAAGCGCGGTGCCGGCTTAGGCGGCGGTCACGACGAACGCGAACAAACACTTAACCAGATGCTGTCCGAGATGGACGGATTCGAAGTCACAACCGGGATTGTCATGATTGCGGCAACAAACCGCCCCGACATTCTCGATCCAGCGCTGCTTCGTCCAGGCCGATTCGACCGCCAAGTTGTTGTCCCGTTGCCCGAACTTGAAGACCGTCGCCAGATTCTCGATGTGCATATCCGTCACAAGCGAGTCGATGCCGATGTCGATCTTGATCTCGTCGCACGCGGAACACCCGGAATGAGTGGCGCAGACCTTGCCAACCTTGTGAATGAGGCTGCGCTCTTCGCCGTACGTGAGGGCGCCACCGAAATCCATCGGAGAAACTTCGAAGAAGCACGAGATCGGATCCTCATGGGTCAGCGTCGAGATTCCATGGCGCTTTCAGATCTCGAGAAAGAGGCGATCGCCTACCACGAAGCCGGTCATGCCGTTTGTGCTGCCGTCTTGCCCACTGCTGATCCACTGCACAAAGTCACCATCATTCCTTCAGGTATGGCCCTCGGCGTCACGATGCAGTTACCGATCGAGGAGCGCCACATCTACCGACAGGACTACATCCAAGACATGCTGATCGTGCGCATGGGCGGGCGCATGGCAGAACAACTCGTCTTCGATGTCGTCTCGACAGGCGCGAACAACGATCTTGTGGGAGCCACCGAGCTCGCGCGCAAGATGGTCCGCGAATGGGGCATGAGCACTCGTGTTGGCCCAATGGCCTGGGGCTCTCAGGGCCAGGTCTTCCTCGGCGAGGACCTCATGCACACCCGGGACTACTCCGATGACACTGCTCGCGTTATCGACGAAGAGGTCGAACGCATCCTGCGTCAGGCCCAAGAAAGTTGCCGCATGGTCCTGACCGAAAATCGCAATGGACTCGATCTTGTTGCGCGTGCACTCCTCGAACACGAAACCATCGACGGAACTGAAGTTTCACGGCTCCTTGAGTTGGCCCGTGCCGGCTCGACCTCAGCCAATCCCCACAACGGCACCTCCGTGCCTACGTCGCCGAAGGGCATCGAGGACTCTGCGCCGGCTGACCTTGCCACCGATTCCGAAGTCGAAGCCGAGAACTAACTCAGTCGTGGGTTTCGCATGGGCCTGGCGTTGAGCCGGGTTCTCGCAACTCGGCGACTGCAGCCCATAGATCTGTTGCGGTTACCGGCCCTAGGAAATGACGCTGCACCACGCCTTCGGCGTCGGCAATGAGTACGAGTGGCACCGCATCAATCCCGTAGCGGCGGTGTATCTCGGCATCGGCAATGGCCTCGACTTCTTGAGCGCACACTGGTCCTCCAGCGCCAGCGTCAAGATGAACAGCCTTCGACCACACTCCAGAACAAGCATCACAAGTAGCCGAGGTGAACACGGCCACTAGCCACGGCGCATCGGGACGTAGGAAGTCGCGCCGATCGAGTTGGACCGGAATGTTCCACTCCGTATCGGCTGGTGGCGCTGGCTTTCTGCGTTGCAGCAGAACCGCCACGACCACAGCAAGACAAACAAGCGCTGCAGCGATGAATAAGCGTTCCATCGTTAGCGAAGTGTTGTCGTTGTGGCCCGAGTGGCAACTGTGGTCGTTGCACCGGCGATCGTGGTGGTCGTCACTGCTGCTGTCGTTGTAGTTGTTTCGGACACAACCGTGTCGTCTGAACGAGCTGACGCGGATTCAGCAACCGCCTGATCAGAGGTGAAGACATCAATTGGTAAAGACTCTGTCCCTAACACGGGGAAATCAGAAATCGTCTGAATCTCTAACGGTGTGGTTGTAGTCATCCACTGACCCACAACGACGGGGCGATCAGCTTCAACCTGTACCGAAGCATCGGTCTTGCCAACAGTCGCTGATGTCAGATTCAGGACGAGTCGCTGCCCAGGCGCAATGCGAACCGATTTGGCTGCCGTAACCGCCGCTACAGAACCTTTTGAGTGCACCGAGATTGTCACCGTCGCGGTTTCAGTCGCAGAAGGGTTCGCCACGGCAAGAAGTGTCGCCGAAACATCAGATGTGACTGCAACTGTACCCAGCCATGACGTCGCAACGATGGGTACGCCCATCGTGTAGGCCAGGCCACCAGCAACTGCGCCACGCGTCGCTCCGATTGATCGCTCGGCAACAATTGGCGCACCATCGGAAGACCGAATAATCAGCCAACGTCCAACGGTTTTAGGGATCCGAGGATCGGATCCAAGATCGATTTGCGCGGAACGGTTCGACGCTACCTGAACGACAAATGGTTCAACAGTGCCATTGGTTTTCGGATCGTCGAGTTGGACCTGTACCTGCACTTCGGTGTCGGCGTCGCCCATGTTCATTAACGACACAACCTCGCGAGCAGACGTTGACGCGGAAGTTGCAACTGGGAAGGTCCAGATGGGCGCTACTGCTGTCGCTCCGAGAACTGCGGTGAGGCCCTGCTCGGTGTTCGTACGCCCGTCACCAGATTGAATCTGTTCAGCGATAACGCGACCGATCCGAACGTGGACAGTGGTGGCCACTCGTTCTCGAAGGGTGACTATCGCGCCGACATCAACGTTGACGACCCGTCCGCCCGGAACAACCATGCCTTGGAGTTGTTGAGGGGTTCGAGCGCCATCTTCTGTATCGAATGAGATGTCAACTGTTGCTTCACCCGGGAAGGGATTGAACAGCGACAGCAGGTTTCGAGTGCCGGCTCGAGTTGTGCCCGAAGGGAAGTACCAGTTGTCATCCGGACTCGACGCACATGCACTGATCGACCTGCCGGCAGGCCCACGAAGTTCATGGGTGACAGTGATTGCGCCACCAGAAACTTCAACGAGCGCAGATGCCCACGCTGCCTTCAAGACGTCGCTGACTCGCAGAGTCGTCTGAGCGTGAGCTCCTACTTTCACTGACTTAACAGCGGTAGTGCCGCTTTCGGTATAGGCAGTTACAGATCCGCTCGCATCGTCAGATGATGCGTTTGAGATCGTAAGAGTTTGCTCTGCGAAGCCCGCAGCGTCACCCGTCACCACGCCGGTGGCGGTGCCTGCTGCGCAATACCAGGTGGAACTGAGGGCGTCATCAGCCGACGCCGTTGGAACCATCTCGTTGAGACGCACATTGGGATGATTTCCGGCCCCGGCTCTGTTTTGCGCCACAATCGCCGCAACCAAAAGTGCGACGAGGAGCAACAGAATCGGCAGTCGTAACTCGCGCTTCACTTCGATCGCCTCCGGCGTCCGCGACGCTGACGTACATCTTCCTCAACGACGTCTGAGGACGCAGATGTCTCCGGCACTTGAGCTACTCCTGCTGCGTCGATGCTCGAAGACTCCTGCAGAGCAACAACATCGAGAACATCAATGATGCCGGTATCGATGAGAATTCGGTCCAGCGCATCAGGACCTTCGGGCCGTTCTGTTTGAGTCACGGATACCTCTGACGCAGCATCGACTACCTGAACGCCTTCGACCTTCAGGAGATCTGTGCGCTCATCTTCTCGAACACGGACCCGCAGGAGGTACACGATGACGAGGATCCACAAAAATGCCTGTCCGACGAGAAGCAACCAGCGAGTGGCCGGTGTCTGGAAAGAAAGCGTGGCCGCTCCCCCGCTTTCGGCAGCGAATGAGTTCGACCACCCAAACGCTGACGAGCGTGTAAGCGACTTTCCATTGACCTTGAGCGACCATTGATCTCCCGCTGAAGCGACGTAAACCTCGCCGGCTCCTGGAAGATCACCCTTGGCTTCGGCGAATGGAGCGGAGTCGGTCAAGACCGCCTTCGATTTTTGGAGCGCCCGATTAGTTCGATCAGCAAGCGAAGATCCACCGTCTGGAAGATTCGAACCACTCGGGAGAAGCGCAACGCCAGGAGCCCACGCCGAGTTTCGATACACACGTACGCCTGGGTTCACCGTGATTGATGCAAGATCAAGTTGAGCATCAAGCACTGAAAGCAAGTCGGCGGGAACCGAAGCTCGTGAACGCGCATACGGGTCTGGGGCAGGTGCAACGGTAACGACCACATAGCGGACGGCCATTGGCGACAACAGTGCTCCCAGCCGCGCTGTTCCTCCATCCGATGCCGTTTGCAACGCTCGCGCAAGATTGCTTGTTGCCCCCGAATCTGAGCCCGGCCACTGCTCAGAGATTGTCGGTGTTCCTGCGACAGTTGTCGCGAACGCAAGCGTTCTATTGGGTCCAAGATTGTCAACTGCGGGAGCGTCAAGAATCCAGCCTTCGAGTGGAAGCGCTGATGCATCTCCGAGCCAAAGCACTCGATAGGCGCCGTCGGTCTCGCCGTCACCGAGGAACGAAAGGGAGCGATTGAAATCACCGCGCGGTAGATCCCAGCGACCGGAGAAAGACGAAAGCAATGCGGGCCCAAGTGCACCAATAAACGCCAGTGCCGCGAAGAGTGAAACGATCTGTCGCCACCCGAAGCGATAGTCGGGAAGGTCAATCTCGAACGCAGCCATCCCGAGACCAGCAGCAAGGGCAATGCCGATCGCAGCCGGAACTAACAGCATGGATGGGGCGGGCAGAACCGAGGTCAGCCAGCCTTGGCCGAAGACCCACGCCAGCCCGAATCCAACAACCGCAAGCACCCACCCTCGAACTGCCCAAGTAAGTCGCCAACGTCTGCCGATCAACAATGGCAGCAGCGCAGTGACCAGAAGGAACCAACCGACGATTCCCGTTCCGAATGGTCCAGTACCGAAGCGCAAGACATCGCCGAGTCGCAACGAAAACCCGCCGTTCGATGACACGCCAACGACGGCTTCCCACCCGTCTAAGAATCCAAGGCTCCACGGCAGATGCAGAACGAGAGCGAAAACAGAACCGCCGACGCCAACGAAAACGATTCGGCCGCTTCCCAGAACCTGACCGGCGACCCAACCACCGAGGGCAAAGGCCACCGCTACGCCGGCGACAACAACGATGATTGCCGGATCGATGATTGCGCCCAACGCAACAATGAGACCTACGAGAACAAGCCGATGTACGAGTGGTCGATGCCGAACTCCTGGTCCGGGTTCATCACCGATGCGACCGAAAGGGGCGAGTTCGCTAGCGGCAGCAAGTTGAGCAACCACCCACGGAAGAAGTGCATAGAGCGCCAGGGTTCCCCAACTGCCCTGCGCCATCGCATTCGCGGCAACGGGAACGATGAGATAGACGACCGTGCTGAGCAGCCGCGCTCGTTGCGATGTCACCGGCCGACTGAGCCGCCACATTCCCAAGGCGCCTAACGGCCAGAGACCCAGTATGAGCACGCCGCGTAAAAATCCGACTGCGCCCAAGAAGAGATAGCCAAGGGCACCGAGGACTCCGAAACCCGTTGGGGCGGGAGCGCTTGAGCCAAGCCCGACAGATTGATAGCCACTCGTCCAGCGCTCAAGCATCTGGCTCGGCGAAAGGAAACGGACGAAATCACCAACGGCAGGAACGCCGTGAAGGATCAGCTCACGGCCGCCCATAACAAGAAACACAAGCATTACTGCCCAAACGACAAAAGGCGTGGCCGATCGAGCATCACGCAAATTCGACATCAGCTCTCGACCACCAGCCGCAGCTTCGGAGCGCGCAATGCGATGACGCATGAAACCAGTGAGGCGAGCGCTGCCGCGAGATTGGAAGGCGTGGACTTCACTATCTGGAACTCGACGAATTGCAGCAAGTGATGTTCGCCGTTCACGTGCGCTTGACGAATTGCGCGAATTCCATGTCCAGGCGGACCACATATCTCGCGCTTGACGGAAATGACCCAGCACAAGCGCCTGCAAAATCTCCATGAGCGAAAGAGCAAATGCTTCAGGTGTGGCGCGCAATCGAGTGCCACGAGAGTCTGAGTTACGCATGGCCCGCAGACGATGGCGAGCTTGCAGTCGACGCCGATCATCGACAGGACGGCGAATTCCGAGAGCTTCTAAGTGAGCAACACGGGCAGCGGGAGCAACAACCACTCGGGCGCCGGCCACATGAGCTCTCCAACAAAGTTCGAGATCTTCACCATGAAAAGTAATCGCTGGGTCATAGCCGCCCAGTGCCTCGAACAAGTCCGCGCGAACCAGCGTGACTGCCCCGGGGATGAAAAAAACGTCGCGCACCGCGTCGTGCTGCTCTTGATCAAGATCGCCGAGTTCGACATACGGAGCGGGATGACCGAATCGGTCAGCACCCATACCTACCGACAACAGCCGACGTGGGTCACTCCAGTCGACGAGTTTCGGTCCCACGATTCCTGCGTTCGAACGGAATGCTTCTTCGACGAGCAGCCGCACAGCATCGGGCTCGAGCCTGACGTCGTCGTGACAGAACAGATAGAACGAAGCCCCCTGTACCGATCGAAGGGCTTCATTCGCGCTCGGGCCGAAGCCACCGTTTTCCTCGAGCCGACGAAGGTGGGCCTCAGGGAGTACCGCACCAACTCGATCACGAAGTGCGCTGCCGTTGGAACTCGCGGCATCGACGATGAGGACCGAAAGTGCGGCGTAGTCCTGTGCTTGGAGACTGGCCAGTGACTCCTCGAACCACTCACCAGGATCATGGGCGACCAGAACAGCTACGACCGCAGGCGCTGGTCCTTCGGGTTCATCGGCCTCAAAAAGTGCCTCATAGGAAGCCGCTGGTGCGTTCTTCTCGCGCTCGGCCGCCGAGGTCGCGCTGAGAGCTGCGAACAATTCTTCAAAGATCGACTCGGACCCGTCATCGGCTGGGGAACCGGCCGCCCCTCCAGCGGGAGGGAACGTGCCCGGTGCCGGGCCGGGCACTGGAGCGGAGGGGGGTTCAGGAACAGTCACGACGGTCTCCGAGGGTAGTCGTCCCACTGTCTGATCCTGCTGACCCCCGTCTACGCTGACGGGTGTGGAAAATGACCTCGTAGACCCGCTTCGACGTGCCGCCCATGAGGTAGCGAGCGTCGGCATAGGCCTCGGAATACTCGGGTTCCAACGATTCCAGGTCCAACGACGAGAGTGGGAACGCTCAACCGGTTATTCGTTACCTTCAACCGCTGAATGTGGAGAACGTATGAACGACGCAGTCGCGGCCGTCTCCACCCTCATTGCAAAATTTGGACATCGCTAACGTGCGCATCGCCGTCGACACAACATCACTCATCGGGCACCGAACCGGAATCGGCGGCGTTACGCGCACCTACCTCCACCGACTTACTCGACCCAACTTTGAGATTTCCGCATTCGCCGTCTCACGTCGTGGAGCCGGGCCAATGCTCGACGAACTCCCGGCCGGCGTCGAGGCACACCGTCGACCGATGGTCGCTCGACCACTCCGCTCAATGTGGCGTCGCGGTCCATGGCCTCCTATCGAGTGGTGGACCGGCGACATCGATCTTGTCTGGGGTCCGAACTATGTCGTGCCTCCGGCCAAGAATGCTGCTCGCGTCGTAATGGTCCATGACCTGACCGCTGTGCATTTCCCCGAAATGTGCACACGAGATGTCCAACAGATGCCATCGCTCTTGCGTCGTGAGATTCTCGATGGCGCCTGGATCAATACCCCATCACAGGCAGTCGCTGATGACGTGATCGAAACCCTCCAGGTCGATCCCCACAGAGTTCGAGCAATTCACCTCGGAGGACCGGAACGAATAGATGACGCTACGAGACGTGAGCGCGCCGCTCGCGGTCGCGTTTTCGCAGAGGTTGATGAGTATTTACTTTCTCTTGGAACTATCGAACCGCGAAAAGACATTCCGTCGCTTGTGCGCGCGTTCAACGTGATCGCTCCTCGACGACCAAACCTGCACCTCGTCATCGCTGGCCCTGACGGATGGGGCGTCGACGCCGTTCGCGACGTCATTGACGCTTCGCCCCACCGCTCTCGGATCCGCCGTACCGGCTGGCTCACCGACGCCGACCGAGATGACCTTCTCGCGGGCACAAAAGCATTCGTCTATCCCTCGTTGCTTGAGGGATTCGGCATCCCACCACTCGAAGCAATGGCGGCGGGCGTTCCCGTCGTCGCCACCCGAACCGGTTCTCTCCCTGAAGTTCTCGCCACTGCGGCCCAGTGGGCTGAGCCCGGTGACGTCGACACATTGGTGTCGGCAATCGAAGCAGTTCTCGACAATCCGAATATGGCGAGCTCGTTGGTGGCTGCCGGAGATGAACGACTCACACACTTTTCGTGGGATCGATCAACCGACGAACTCGTCGCACTGTTCGAACTCGCATGCGCGGCTCGGGCCTAAGGTGACCCCATGAGGGCTCTTGTAACCGGTGCAGCGGGATTTGTGGGGAAACACCTTTGCGCTCACCTCCTTAGCGAGGGCGACACCGTGATCGGCGTTGATCTCGCAGACGGGCCTGACCTTCTTAACCCCGTCGCCGTCACCGCCCTCATGGCCGATATCCGGCCTGATGTCGTCTACCACTTAGGAGGCTGGAGTGACGTTGGCGCGTCATGGGAGTTTCCCCTCGACGCATTCCGCGTCAACGGCGAAGGAACACTCAACATCTTGCGTGCGTGTATCGACAACGGAGCACCGCGTGTGCTCGCTGTTAGCAGCGCCGACGTGTACGGACGCGTCACTCCCGAAGAACTTCCGATCAATGAGTCCACACCCTTTCGTCCCGTCACTCCGTATGCCGCCAGCAAGGTCGCTGCAGACCAACTTGCTTTGCAGGCATGGTTAGGTCACGGGCTCGAAACCATTCGAGTCCGCGCGTTCAATCACCTCGGACCAGGTCAAACCACGCGATTTGTTGCGCCTGCAATCGCTCAACGGATCGCGCTCAACGAACGCGATGGACTTACCGCCATCCCTGTCGGCAACCTCATTCCCCGGCGAGATCTCACCGATGTTCGCGATGTTGTGCGCGCCTATCGACTGCTCATGCTTAAGGGCGAATCTGGCGAGGCCTACAACGTCTGCACCGGGAAAGACCTCACCATTGGCGAACTGGCTGAACGACTCGCGGCTCTTGCGGCATCGCCGATGTCGCTTGAGACCAACCCCGATCTACAACGAGCCGTTGAAACTCCAGCCCTTCGCGGCGACCCGAGCAAAATCCACGCCGCCACCGGATGGACCCCCGAGATTGCCCTCGACACGACGTTGCAAGACATTCTCGACGAGCATCGCGACGCGTTAGCAATCGGTAAATGACCTTAAGCAGAATGATTTCAATCGACGTGACCTTCCGGGCCGTAGAATCTCGGGACCACGGGCGATGCCCCCACCTCCCGAGCGGAATCCCACAATGACCAAAAGAGCCCTCATCACAGGAATTACAGGTCAGGACGGCTCCTATCTGGCCGAGCTGCTCCTCGAGAAGGGATACGACGTCATTGGAATGGTTCGCCGAAGTTCCACGCTGAATTTCGAGCGGATTGGCCACCTGCAGAACGACGTCGAACTCGTTCCCGGGGACCTCCTCGATGAAGTCTCGATGATTCACATCCTGCGCAATCATCGCCCCGACGAGGTCTACAACCTCGCCGCTCAATCGTTTGTGCAGACGTCATTTAGCCAGCCTGTACTCACAGGTGAGACGACGGCTCTTGGCGTCACCCGGATCCTTGACGCTATTCGCCTTGCTGACCACGACGTTCGGTTCTATCAGGCGAGTTCCTCTGAGATGTTCGGGAAAGTTGTCGAGGTCCCCCAGAAAGAATCGACACCGTTCTACCCCCGCAGCCCCTACGGCGTAGCGAAACTCTACGGACACTGGATCACGGTGAACTACCGCGAGAGTTACGGCATCCACGCGAGTTCGGGAATTCTTTTCAATCACGAAAGCCCTCGCCGCGGCCTTGAGTTCGTGACTCGAAAAATCTCTAATGGAGTCGCTCGAATCAAACTTGGCCTTGACTCGGAAATTCGTCTTGGCAACCTTGACGCTCAGCGCGACTGGGGATTCGCCGGCGACTACGTCGATGCCATGTGGCGGATGCTTCAACAAGACTCGCCTAGCGACTTCGTCGTTTCAACCGATGAAACCCACTCCGTGCGCGAATTCTGCGAACTTGCTTTCGGTCGTGTTGACCTCAATTGGCAAGACCACGTCGTGATCGATGAGCAATTTTTCCGCCCCGCCGAGGTTGAGCTCCTTGTGGGAAATGCCACGCGAGCTCGCGAGGTCCTCGATTGGACTGCCAAAACATCTTTCGCAGATCTGGTCCACATGATGGTCGATGCTGATCTCGAAAACGTCGCTCGATACCAGCGCGACCAAGCCTGACTGCTGTGATTACCGTCATCGCCGGCGGAGTCGGCGCTGCTCGTATGCTTCGTGCCCTCCTGCAGGTAGTGAACGCGTCCGAGGTCACCGCGATCGTCAATGTTGGCGATGATCTTGAACTTCACGGACTTCGCATTTCGCCCGATCTCGACACCGTCACCTACACGTTGGCAGATGCAATAAACCCCGAAACTGGCTGGGGTCTAGTCGACGAATCCTGGCAAGCACGATCGATGCTCGAACGGTACGGCGGCGTCAGTTGGTTTGGCCTCGGAGACCGCGATCTCGGAACTCACCTTTACCGAACGCAAAGAATTTCCGAAGGAGCCGATCTCACGACGGTCACTGCTGAGATTATTTCTGCCTGGGGTCTTGGGCTCAACGTATTACCTGCAACATGCGATCGCCTTCGAACAATGGTCACGTTGAAATCCGATGATTCATCTAGCGATGACTTCAAAAGCCTCCCCGCCGGCAGCGAAATCAGTTTCCAGGAATATTTCGTTCAACGCCACCATTCCGTTCCGGTTTCTGCTGTGCGCTTTGATGGCGCTGAGTCTTGTCAGCCAGGACCAGGCGTGATTGATGCAATCAACGATGCCGACCTCATCGTTATCGCACCCTCGAATCCGATCGTTTCTATTGCACCCGTACTCGCAATTCCCGGAATTCGCGAGGCTCTCATTAACCGGCGCAACATAGTCACTGCCGTCTCTCCGATCATCGCTGGTGCCGCACTCAAAGGCCCTGCTGATCGAATGATGTCTGAACTTGGCCACGACGCGTCCGTCCTCGGCATAGCTGCGCTCTACCAAGAATTCGTCAGCACACTCATCATCGATAGCGAGGATTCGAACCAAAAGAGCGCCATTGAAGATCTCGGATTGCAATGCGTCGTGACGGAAACCGTCATGAGTAAGCCCGGCGTTTCCGAATCACTCGCGCTCGCCGTTCTAGCTGGAGCAAACTCATGAGCCGCATGGAGATTTTCGGCATCGAAGGAATCGGCGAAATCGTGGCCGGGGACGACCTCGCATCGGTCATCGCTGAGGCCGCCGCACAATCAACCGAAACGAACCTCTCCGACGGAGACGTTGTGGTTGTCACGCAAAAGATCGTTTCGAAAGCAGAGAATCGACTTGTCGCCATCGATCCCAATGATCCCCTGAGTCACAAGCCTCTCGTTGAACGCGAATCCGTGCGAATTCTTCGACGCAGAGGTGATCTCATCATTAGCGAAACCGAACACGGATTCGTTTGCGCCAACGCAGGCATCGACCTGTCGAACGTTGAACGTGGGTGGGCTGCACTTCTCCCAATCGATTCCGACCGATCGGCTCGTCGTATCCGCGACGGCCTTCGCCACCGATTTGGCGTTGATGTTGCCGTCATCATCTCTGACACCTTTGGGCGCGCATGGCGACGCGGAGTTACCGATGTGGCAATCGGCTGCGCCGGTGTGGCAGGTGTTGTCGACCTCCGCGGAACAGCCGATGCGCTCGGACGCGAAATGCAGGTCACCGAAGTTGCAATCGTCGATGAACTGGCAGCAGCGGCCGAACTCGTGATGGGTAAGTCGACAAATATCCCAGTCGCGGTCATTCGCGGCGTCGATGCTTCGTGGCTTCGCGATGGAAGCGTCGCTGATGAAATAGTCCGTTCGCCAAAAGAGGACCTCTTCCGATAGTCCGCTCGCGCGACCACTGAAATGGCAGCATCAATGATCCCTCCCGTAGATAACCCGCCACCCCCTGCTCCCGCTCCGCCAGCATCAATCGCGCAAGCCGCTGCCCGGCCCAATGGACTCGTTCCAGATTTCTCCAAGATTCCGATCGCATTTCAATCGCGCGTGGCGATGACCATTTCCTGCACTGACGCCGATGAGCTTCCGCGAGTCCCGAATGCCGGTGAGATCATCGATCATCAAAGCGGACGAGTCCAGGTGATGCACAACGGGGTCTTGGTAGAAGACGGCTGCTACTACGGAACGATCACAAGTGAAATCATCCGCTGTCTTCGGGGCATTCACGAACCGCAAGAAGAAGTGGCATTCGCCTCGATTCTGAAGCGGTTGGCCGAGACTCTTCCTACAAGCCAGACCCCGATAATGATCGAACTTGGAAGTTTTTGGGCGTATTACAGCCTCTGGTTCCTCAATGAATTTCCCGACGGCACTTCGATCTGCCTTGAACCGGACACTCACCACCTTGAAGTCGGTCAACGAAATTTTGCGATTAATAACCGAACCGGGACATTCATCAATGCCGCGATTGGTGCTGGCGGCGGCTCGGTAAGTGGTTTCGTTACCGAGACCAATCCAAATCCTGTCGACCTCCCATCACACGATCTCGACTCGCTCCTCTCGACCTGCGGCATCGAACGAGCTGACATTCTCCTTTCCGACATACAAGGCGGTGAAGTCCCTTTGCTCCTAGGTGCAAGCGAACGGCTTCGCCAGGGTGCAGTTCGGTTCCTCGTCGTGAGCACCCACGATCTGTCGATAACCGGAAGCGCCACGACCCATCAACAGGTGCTCGACATTTTGTTGTGGTCTGGTGCGCACATCATCGCCGAGCACACAATCTCGGAATCGTTCAGTGGCGATGGACTTATCGTGGCCTCATTCGATCCACGAGACACAGAACTCGCTCTCAACATTTCTCACAATCGCAGCCGGAATTCGCTGTTTGGAGAGTGGGAACCACGAGCCGAGGCGTACCGGCTTCAACTCCACGAAGCGACTGAGGAACTCAACCGATTTCGTTCAATGTTGCCGTTCCGCATTCAACGAAAGTTGCGCAACGCTTGGAAAGCGTTGAAGAACTAATCCTTCGCCTGTGCCCGAAACCACGCGAGAGTTGCGACCGCACCATCAGCAAGTGATGTCCGTGGACTCCAACCAAGCGTCTGGCTGGCAAACCCAGGATTGAGCGCAGACCGTGCGAGCTCGCCGACGCGTGCCGGTTCATAGGCGGGCTCAGTATCGTTACCTGCTGCCGCAGCCATCGCTTGATAAAGCTTGTTTACAGAAGTTTCAACTCCGGTTCCGATATTGCACAGGACCCCTTCGCCGCTATCGGCCGCCCGAACAAATGCATCGACAACGTCGTCGACAAAGACGAAGTCGCGAGTCTGTTCTCCATCGCCGAATATCCGACATCGTTCTCCGCTCAGCAGGCGACCGGCAAAGATTGCAACAACTCCCGCTTCGCCGTGCGGATCTTGACGTGGCCCATAGACATTGGCCAACGCAAGTGCTGCGTAGTTCAATCCATGAAGAAAGCGAAACGCGTGGAGGTAATCGTCAATAACTTTCTTGGCGACACCGTAGGGAGAGATTGGATGTTGCGGATGCTGTTCATCCACCGGCAGATCCTCGGGAGCCGGGTCGCCGTAGATCGTTCCCCCGCTTGAAGCGACAACGACCTTGCGTGCCCCTGCCAGGCGTGCCCCCTCGATGACATTGAGGCCACCTAAAACATTCACTTCGGCATCAAAGAGTGGTCGCTCGACAGAAACACGCACATCAGCCTGAGCGGCAAGGTGGAAGACGACTTCTGGTTTCGCCGAAGCAAGCGCCGCTGGAATCTCAGGCGAGCGAACGTCAATCTCGACGAAGGTAAATCGCTCATCGGCTCTTTGTGCATTCGCAAGGTTCGATACCCGCCCAGTCGCGAGATTATCGAAAACAGAAACGGTATGACCCTCAGCAAGCAGTCGATCAACCAACGTTGAGCCGATAAACCCGGCCCCTCCAGTGACTACTGCACGCATTGTCAATCGCTTTCAGGAATTCGAGCACCGACAAGTTCGGAACGAGCCGGAAGTTCAACACCGGTGCCGACCACAGAAATCTCACTTATGTGTGAGTCCGGTCCGACTCGAGCGCCTGTGGCAATGATGGAGTCATGGATTCGAACTCCGGGCCCGATTGTCACCCCGTCCATAAGCACTGAGTTCCGCACAACTGCGCCGTTACCAATCACAACATCAGCGCCAAGTACTGAATTTTCAACAACGGCAGATGTATCAACTTCGTCCGAGGCTCGAAGAGCATCTTCTCTGGAGCGAGTCCCATCGATGAGGTCGAGTTGCGCTCGCAAATAGGCAGCAGGAGTCCCAGCATCGATCCAATACGCATCGCTGTGAAGGGCATACAGACTCTCATCGGCGACCATCGACGGAAATGTTTCGCGTTCTATCGAAACTTTTCGATCGACAGCGATTCGGTCGAGAACCGACGGTTCGAGAACGTACGTGCCAGCGTTGATCCAGTTCGTAGGAGCGGTCCCACGTGCGGGTTTCTCGACAAACTCGGTGACCCGTCCATTTTCATCGATTGGAACGACGCCGTAACGAGACGGATCGTCAACTGGGGTTAGGGCGATGGTGCCTTCGGCGCCATGACTCTTGTGAAAGTTCCAAAGCTCAGTGACATCGAGGTCAGTGAGAACATCGCCATTGACAACAATGAAGGTGTCATTGATTCCAGCCGACTGCGCAGCAAATCGAACAGCCCCCGCCGTGTCAAGGGGATCGGGTTCGACTGCATAATGGAGCAACACCCCAGCGCAAATGCCATCGGGGTAGGCATCAGTAAATGCATCGGGGCGATAGCCAAGCGAAAGCACTGCTTCGGTCACTCCATGGGAGCCCAGAGCTGCCACCACTCGTTCAATCATCGGCACGCCCACGATTGGGAGCATCTGCTTTGGAAGGTCATTCGTGAGCGGACGCAAGCGCGTGCCAAACCCTCCTACGAGTACGACAGCCCTCACTGGCCCGCCGCAAGGGTGGTGGGGACGGCGTCCGTTCCGCCAGCGGCGATTGTTGTCACTGAAGAGTCCCCGGTGATCGAATTCGGATCGACCGTGACGGTGGTCGGGTCAATCGTCAGTTTGGGTGTACTGGCTGGCTGCCGGGCAATGACCACAATGATGATTCCGACGATCACCGCAGCAGCGATCGTGAGGGGAAAAGCCAAACGACGTTTTGGCCGATGCTCGACCTGTCCGCTCTCGCGGGCCAATCGGGCCGCCTTCTTCGCCTGAGATGCTTTACCCATAGGCCGACAATGTTAGCGGCCGCTGCTCGCCTCACTCGTCAGAACCCGTTTAGCGAGCGGATTTCCTGCGTCCAATCAGTTCAGCAAAGAGATTTTCATACGACTCCGCCACAGCAGAGGGAGAAGCCCAACGCTCGACAAAGAGTCGTCCCGATGCGCCCATGCTGTCGGCTCGATCTGAATCATCGATGAGTTCACCAAGTGCAGACGCAAATGCGCGTGGATCGTCGGGCGGAACGGCGATCCCTGCCCTAGCGCGTTCTATCGTGCGCTCGACTTCTGTGCCTGGGTCGACACTCGCAACAATTGGTCGACCAGCGGCAAGAATCGAATACAACTTCGACGGCACGCTCGACCATGCCAACCCGGCACGCAGTGGCACCACATGGATATCACCGGCAGCGAGCACCTCTGGAAGTCGTTCGATCGGTTGCATGTCGACGAAACGCACATTCGGAAGTTGTGCTGCGTCGCGTTCAAGATCGGGCCTCGCCGAACCTCCGCCATTGATCACAAAGACGACATCGGGCCGACTCGCTTCAAACGAGCGAGCCGTGTCAAGGACCAGATTGAGTGACTGCGAAAAACCGACATTTCCCGCATACATCACGACTTTTTTCCCGATGAGTCCGTACTGCTCACGGTAGGAATTTTCTCGTGCCGCCGGACGAATCGCATTGGTATCGACAAAGTTGGGGATGACGCGAACCTTTTCAGCCTCAACTTGCGCCCGCTCCCCTTCAAGCCCGATGGTGATTTTTGCTCGCACATTTTCTGCGAGGTCGTCGGAAAGCACCGTGACTGCATCTGAAATTCGATAACTCACCCGTTCAAGAGCTCGAGCTCCGCGAATCACTCGATCCCCAGACAGAAGCCCCAACTCGATCGCAACGTCAGGAAAGACATCCTGGATATTGAAGACCAATGGGGCCCGGCGCACTGTTGCTGCGATTCGTCCAGCTAACCCAAGCGTTAACGGCGGCGACATAGCGAGAACGGCGTCGGGGCGAACTTGCCCAAAAGCACCTACAAGAGTTGCAAGCGCCGTAAACCCTCCAAACGCGAGAGCACGCGCCGGTATGTTTCGTTTATCCGTAGGGAACGGGTGAACCCGGCTGATACGTCCCCAGTCAGTTCGCTCAGTTCGCACCAGTTGGCCGTCCCATCCCGCATCGATCGCATGATGCTGATACCACGGCAGTGAGGTCACCACATGTAAGCGATTGCCACGAGCGATCAGTTCATGAGCGATTCGAGACATGACAACCCCTGTCGGGGCGACGTCGGGATCGAAATGTGGACAGATAACGAGAAGGTTCACCGGATCTCCCGATAGAGGGAAAGGAGGCTCTGAGCAGGAATCGACCAATTGAAACGTTTGGCCTGATCAATTCCGTGTTGGATCAGCACCGTACGCCGTGCAGGATCATCGACGAGATCACCAAGAGCATTCGTCCATCCAGCGACATCCAATGGATCGACTAACTCCCCCGCTCCATCAATGACTTCAGGCAGCGCCCCGGCATCACTTGCCACCACAGGACAACCACGTGACATCGCTTCAAGGACAGGGATCCCGAATCCTTCATAGAGCGATGGAAATGCCATGACGGTCGCGGCCCGGTAGAGCAAGTCGAGATCAGCCTCAGGTATGCGCCCGGTGCGCACGACAGCGTTTGTGAGTTCATAAGCGTCGATCGTCGCCGAAACTGTTGCATCGCTTGAACCGCTTCCACCCGTAAAGACGAGGCGAAGTTCCGGACGAGTACCCACGATTTGGGCGAATGCAGCAACGAGTGTCTCGTGGTTCTTATGCGGATAGGTGATCGCTGGATAGAGAATGAACGCACGCTCGGTTAGATCGAAACTCATAAGCAATTGGGCAAGACGATTCTCATCGAATGCAGCATCAGGTTCGTTGATACCGCAGGGGATGATCCGAATTCGCTCGCGCTCAATCCCGACTCGATTAACAATATCGTTCGCAACAAATTCAGAAAGGCACACAACCTTTCGGGATCTCCGCAAAGATCGCGGAGCAACGAACCGAATATACGAACCTTTCACGAATCCGAACCGATCTGGGTTCGCCAATGGCTGAAGGTCGTGCATCGTGAGGACGCCAGGGGTGAGTCGTAAAAACGGGATTGTTCCTCCACAATGGTGAAGGAGGGTGCATCGATCACGCAACGACCGGGCGGCCAGCCATGTCGACTCGGCCATCACACGAAGAATCCTTGACGACCCAGAAATTGGCGCAACGTGGGTCGTGAATCTCGAAACAAGTTCGGGGTGCGCCGCACTGAACTGACGGTTCACATAGAGAACAACCTCCACATCGTCCGGACGAAGTTCAGCGAGTTCAAGCAACAGCCGAATGGTGTACTCCTCGCTTCCGCCAACTTCACCAGGAACGAGCCAAAGCAGATTCACTCCGACGCGCCGCACTGTCCGACCATTCATGACAAGGCCTCGTTGTAGGCCTGTTCAAGTTTGCGAGCTGTCTCTTCCCAAGTGAAGGCCGACATCGCTCGATCGAATCCAGCGCTCCCAAGTCGGGCTCGTTCAACGTCATCAGCGAGAATCCGATTTATTTCGGATCGAAGCGTTTCGACATCGGATGGATCGACGACAACACCGGAGTCGCCCACCACTTCTTCGGTTGACGTGCCCGACGAAGTAATCACCGCTGTCCCTTGGGCCATGGCCTCTAACACGGGAAGCCCAAACCCCTCCTGGCGAGAAGGAAAACAAAAGAGGTCAGCATCGGTTTGTAACGCCGCAAGAGTTTCAGGCTCGACGAAACCAACTTGCAGAACCCGCGATCCAAGACGAGCGAGTTGTTGATCCAATTGCTCGTTCCAGCCCTTGGGTCCAGCGAGCACGAGCGTTACGGATCGATCTTTGATTCCCTCGAATGCATCGAGGAGCACGGGAAGATTTTTTCGCGGTTCAATCGTTCCAGCCCACAAGACGTACCGTCCGCGGAGTCCCAAACGAGCTCGCATGTCATCAATCATCGATTGATCAACCGCCACGGGATCGATCCCCCATGGCACGAGTCGAAGTCGAGAATGATCAAAACCGTTCGCAACGCATTCATCGATAGTTGCTTGTGAAGGGCACACAATGATTCGAGCATCACGTCGAGCGAGTTCGATTGCTCGGTGAAAGAACGAAACCCCGCGACGTGTGAACTGCGACGGGTCACGAAGGAATGCCAGATCATGAACCGTGGCAACAATCGGAACGCTCGGCGGGGGCATCGCCATTCCCGTTGCGTGAATCACATCGACGGGACCAGTTGCTCGTTCCAGCGAGGGCCTCCGAAGCCGGTGCCATGACTCGTACAAAGCGAGACGAGGGAGACGGAGTTGCGTGACCGCAATCGTGGGCACCCACGCCGCATCCGGCAGTCCGCGGTGTCGAGCACTCACACCAACAAGATCAAGGTCAGTGAAGCGCTGAAGGGCACTCACGCTCCCAAGGGCGGCGCGAGCCGTGCCGCCAGGAACGGCGTGCCAACACTGCTCGAGGGTGATTGCCACCCGACGACATCGCTCCATGGGCGAGCAAGTCTCCCACGGAGCCGACAACCGTCCCGGCATCGCTCTCAAAGCAACCCAGCGATGGTCTGGCGGTCGGTAGGGTGACGCCATGGATTTTGCACCAAACCGCGCTTTCTGGAACGACCGAAAGGTCCTGATCACCGGCGGGCGTGGGTTTCTTGGCCAAGCAGTCGTCGATCGGGTGCAAGCACGAGGCGCAAAGGCACTCGTCGCTCCCTCCAGCGCTGACTATGACCTTCGCGACCGCTCGGCTGTCACGCGAATGTTCACCGACACACAACCCGATCTCGTTATTCATCTTGCGGCGCGAGTTGGAGGTATCGGAGCCAACATGGAGCGCCCCGCCGAGCTCTATCTCGACAATCTCCTCATGGGCACCTATGTGCTCGACGAAGCCCATCTCCAGAACACACCGAAGACCGTGATGGTCGGCACAATCTGTTCCTACCCAAAGTTCACGCCTGTTCCCTTCGCAGAGGAATCGCTTTGGCAGGGGTACCCCGAAGAAACAAACGCACCCTACGGAATTGCCAAGCTCGCACAACTTGTCCAAGTGCAAGCCAACCGAGCCCAATACGGCCAAGACGCCATTTATCTCATGCCAACAAACCTTTACGGGCCACGCGACAAGTTTCATCCAGCGGTTTCCCATGTGATTCCAGCGCTCATCAAGAAGGCCGTCGAGGCGAAAGAATCAAATGCTGATTCTCTCGAGGTTTGGGGAACTGGTTCAGCGAGCCGTGAATTCCTCTTTGTCGATGACGCTGCCGAAGGGATTGCGCTTGCTGCGGAGTTTTACAACAGCGACCAACCCGTCAACCTCGGCGCCGACCGAGAACTCCCCATTCGAGAACTCGTAGAGATCATTGTGAAACTCGTCGGATTCCAAGGCGAAGTCCGATGGGATACCACCAAGCCAGATGGTCAACCCCGCCGAGGCGTGGACGGCTCGCGAGCGCGACAGGAATTCGGATTCACCGCCGGCACGACATTCGACGAAGGTCTGAAGAAAACCCTCGACTGGTACTTGGCCAATCGCGTCGAGGCCGAAGCTCGACCGGTGTAATTGCCCCCTCGATTTCGATCCAACGAACGCTGATCAGAGCATTCAGCGGGGGCTTAGCCGCAGGTCTGACCGTCAGGCACTCGAGGAATGAACTCACTAAACGTTGTCGTAGTGACGGCCTGCGTCGTCGTTGTGGTTCCAAGCGTTGACGCGGTTACCCGACTTGAGCTCGAAGGTGACGATGCTGTGGTTGACGTCGTAAGCCCACTCAAGTCCGGAACAGCGTTGGGGCTAGGAATCGGACGCAGCCCGCGAAAGACATCGAATATCGGCTGCGACGCAGCGACGTTCAACTCGAGAACACTCGCAGCACCCTTGAAGGTGCCGGTGGCCACAGGAGTGAAACTCACCAGAGCATCCGGATCGAAGGTTCGGAACTGTGAACCGAGATCAACAAGCTGCTGAACCGTGAACTCCGTATCGAGCGTGACATTTTTCTTCGCTATATCGAGGAAATCTTTCAAGATGAACGGGTTACGTACGCCCTGAGCGACGGCCTTCTTTAACGCCGCACGAATGAACTGCTGCTGACGCGTGACTCGTCCGAAATCGCTTGTCGGATCTTCTTGCCATGTCTTCATATTGTCGCGAGAGATTTCGAAATGACGAGATCGAGCGAAGGCAAGCGCTTGCTGACCATTCAGCACCTGACAGCCAGTGTCGTATTGAAATAATCCTGTGGCTTGGTCACGAGACGGGAAATTGAAATACACAGGTACGCCGTTGACTGCCTTAACCAACGCTTCAAAGCCATGGAAGTCAACCATCGCGTAATGGTTGATCGGGATACCGAAATCCTGATTGATCGTCTGAATCAAACGTTCAGGTCCGCCGAGTGACAACGCGGTATTGATGCGACCCTGACCCCCACCAGCAATATCGACCCACAGATCTCGCGGCAATGACAGCAACGATGCCTGCTGCGTTTTCGGCTCGACACGCAGAATCATGATCGTGTCGGTATTGAGAGACTTGCTCCGACCACGAAGCACCGGATCGCCTTCGGCCAATCCCATCCCATCGTCAATACCCACGAGCAAGATATTCATTGCCTCGCCAGGAGCGCTCGCCGCCTGAAGCGATGAACCCACGTCGATCCGCGGCAGTGCACTCGCCTGGTTGTAGGCCCACGCCAAACCGCCTGCCGCTAGGAGGCAGGCGAACACGACGAAGATATTCAGTGAGAGCAGCAGCCGTTGAGGCCACGTGCGGGAGGGGTGACGCACAGGCAAAGACTACCGGAGCGTTCCTCGCCGCCCATGTCGCCCACCTGTCGATGCTGCGAGGACCGTCGTAGGCTCCAACGAGCGTGAACACATCAACCCTTACGGCCCTAAGCATCGAACCCCTCGCTGTCGTCGGAGGGATGGTCGCGTCTGGTCTTGCGGATGTCACCTCAGATCTAGCCGCTCTCGATTCATCTGGCTGGTGGGCTGTCGTTCTGCCATTCGACGGCGAACCCATGTGTGCGCGATTCGAGCGTCGTCGACCAACTGCGTCCCTTCCCCGTTCTGCGCAACCTTGGAATGGCCCGACACTCGAGGCGTGGACGTCGTCGCTTTCCCGATCCGAGTTCTCTCATCGAGTTCATGACATTCGCGACTCCATCGCTGCCGGCGATGTGTACCAAGTGAATCTCACTCGCCAATTGTCAGCGCCACTTCCCCACGATGCATCAATGCTCGCATTGGGCGAACGACTTGCCGTGGCGAACCCGGCACCTTTCTCAGCAGTTATCGAGCTTCCATCACTCGATATCCGAATCGCATCGGCGTCGCCTGAACTCTTCTTGGCTCGCGACGGTTCCCGGGTGCGCTCAGCTCCGATAAAAGGAACCACATCAACGGGTGGCGATTTCAGCGAGAAGGATTGCGCGGAAAACATCATGATCGTCGACCTAGTGCGAAATGACTTTGGTCGCGTGTGCCTCCCGGGATCAGTGATCGTTCCGAATCTTCTCGAACGTCAACACCACCCTGGTCTCGACCATCTCGTCAGCACTGTCGAAGCCGAGTTGCGGCCGAACGTTGGTTGGTCAGAACTCATCGAGGCAACCTTCGCCCCCGGCTCAGTGACCGGTGCGCCCAAGATCGCAGCCGTTCGAAGAATTCACGAACTCGAGCCGGTCGACCGCAATATTTATTGCGGCTCAATCGGATGGGTCGACGCTGATCGATCAATCGGTGAACTCAACGTTGCCATCCGCACCTTCTGGGTTCATGAAGATCGACTGTGCTTTGGCACGGGTGGCGCAATTACATGGGACTCCACCGCAGACGATGAATGGGCCGAAACAGAACTCAAAGCAGAACGTCTTATCGCTCTCGCTTCTTCCCCATCAGCATGAGTACGCAAGTCATCTGGGTCAATGGCGAACTTCTCGAAGGTTCGGCCCACTCACTGTCGGCCAGTGACCACGGTTTTCTTCTCGGCGATGGCATCTTCGAGACGTTGATCGTTCGCGACGGAAATCTTGTGTTCATTGATCGCCATCTTCGACGTCTTCGAACAGGAATCGACCGACTTCTCATTGCCAACACCCCGCCCGACGATCAACTCACCTCGGGGATAGCGCAGCTTCTCAACGCAAACCACTTGAGTGATGCTCGCGTGCGAATCACCGTTACCCCTGGGTCGGGAATTTCCGCCCTTGAGCGAGGAAGCCAGCCGTTGACAGTTATCACGGCGGTTCCGATCGGCGCCAAGCCTTCATCGGTTTCGCTATGCACCGTCGACTGGGTCCGCAATGAACGATCTCCACTCGCCGGACTCAAGTCCACGAGTTGGGGCGAGAACGCGTCCATCCTTCGTTTCGCCCGAAGCAACGGATTCGATAACGCAATTCTTTGTGACAGCACCGGTCGACTCAGCGAATGCACAACGGCAAATCTCTTTGCAGTCATTGACGAACAGATTTTTACTCCAGCCCTCAATACCGGATGTCTGCCCGGGATCATTCGGGAAGTGCTCCTCGAAAAAAGAATCGCCACCGAGCGCGACCTGTTCCCCGCTGATCTGGCACAGGCGACAGAAATTTTCATTACCTCGTCGACAACGGGTGTTGTACCCGTGCACCGAGTGGACCAACTCCAATTCGCGAATGATTCGCAGCAGACCGCTGCTGCGAATGACGTCATCGAAAACTTGTCTGCGTCCTAGCGACAATTCACGACAACAGGCGGGCGTGCACGATGTCGCCCACTGTCACCGAAACGATGCTTCCGTTACGGTCAACGAGCAGTCGGCCGTCGTCGGCAATTCCAACCGCCCGACCATCGAATGACTCGTTGGCGCTCTCGACGCGAACATTGCGGCCAATCGTTGACGAGGCAGAACGAACGTCTTCAAGAAATCGGATTCGCCCTGCGGCGTCGCTAATCGCGACGAGGTGACGATCAAAATGCCGTAGCCAAGCAACAAGGACTTGTTCACGATCGACCGCACTACCGGTGAGGTGATTGACCGAGGTCGCGGTCAACGAAAGTTCCTCAGGAAGATCCGCCGGCCATTCGAGATTGAGACCCATACCGACCACGACAGCCTCGACCCGGCCATTGGCCACATGGGACTCGGCCAAGATGCCCGCCAGCTTCCGATCGGCGAGGGGCCCCTCGGCCACGATGAGGTCGTTGGGCCATTTCAGACCCGGTCGAATCCCGGCGACCTCGTCCACCGCATCGATCGCCGCGAGCCCACAGGCGAGCGTCAGAAGAAAGAGCTCGTCAGGGCCAATCGTGGGTCGTAGGAGCGCTGAGACGAGCAATGAGGCGCCAGCAGGCGCAATCCAGGCCCGATCAAGGCGGCCGCGACCTGCCGTCTGGTGGTCGGCGACAAGGACCAGGCCCTCGGGGACGCCCTCGGCGGCGGCCTCGAGGAGGTCTCGATTGGTAGAACCGGTCTCGGCCACCCATCGCACATCGGCGAATCGGGTGCCCGGGACCCCAGAAGTGGCGAAGGACCTGTTCACGCGTGCCACCATAGAGCGTGCTTAAAAAGATCCTCATCGCCAACCGCGGCGAAATCGCTGTCCGTGTCATCCGCGCCTGTCAGGAAATGGGTATCGCCACTGTGGCGGTGTACTCCGACCTCGACCGAGACGCCCTCCATGTTCGCCTCGCTGACGAGGCCTACTCACTCGGCGGCACAACTGCCGCGGAGAGTTACCTCAACACCGAACTGATCCTTGATGTCATCGAGCGCAGCGGTGCTGACGGCGTGCATCCTGGCTATGGCTTCTTCTCCGAGAACACCGACTTCGCACGCGCAATCACCGAACGCGGTGTCACATTTATCGGCCCACCTCCCGGTGCGATCGAAATCATGGGCGACAAAGTTTCAAGTCGTATCGCTGCCCAAGCTGCCGGAGTTCAAGGCGTTCCGGGAACCACCGAGTTCCTCAAAGATTCTTCTGAAGTAGTTGCGTTCGGTAAGGCTCATGGTTGGCCAGTAGCAATCAAGGCCGCTTACGGCGGCGGCGGTCGCGGCATGCGCGTTGTTCGCAGCGAAGACGAAGCGGCCGAAGCATTCGATTCAGCCCAAAGCGAAGCACTCAAGGGCTTTGGCCGCGATGAGTGCTACGTGGAGCGTTACCTCACATGGCCTCGACACATCGAGATGCAGATCATTGCCGACACCCACGGCAACTGCGTCTGGATCGCTGAGCGCGACTGTTCGGCCCAGCGTCGTCATCAGAAACTCGTGGAAGAGAGCCCGGCGCCCAACTTCCCACCGGAAATCCGTCAGGCCATGGGCGATGCTGCAGTAACCGTCGCCAAAGCATGTGGTTACGTCAATGCCGGCACTGTTGAATTCCTTTTCCAAGATGGCGAGTTCTTCTTCCTCGAGATGAACACTCGCCTTCAGGTTGAACATCCCGTCACCGAAATGGTCTCGGGCATCGACCTCGTTGCCGAACAGATTCGTGTTGCATCCGGACTTCCGCTTTCGATCACTCAGGAGTCGATCGAACTTCGCGGTCACGCAATCGAAATCCGGATCAACGCCGAAGATCCGGCGCAGGGCAAGTTCCTCCCCTCTCCCGGACACATCACCACCCTTGTTCCGCCTGCAGGTTTCGGCACGCGTTGGGATGGTGGCTACGAATCAGGCGACACAGTCAGCCAGTACTACGACAACCTTGTCGGCAAGCTCATCTGTTGGGGTGCCGATCGAGACATCGCGATTCGACGCACACTTCGCGCACTTCATGAATTCCGCATCGAAGGCATCGCCACCACGATTCCCGCCGACCTCGCAATCCTTGAACATCAGGACTTCGTCGACGGCATCCATTCCACGAAATGGGTCGAAGACACACTCGACCTCAGTGGCGTTGGAAGCACAGCAACCGTCGCCGATGACGAAACCGAAGCAAAGGTTCAGCGCGATGTCGACGTCGAAGTCAATGGCAAGCGCTTCTCCGTAAAGGTGTTCGTTCCTGAATCACAGGCCGGTGCCGTCGTCGCTGGCGGTGCTGGAGGCGGCGCAAGCCGTCCCCGTCGTTCAGCTGGCGCTGGTGCAGGAGCTGGCGCAGGATCCGGTTCCGTCGCAGTCCCCATGCAGGGAACCATCGTCAAGCTCCTGGTCGAAGTAGGTCAGGAAGTTGAAGCCGGCGCAACCGTGTGCGTGCTTGAAGCCATGAAAATGGAAAACAACATCACCGCCGACAAAGCCGGCACCGTCAAAGAGATCAAGGTCGCTGTTGGCGACTCGGTTGGCTCTGGCGATGTCGTTGTCGTGATCGAGTGATCGACTGCTAACGCACCCAGCCACTGGGTGAAGGCAACGGGAGATCAAGGTAGGTAACGATGCCAGGCTTGGCGTTGCACACCGACGCGATCGCATCCACTGCAGGGAGTGATGTCATCACCATGCCCAGCACCATGTAGTCACTAAATGACTTCGCTTTGAAATCTTTCGGTGGAAACACTTCGAGTTTGGTTCGTACCGATGGCATGCCATCGATTTCCACGATGTAACCGTGTTCAATCTTCCAGTCCGGTTCAAGCGTCCGACCCTTACGCCATCGCACATCACACGACACCACCTTGCGGTCGCCAATCCACCCCTGCCAACTGGCAGAAACTCCAGCGACGCACCCAGCATCGATCGACCAAGAACCAAGATCAAGTGCTTCGGTCGTGATGGCGTATTCGGTTTCACAGCGGACATCGTCGAACTCGACGCCTAGGGCTTGGCCCATCAGATATACGGCGTCGCCAAAGACCGCCGTGCCCTTCTTTGTCAGTTCCGATAATTCGGGATCGGTCGGAAGGCGCCCATAGCCAACCGATTTTTCGGTGTCCCCCGAGTCATAGCCAGTGGAATCAACCGATTCGAGCATCCGGATTGAATCGATTCGATCGCAGACTCCGGCAGAGACGATGCCAAGCAAATTGGCCATACCGGGGTTCATGCCCGAACCAAAAATTGAGCTCTTCCCCCGTTCACACGCATCGAGGATGCGCAGGCGATCAGCACCCAATGCGTGACCAGTAATGAAACCGGCTGTCGCTGTGATGTTGATCCCGCTCTCGAGAATGCGGACCATATGGTCAACATCAGGCCACTTGGGGTTATAGATCACGCAGTCGGGGTTCAAACTCAAAAGGAGATCGATGTCGTCGGTGGCGAGAATCCCGATGGGATCGATCCCGCACAGTTCGCCCACGTCGCGACCCACCTTTTGGGGCCCCCACGCGTAACAGCCGATGATCTCGAGTTCCGGGTTCCCAACCGCGGCGATCACCGAACGCTGGCCAACATTGCCCGTCGTCCATTGCACGACTCGATACACCTTTGCTGACATCAGTCCCCCACTCAGAATTGACCACAACGTCTTATCTGGGGTTGAGAGTAGATCGGCACCAGACTCAGCGCGTTGAAATCACAAGAGTTCCGCCGACCCGATCAGGCCAACCGCGATGCAGTTCTCCGCCAATTCCGGTTCCATAAACAAGCACTACCGCTCCAACCCCGAATGGTCCGACTGGTAGTGCAAGCACCGACCATGGCAGCAACGCACGAAGAGCGCATTGCGTCGAAGTCGGACGGCGACCGTCGGCATAGCGCACGACTCGCAAGCCAAAGAGCAATTTCCCGAGTGTCCGTTGTATCGCCAGAACGAAAAGAAATTCATACGTAACGGCGAAGGCGAGTGCAGCGGGAAGTAACCAACTCGGAACGTCGAATTGGAGTTGCCCGTTGACAGATTTTGCGGTGATGGCGACTACGACCAAGACAGGAAGTGCAACAAGGGCAAGATCTAGAGCACGAGCTCCAAAACGAGGCCCTGGTGCAGCCAGACTGAAGGGACCCGTCTTGGGGAAGTCTTTCGCCGTCGGGACTCGGCGAGGTGCTTCCACCTGACCTGTCGGTTCACTCGGCTGCATCGGTTAACGCCTCTGCCATCGACGGATGAACAAACAATGACTCATGGAGATCGGCTACTCGAAGTCCTGCGCTCACCGCTAGAGCGATTACCGAGATCAGTTCAGCAGCATGTCGACCAACGATCGCTCCGCCCAAAACGACGCCAGTTGCTGGATCAGAAATGATCTTCACGAATCCGCGAGCATCATCTTCGATAAGTGCCTTGGCATTGGCCGAAAACGGAACTTTGGTCACTCGAATTTTGCGACCCATCGCGAATGCATCAACTTCCGCCAACCCAACATCAGCAATCTCAGGCTCAGTGAAGATCGCGCTCGCCGCCTTCTCGTAATCGATATGCCGATGGGGGCCTGAATGGAGACCCATGGCGTGTTCAGCGATCTTGCGACCCTGAAGCGAGGCCACTGAGGACAGCGGTAGTTTCCCAGAAATGTCGCCCGCGGCATAGACGTGCGGAACCGAACTCTGGCAGTTGTGATCGATCTTCACATAGCCATCAATTACTTCGACGCCTACATCACTTAATCCGAGATTGTCTGTATTTGGGATCGAGCCAATCGCTAACAACGCATGCGAACCAGTCACGATGCGACCGTCGGTGCACTCGATGGTGACTCCATCTGCCGTTGCAACTCCGTTGCTTGCTTTTGCACCCTTTAACAGCATCACGCCTCGTGCCAGGAAGTCGGCCTCGAGTGCAGCCGCAACCTCGGGATCCTTGAGCGGCAGAACTTGTTGACGACTCACAATGAGCGTTACTTCGCTCCCGAACGACTTGAACATATGAACGAACTCGACTCCAGTAACTCCAGAACCGATTACAACAAGATGTTCGGGCAATGTTCGCGGTGGGTACGCATCACGAGTCGTCAGGATGCGTTCACCATCGACATGGGCCCACTCCGGAATACGAGGACGACTTCCCGTGGCCAGCAGCACTACATCGGCCTCAAGCTCAATCAACCCGGCTTCGGTCTCGGCGACGACCTCGTGTGGACCCACCATGCGTCCCGTACCGCTGAGGAGCTTGACCCCTTGGCTTTCGAGAAGCGTCGTGGTCGAACGCTCGAGACGTTCGCCGATCGAGCCGATCCGGCGACGGAGCGCGTCGAAGTCGAGCGTGGCCGAAACATTTGTGAGACCCATGCGTTGGGCGTCGTTGATGGTTCCAAGCGCGCTGCCCGTGGCGATCATGGCTTTCGAGGGCACACAATCGCGCAGATGCGCTGCTCCACCGATGAGGTCGCGTTCGATCATCGTGACCTTGGCTCCAAATCGAGCCGCATAGGTTGCAGCGGTGTTACCAGCGGGACCGCCACCAATGATCACGAAATGCTTTGCCATTGCGTCTCACGCTAGCGGGATGACTCGACAGAAAAGCCGCCCCATTCCCAATCACGATCGAAGTTCACACCAGATTCATCAAGTTTCAGTGCGAAGCGCGAGCAATCGGCTTCATCCGGTGGTCGGAACTAAACATCTGTCGCGTAAGCCCTATGCCCATCACGGTCACGCTGGTCGCAACGGAACCCAGAATTAGATACATGATCGCAAGCTGCACCGTCACCGCATCGACCGCATCTACTCCGGCAAGAACAAGGCCCGTCATAGCCCCGGGGAGAAAGACGAGGCCGACAGCTTTCGTTGACTCGATCTGAGGAATGAGAGCCGTGCGCAAAGCGGAACGCACATAGGGCCGAGACGCATCCGGCCAAGACAACCCAAGAGCAAGTCGAGCTTCGACTTCATCGCGTTTGTCGGAAAACTCACCGACAATGCGCCGACCAACCAATACACAAGCCGTCATCGAATTTCCGATCATCATTCCGGCGAGCGGAACGATCGTGCGTCCTTGCATTGGAAAAACGTGAAAACCAAAAATCACCGACAGGCTGACGGCAACGACGGTGAGCATCGAGATTGTTCCGAGAAGAAAGATCCCGGGGATTTCTTTCGCTCGGCTTCGGATCGTGAATCCAGCGAAAACGATCATCACCACAACCCACAACCATGCCCACCAGGCCGAAGCATCCGAATCAAGAACGAGGCGAAGCGCAAAACCAACAAGCAGAAGTTGCACTGCTGCTCTGGCCGAAGACCAAAGCATCGAGCGAGTCAGGTGTAGTTGTTGCCAAAGCGAGAGCCCAACAGCAATTGCTACGAGCAAGAGCGACGCGGTGACGCCCATCCAACCAATCTGCGTGTCATTCATCGGTCCTCCTCAGCGCCCTGTTTCAAGTACGTGAGTGTTTCCACCGACGTTGCGTTCCGTCCCTCAATCAGAACTTCGATCCGATCAGCGATCCGCTGAACCTGTGAAAGGTCGTGACTGACCCAAACCACACCAATTCCTTCGTATGCCAATTCACGTGCCAAGTCTTCGATGCCGATTCGATTCTCGGGATCAAGTGACGAGGTCGGTTCATCCATCAAGATCACTTCAGGCTTCGTGAGCAGCGTTCTTGCGATGCACATGCGCTGAGCCTCGCCACCGGAGAGATCGTCGGCGACTCGATCCAGCATCAATGAGTCGAGCCCCACCCGGCGAAGCACGGCGAGCAACGCCGCGTCGGAGGCTGAGGGATCGGCTACTGCGAGGTTGGAACGCACGGAACCCGGGAATGGAATTGGTCGCTGGAAGATCATCCCCACGCTTCTTCTGGCCTGTTGTGGGTCAAGTGCGGTCAGATCGGT
>Ga0209296_1000151_pt1 | contig 60438 bp, 59 predicted proteins | sample S_130206_EF_Meta_FD_187319 | JGI IMG/M metagenome (GOLD analysis project Ga0209296, IMG submission 187319) | Freshwater microbial communities from Lake Simoncouche, Canada to study carbon cycling - S_130206_EF_MetaG (SPAdes) (version 2) | ecosystem: Environmental > Aquatic > Freshwater > Lake ...
CCGCGGCCGTGGCGGCCGAAGCGGGCGAGAATGAGCTTCTGGACGGCGGGGTCCCAGTCGAAGTAGATGGACATGCAGGAGCGCGGGTTGAGGCCGTGCCCGAGGGTGACGTGCAAGGGGAAGAGGCGGTACACGCCCTTATAGGTGGCGCTGTAGTCGGAGGCGTAGCGAATCTTGGCGCGCTCGCCGAGGTCGGCACCGAAATGGCTGAGGCCAGCCTGGGTGGCCAGGAAGTCGTCGGGTTTCAGGTCGTTGGCGGGGTCGGTCTTGAGCTTGGCGAAGGCGACGAGCCCGGCGAGATAGCGATCCAGGGTGCCATCATGCTCGAAGACGCATTCTGGCGCCTCGGCGAGCGCCTCGGGCAGGACGAGGATGTGCTCGGCGAAATCTGGCTTGGTCATGTACTCCGCCAGGACCTCATGCGCCGGGCGATGGGGCTTACCTGACTTCGATGGAGCAGAGAGCTTTTCGTGCAGCGGCTGGATGAAGTTCCCACCGACCAAGCGGCGGCACACCTTCATGGCTTCGCTCGCCCGACGAGAAGAAGCACGCACTGAGAGCTGCTGCTCCGAGGCGAGGTGGAAGTTGATCGTCGACTGGTCGGCGAGGAACGTGATGACAGCCGCGGAAGACTCCAGGGTCGTGCCGACCATCTGGAAGGATTCCTTGGCGGTGCGCTGGATGATCTCCAGGAGCCTGCGGCCCGGGAGTTCGTAGCGGTAGTTGAGACTGATGGCGGTGGTGCTCATGTGCGGTGAACGAACCCCAGTGTCCCCGCCGAGTTTCAGCCCGCAAGGCGATCACGCCGGGTAGCCGTCCCCGGCATAGGTCCGGCGTGTCGCACGAATGTCTGACTCATGTTTCTATCCTATAAAACAAGGGCTAAACCTGTGTCGCACGAATTATTGCCCCCCGGGGCGGCGGATAAAATGCCTTCCTCATTGTAATCGTCCGGGCGGCCCTCTACCCCCAACTCTGCGCTCGATATAGCGTCCAGTATACTCCTATAAAGCATCCATGGCCCGGCCCATGGAACTGAACTACCTCACCTTGCTCCGTGAGCTGGAGCGGGAGGTGGCGGCCGGCGCCAACCTGAAGCTGCCCGCAGACCGTGACGGCCTGCAAAGAGCACGCAAATGGTTCAAAGGCAGGTTCTCCGGGGGCCTGCTTGGTTTCGCCGCCAGCCAGCTCGCCAAAGGCGAGCAACGTATCGCTAAGAAGCTTTACATCAAAGCCGAAGAGATGCGCCATCAGGAGACGCTGACGCTCCGATCCCTCCGGAAACTCTCCGAAGCCCAGGATGTCTATGACTTCGACCGCCCGCCGAGCTGGCCGCCGGTCGTGCCGACGGAGCAGCTGATCTCCCGCTTCGTGGGCCACGCCATCGGCCTGCATTCGGAAAACCCGGAGGCCGACTTCGCCGCGCAGGTCGAAGCCTCTTTCCGCGAGACCGCCGTCCCTGCTCTGGCCTGGGGACTGCTCACGCAGCTCGCCACGCTCCCGGCGGAAGACAAGGACGCCGCTACGGGTGCCTTGCTGCGTCGGCTTGATCAGGAAACCGGCGCCAAACCCAACTCGGCCGAGTTGATCATCGACGCGGCCGGCCGGCGTATCGCGCTCCCTTATCTGCGGCTCACCGAAGGATTCTGGCGCCTGCTTACCCAGAAGGGCGCCGAATGGCGGATCTCCGTCGAAGCCGCGGCCAAACTCCGCGGCCAACTACGAGTGGAGTTCGCGAAGCTGGCCGCCGACACCAACGGCGCCTTCCCCGCCGTCCTCGCCCTCCATTATGGCCCGCAACGCGGCGGCTCCGACCGCGCCCACGCCGTCGCCCTCGCTCAACGACGCTCGCAAACCTCCGCCGCCTTCCTCCGGGAACGCATCGAGCTGCTGGCGACCGCCCGAGCGCCCGAGCTCGACCCCTTCCGCCGCCTCTGCGCGACAGACCTACGCGCGGCCTGTCAGGAAGCCCAAGCATGGCTGAGCGCTGACGCGAGCGGCGAAACCGCCGACCGCGGGCGCCTCGCCGCGGGCCGTGCCTACTGGCTGGCCCGGCAGACCTTTGGCAAACACGAGCTTGCCGCAGCCGAATGGCTGACTGCGATCGTTGAACGGACCAACGACGAAGGCCGGGTCATCCATCAGACCGCCGCCAACCTCGCTCCGCAGGAGCTTGCGGGCGTGGAATGGGCGAGCAAACTGACCCTTCAGCTGTTACGCGAAGCCGCCCGCGCCTATCGCGGCCGCGACGATCTCCGGGCCATCTGCCTGCGCTTCGCCGCTGGCTACGCGACCAATCCGCGCTATCACCGAGCCTCGGCCGTACTCGCCCTGCAACAGGTGGTCGTAGAAGAGTATGCCCGTGAGCCCGCGGCACGAGCACGTCTGACGGACATGTTCCGGGCACGGCTCGCATGGCAAAGCCAGGCGACGCTTCTCCCGACCAAGAATCGGGGCGAGATCCGGAAGGCCGCAGGATTCTACCAATCAGCCGTCAGCGGGCTCGGCACACCTAAGGACGGGCTGGACGCGGAAGCTCCGGTCCACCTCTTCCCTGAGCTGCTCGCCTTCCTGGAAACCTATCACAACGAGTCGAAGGGCGGAGAGAAGCTCCTGCACGTCATCGATTACGTGGTGCAACAGAACTACGGCGTCTACTTCGACGCCGTGACGGAACGTCAGCTGATCGCCGCCGGGCTCGAACAGTTCAAAGCTTGGCATGCGCAGATCGAAGATGCGATGGTCCGGAAGAACTCCGAAGTCGGCGTCCGCCTCCGAGCGGAGAAAGAAGCCGGCCGGCCGACTTCTGGCATCATCCTCCAATACTGCATGGAGACGTTGGGGAGAATCGAATATGGCTACACTCCGGCCAAGGGGGAGCGTGCCAAATCGGCCTGAAAACAGGACTGGGGTTAAAAAGTGGCGGCGGACATGCTACCTGCTTCCTTACGGCTGGTCCGTAGCAAGCAGACGATAGCGCTCATTCATGCGACAAGGACGGCCTAAGGCCTGTTGGCTTCTGGGACGAACTTAAGGGGCAAAAAGGGCTCCTAAGGCAGGTTCGGAGCTAGCGCCCTCACCAGCATAGCATGGGCGATGAGCCTATAGGTGTATGAACCCTCTCAAAAACACCTACGGCCTCAAGGCCATCCCGTCCGAAAAGATCCTCAAGGAGTTCCACCCCGCTCGCGGCATGCGCTTCCGTGGGCCGATGGATCTCCCGCCCGAAGACCTCCCGGTCCTCATGCAGATGGAGCGCAACCACATGATGGACCCCCGGGCCTGGAAGAGCGCGCGCGTTGTCGCCGACGTGACGCCCGTCTTCCGCCTGGTCGCCGAGCACATGGGTTACGATCTCGCCTCGCTCCTCGAGGGCAAAGGCGAGACCGGCAAACCTGAAGACTCCTGGACCGTCTACGCCGACGAAGGCAAGGCGCCGATGCTCATCCGCTGGACGATCGGCAAGGCGCAGCTCCTGATGTCGCTCGCCATCCTCGGCCAGACGCCCCGCCTCGGGATGAAGCCCATGCTCGAGATCTGCGTGCTGTCCGACCGGAACGCCGCCCCGCACCTCGCCGGCATCGCGGCCGCGCTGCGCCGCATCGAGAAGTCCGTCGAGCCGGACGACGGCACCGATGTCGCCGAGGGCAACGTGCTCCTACGCGTGTTGAACGTGGCCGACTCCGGCGAGGACTTCACCGTCACGTGCGTCTTCCACGCGGACGCGCACAAGGGCCTGAGCGCGATCCGTGAGGCGGACCACGCCGAACTGGCCAACTCGACCAACATCACCATCGAGGAAGCCGGGACGCGCCGCGGTTTCGCCGGCCACCTGCTCGTCGACGAGCTGAGCATCGTCGCCCGCCGGGCGAACGTCTTCCGCTTCCATTACGAAGCCGATCGCCCGGTGCCGACCGATACCCTGAAACTGGTCCATCACATGAGCGTCAAGGATGTGCGCATGTCCATGGACATCGCCTTCCGGATGCACCTGCAGGACCTGCGCGGTCGGGCGAACGATGAGGCGGGCGGCACCCTGAAACAAGAGACCACGCCGGAGCTGGACCATGAAATGGCCGAGCGACGCCTGCGGCTCCAGATGAACGCGATGGAGATCGCCGGGGAAGTGCCTGTCAGCCGTGGTCGCGGACGGTTCCACGTGCCGATGATCGACGAGGCCTTCTCCGTCCCGCCCACGATCGGCCCCGAGTTCAGGTATTGCCCGGCCGGCACCCTGGTCGGCACGGGGCCGGAACTGAAGATGTCCGGCGGCGACGTCGAGACCTCCTGGGACCTGCTCGACCTTATGCTGGAAGCCCTCTGCGAGATCCCGAAGGAGTTCCCGGCCAATCGCGCCACCCGCAGCGAGATCAAGCTCACCGCATCGCTCGAGGCCCCGGCGATCGCGGACCAGTACAAAGATACCAACCCCGTAGGTCGTCGTTACGAGCGGATCACCAATCCGTTCTACGCCGTGCATCGCGGGCTCGTCGTGCGCGTCGACCGAACCGTCTCGGTCTGGCGCTCAAACGACACGGAGGCACTGGCGGCGGACTTCTTCTACGCGCCGGCGACGAGGAATCTGCATGTCGCGAATCTGTATCGCGTCAAAGTGCCGAAGGGGTAACGCGGCAGCTAAGCTGCCACGGGGGAACTGCTGGCAGGCTGGCATGCTGCGAAGCAGGCGCGGCGGGCCCAAAGGGAGCCCGGGATAAGTGAGCAGGCCGGGGGCTGGGGGATGAATCCCTCGGTCGCCGGCCTTTTTTGTTTTCGGAGGTAGGGGCGCGCGGTGTCGCGACCGAGGGGATGAGGGTTAAGGCGGACGCGTCGCCGACGCGTCCCTACCTGCGCGACGGAGTCGCGTGGTGGTGGCGGTTAGCGGTTGGGAGAGGCAGAGAGACAGCGGATGCGATGTCATCGCATCCCTACCTCGAAAACGGAAAGAGCCCGGCCTTGCGGCCGGGCTCAGGTGTATGAAGCTATCCGTGAAGCTTAGAAGCTGTAACCAGCGGAGATACCGAGAGCGTCGCCACCAGCAGACGTGCCAGTGAAGGCGTAGGTCAGCGAGAGGTCGAAGTTCTTGGTGAGGTTATAGCGGAGGCCGACGTTGAAGATATTATCGTTCTCGGAAGCGACGGCACCCTGGATGAAACCGCCGACGACCACGAGGGCGCCGAGGTTGGTGCGGACGCGCTGGTAGCCGACGGAGAACTCAGCATTGCTGCCGAGAGCCTGACGATACTGGAGGCCGAGGGACGTCTGCTCAGCGACGGCGAAACCGTTGGAGGCACCAAACTGGCCCTGCTGGTAACCGAGGCCGACGGCGAGATCGCCCGCGCCGACGTTGAACTTATAGGCGAGACCGAAGCCGGTCATGTAGCCGCCGAAACCGGCGATGTCGCCCTTGCCGTCGACATCAGCGTAAGAGCCAGACACGAGGACGCCGGAATTGGCGAGCTCAGCGGTGGCGCTGACATTGAAGCCCTTGACGGCGTCGCTGGTCACGTAGCCGATCTCGGCGCGGTTATAGTTGAGACCCGAACCAGTGCCAGAAGCGGCGGAAGCCGAGGCAGCGACGAGGGTGAGGAGGAGGATGGGGGTATGTTTCATAGCACCCCTAAACGAAACCCCCGTCCGAGGGGTTGCAACCGATATCTTATAGAAGGTTTTTAATATAATAATCTGGGAGCGAGGGAAATACAAAGGGCGCGGCTGATGCCGCGCCCTGAGGACGAGCTGACGGGGAGGTCAGTCGACGTTCTGCGCCGTCAGGAACATGCTCTTCGACAGCGAGCTGAAGAAGGACTGGTAAGGGGCCGGATCCGTGACGGCGGCTTCCTGGTACTGCGCGTTGGCGCGAACGAGCAGCTGCTTGGCGTTACGCGGGCGGACGGTCACCGACATGCGCAGGGCGTAGCCGTCGAGCTTGGTCGCGGTGATCGAGCCCAATTCGAGGTCAGCCTTGTCGATGACGAAGCCAAGGTCCTGCAGGGTCGAGATGACCGTGCGGAGGGTCTTGGTCTTGTCGGTCGTGTCGAAGGCTCGGCTCTGAATCTGGCGGAGCTGGACCTGATTGGAGCCGACCTCGAGGGCCGATTCGGTGGAATTATGGACGCAGCCGGTGAGGACGAGGGCGGCGGCGAGGAGGCAGAGACGAGTGATCATAGGTTAGATTTTCTGGGCTTCGAGGAAGACGGACTTCGAGAGTTTCTCGAAGAACTGCTGGTAGAGCTCCGGCTCGCTCAGACCTTCGAGGCGAGTGAGCTGGCCGTAGCTGTTCCAAACCATGCGCTGGAAAGTGGCGCGGACGACCCACTCTTGGCCTTCTTTGCCGGCGACCGGCTTCACGATGATGCAGAGACGAATCTTCTGCGACTTGTCCATCGAGTTGGCAGCGTTGCCACCAAAGAGGAGCGCCATGGCGAAGCGGGAGCCAGCATCGCTGGCCTCGCGGGTCTTGGAAGCGACGAGCACGCCGAGTTTGGTCTCGGATTCGTCGATGGTGAAACCCATGTCCTGGCCGACGCCAGAGCAGGCGGCCAAGATATCGGCTTCCTTACCGCCGGTGAAGCGACGGGATTCGCGCTGACGACGCTCGAGCGAGTCGGGCTTCAGGGCGAGGGCGTCCTCGGGGATGCCGGTCTGGCAACCGACGACGAGGAAGGCCAAGCAGCAGAGAGAGAGCAGGCGCATAGATTAGAACTTGGAGGTGTGGTAGGCGAGGTCGCGGACCTTGCCGGCTTTATCGAACTTCACGATGATGGTGAGCGTGCTCTGGGAGCGCTCAGCGGCCGCGGCGGAACCGCCGACGAAAAGCGTCAGGGGGCCATTGGCGGAAGTGGCGCGCACGGAAGAGGTCACGCGGTCGTAGATCCAGACTTCGCGGCCTTCTTCGTCGGTGGAGAGGATGTTGGGCGAACCGAGGGCTTCGGCGACAGAGGCGTTGGTCATGCCGACCTTGACGCTGCGCTGGGCGGCGCCGACGGAGATGGTGGCCTTATCGTCACCTTTGACGCTGTTATGGACGTCCTGGGGATTGAGGCAGCCGACGAGGAGGAGCGGGCTCAGAAGGAGCAGGCGGGCGGGGTTCATGACGGCCGACTGTGAACATCGGGCGGGCGGGGGCAAGGGGTATTTTATATTAGATTATTATAATATAATACGCGGCGCATGGCGCCGCGTGGGGAACTGCTGGCATGGTGAACTGCTGCGAAGCAGAGACAGAAGGTAGGGGCGACCGAGGGGATGAGGGGCAAGGGCGGATGCGATGTCATCGCATCCCTACCTAGATACACAGGACAGCACGTGGTGCTGTCCCTACCTCATTTCTTCTTTTTGCCGCCGCCGCGTTGTTCTTTGGCGTTGGGGTCGTAGGCTTCGTTCTTCTTGTCCGCGAGGAAGGCGCCGGTGTCCTTCTGCCAGGCGACGAGGAGCTTCTTGAGTTCCTCGACCTTGGCGGGATCGCTCTTGGCGAGGTCGTGCTCTTCGCTGGGGTCCTTCTTCACGTTATAGAGCTCGAAGGTGGGGCCGGCGAATTTCTGGATGAGCTTGTAGTCACCCGCGCGCAGGAGGCTCATGGGCTCGCCCTTGCCGATGTAACACGGGAAGTGCCAGTAGATGGCGTTGCGGTTCAGGGCGGCGCCGGTCTTGAGCTGCTTGAGGAGGCTCACACCGTCGGTGGGCTGATCCTTCGGCAGCGGCAGGCCGGCGGCTTCGAGGATGGTGGGCATGAAGTCCATGCTGGCGACGGGCTCGTCGTACGTCTTGCCGGCGGGAATGACGCCGGGCCAGGAGACAGCACCCGGCACGCGGATGCCGCCTTCATAGAGAAGGCCTTTGCTGCCGCGGAGCGGGTTGACGACGTAAGGCAGGCCGCCGTTATCGGACGTGAAGATGACGAGGGTGTCCTTGGTGAGGCCGGAGGCTTCGAGCTTGGCCATGATGCGGCCGATGCTGGTGTCGACCGCTTCGACGGTGGCGGCGTATTCGGGCGTGATACCTTTATCGAGGCCGGTCGGCGTCTTGGCCTTGTACTTCGCGACGAGCGCAGGCTTAGGGTCGAACGGCTCGTGCACGGAGTGCTCGGCGTAGTAGAGGAAGAAGGGCTTCGACTTGTTCTGGTCGATCCAGGACAGGGCTTCGTCGCAGAGCGCATCGGAAAGGTAGCGGCCCTTGCCGTCCATGTAGGCGTCCTTCTCGAACTTCACGTCGTCGGGGCGCTTGTAGACCTCGAAGCCGCGACCGGTGGGCGAACCCGGCGAGCCGTTGCGGCCGCGGCCGATGTTCCACATCCCGATGAGCGCGGTGGCGTAGCCGTTGGACTTCAGGACGTCGGCGACGGTCTTGGTCTGGGGCGGTAGCTCGTCGCTACCCTTGGTGGACATCACCTTCATGTGCGGCTGGCCCGGAGCGTAACGGTCGTCGACCACGGTGTAGACGCCGTGACGCGGGGTGGTTTGGCCGGTAAGGAGGCACGCACGGGTGGGCGCGCAGTTCGGGGCGCTGGCGTAGCACTGCGAGAACACCGCGCCGGACTTGGCGATCTTGTCGATGTTCGGCGTGCTGATGTATTTGTTCCCGACGAAGCCCACGTCCCGATAGCCCATATCATCGAGGAGGATGAGGACGATATTGGGCTGACGGGCGGGCGCGATGGCAGCGGCGAGAAGACACAGTGCAAAGGTGCAAAGGTGCAAACCGGCGCGGAGCGCCTGTGAAAAAGTGGAACGAAGGAGAGGCATGGGGAATGAATTTCGTTTCGGGTGGCGGGAGTTAAGGTGCAAAGGTGATTAAGGTGGGTGGGGTTATCAGGTAGGGGCGCGACGGTGTCGCGACCGAGGGACTGAGGGTTAAGGGCGGACGCGTCGCCGACGCGTCCCTACCTCGAGGCAGGGTCAGGCGGTGCGGGCCTTTACCTCATAAGCATGCGCGATCATGCCGTGTTTGGTCGCGGGGGACTCGTCCTTGGGGAGGAAGCAGCGGACATATTCGACCTTGGCGGAGGCGGGGGTGACGGTGACGCGCACGTAGCCGGCGCTGGGGAGCTTCTTACCGGTCTCGTAACGCTCTTCATTATAGGCGACGTAACCGTGGTCCGACGGCATCGGGAGTTCCTGGTAGATGACGCCGTCCTTCTCCTGCTGACAGTAGAGGTGGTCGTGGCCCTGGAAGAAGACGCTGACCTTGTGCTTCACCATCAGCTGATGAATCGGGAGCTCCCAGCCGGGACGCTTCTCCTTGAAGGTGCCTTCGCCCTTCTTGCCCTGTCCGCCCCATTCGTAGAGGTCGGCTTCGTCGACGCCACCGCGGCCGGAGCCGAGCACGTGGTGGGCGAAGACGAACTTATGCTTCGCCTTGCTGGTCTCGAGGGTCTTCTTAAGCCAGTGGTATTGGGCGTCGCCGATGGTGATGCCCCACCAGTCGCGGTTCTTCTTATCCTCGCCCTTGCCGTTCTTGCCGCCGAAGCCGCTGTCGACGAGCGACGGCGAGTGCCAGTAATTATCGAGGATAACGAAGAGCGCGTCGCCCCAGGTCCAGGAGGTGTAACTCTTCAGCGGGCCGATCTCCTTGAACGGCTCGGTCGGTCCGGAGTAGATGCCTTCGGTGCCGACGGTCGGGTAAAGCGAGTTGCGGGCCTTCTGCACGCCGACCGCGACGTCGTGACGTTCGTCTTTCTGCGAGAAGTTGAAGAGCGAACCCTGCTCATGGTTGCCGTTCATCAGGAAGACCTGACCGACGGAGCCGACGAGGCCCAGGAACGGACGCTGCAGGAGGTAGGGGATCTGGCAGTTGGCCTCGTTGATCGTGCGGACGCGTTCGATCGAGAAGTCGTCGCCGATGCAGATATGGAAGTCGGGCTTGTCGGCCGCGGCGGTGACGAGCGTGCGGGCATAGAGGTCCGGGTGGCTGGCCTGCGCGCGCTCCGGATGGGAGTCGCCTTGCAGCGTGAAGACGAAGGACGAACCCGGGGTCTTCTGCGTGGCGAAGCGGGCTTCGGCGCGCTGGGTGTAGTTGCCCGCGCCGGGCTTACGGTAGTTCAGGCGGTAGAAGTATTCCGTGTTCGGGGTCAGGCCATCGATGACGACTTCCGTGGCCTTGCCGGCAGGGAGCAGGGTCACCGCGGTCTTGCGGGTATACTTGCCCTTGGCGGTACCGAGTTCGAGGAAGGCTTCCTGCGCGGAGGCCGGCACAAAGCTCGCCGTGATGGCCTTGTCGGTCGCGCGGCCGAAGATCAGCGAGAGCTTGGAGAATTCCGAGAGGGATTCCGGGAGGACGTATTCGCCTTGGAAGACCGGGCCACGGGCCTTGGAGGAATCATCGCCGCCGCCGCCCTTGCCGCCTTTGCCGCCGCCCTTCCCTTTCTTCTCCTGCGCGGAAGCGGACGGCAGAAGCGTCCAGCCGAAGGTCGCGGCCATGATGCCGATGAACTGACGTCGCACCACCTGGCCGAAGGCTGGCTTGTAAAACGGATTGGGTTTTCCGGACGAGGGGTCTTCGGCGGGGTGCATGGAGTGAGAGTACGAAGATGGAACGCCAGAGAGGAGAAGAAGTTGAGGAACGGGTGCAGGAATATTTTGGGGGATGTGGGGGGCTTAATGGGGGGTTAAGGTTGGCGCAGCACGCTGCGCCGCGCGGGGATCTGCTGGCATGGTGAACGGCTGCGAAGCAGACGCAGCGGAGCCGCGGGCAAATAGTTGATTGGTTGAATGGTTGGCAAGTGGTCCGGAGGGGACAACTAGCTGGCAGGTTGACAAGTTGACAGGTGGGCAAGGAGAAGGCGTGCAAAGGTGCAAATCGGAGCGGTGCTCCTGTGCAAAGGTGCAAAGGTGGAGGCAGGGGTAACACGACCAGAGGCCGCGTGGGGGAGCTACTGGCATGGTGAACTGCTGCGAAGCCAGGTAGGGCCGACCATCCTTGGTCGGCCGCGGCCAAGCAGGGATGCTTGGCCCTACCCGAGGCAGGAGGTAGGGGCGAGGCTTCGCCGCGCCCTCCGTCAAAGGAGTGCACGATGAATCGTGCCCCTACCTGGGTTCGCCCTGCGGCGAACAGAGACAGGCTAGGTCGGCACGCAGTGCCGACCCTACCTGAGATACAGAGGACAGCACGTGGTGCTGTCCCTACCTCGAGACAGCGGATGCGATGTCATCGCATCCCTACCCGAGGCGGCTGACCAAGGGTGGTCAGCCCTACCTTAGGACAACTTCTTGAGTTCGCCGGTGCTGTCGCCGAGCTGAACATCGCGGATGTCCATGCGGTTGAGCATGCTGACCCAGAGGTTGTTGATCGGGGTCTCCTTCTGGTAGACGATGTGACGGCCCTGGCGGATCGTGCCGCAGCCTTTGCCGGCGAGCAGGATCGGAAGGTCGTCATGATTATGACGGTCGCCGTCGCCGTTGCCGGAGCCGTAGACGATCATGGAGTGGTCGAGGAGATTGCCGTCGCCTTCCTTCACGGACTTCAGGCGTTCGAGGAGATAGGCGAGCTGCGTCGAGTGGAAGACATTGATGTCTTGGATCTTCGACAGCTTCACCGGGTCGTGGCCGTGGTGGGAGATGCTATGGTGGCCATCGCGCACGCCGATGAACGGGTACGAGCGGTTGCTGCCTTCGTTAGCGAGGACGAACGTCGCGACGCGCGTGGTGTCGGTCTGGAAGGCGAGGACGATCAGGTCGGCCAGAAGCTTCAGGTGCTCGGCGTAGCTTTCCGGGATGCCCTTCGGGGCCAGGGCGTTGGCGGGGAGCTTCGTCTGGCCGGCGGTGCCGGATTTAGCGATGCGCAGTTCCATCTCGCGGACCGCGGTGAAATATTCGTCGAGCTTGCGCTGGTCTTCGACGCCGAGGCGGACGTTGAGTTCGCGGAAATCTTCGCGGACCGCGTCGAGGACGGACTTGCGCGCGGCGTCGCGGCGCTGGCGTTCGAGGTCGGAGCCCGCGCCGAAGAGGCGTTCGAAGATCAGCTTCGGGTTCACTTCCTTCGGCATCGGCTGGGTGGCCGAGCGCCAGGAGATGTTGGACTGGTAGATGCAGGAGTAACCCGAGTCGCAACCGCCGGCCAGCTTGCTGGCTTCGGTGCCAATCTCGAGGGAAGCGAGGCGCGTGCGGTCGCCGATCCGGGAGGCCGCCATCTGGTCGGCCGAGACGCCGGCGCGGATGTTGGCGCCATCGGTCTTGCGCGGCTGCGCGCCCGTAAGGAAGGCGGACATCGCGCGGGCGTGGTCGCCACCGCCGTCGCCGTGGGAGCGAGCCTTGTCGGCCGCGAGGCCGGTGAGGATCGAGAAGTCGGTGCGGACGTTGTTGAGCGGCGCGAGAATGGCCGGGAGTTTCGAAGGCAGCGCGCCTTCGGCGCCGACGCGCCAGCCGTCCATGTTCACGCCGTTGGGGACGTAGAGGAACGCCATGCGGTTCGGGGCGGCGTTCTTCGCAGGCGTGTTGCCGGCGGCCCAACCGGTCTGCAGGCCCATCGCCTCAAGCCACGGCAGGGCCATGACAGCGCCGAGCCCTTTCAGGACGGTACGGCGAGGAATGAGGTCGGTCTTCATGACGGGGGTTATTTCTTCTTAGGGGATTCAGACCCGCTTTCAACCTGCGATGTTCCCCGACGGAGGCGGAAAGGGTCGCTCATCACCACCCCCAGGACGAGGGAAGAGAAGCGATTACCCGCTTTCATGGTCGAGTCCGTGATCTTATCGACCGCCGGACCGTCGTAATAGTCGAGCCCGCGGCCCAGGCCGTAGGTCAGCAGCTTCGTGGAAAGATTGCGGACAATCTTCGTGCCGTCCTTGCGGAGGAGCTGCTTCAGCTCACCCGCGCCGGCGAAGGAACGCCCGTCGGAGAGCTTACCCGCCGGGTCGATTGGTTTGCCTTCGTCCGACGAGCGGAGCAGGCCCACGCCGTCGAACTTCTCGAACGCGAAGCCGATGGCGTCCATGCGCGAATGGCAGGAGGCGCAGGCCGGATCGCGGCGGTGCTGCTCCATGCGTTCGCGGAGGTTGCCCTTTAACTGCTGGCCGTCGAGCGTGGGTACGGAAGGCGGAGCGGGAGGCGGAGGCGTGCCGAGAATCTGCTCAAGGATCCACTTGCCGCGTTTGACCGGCGACGTGCGGGTCGGGTTGGACGTCGCCGTCAGAATCGAGGCGTGGGTGAGGATGCCGCCGCGTTCGCCCTTCGGCAGCGTCACGCGCACGAACTCACCGCGGTCGCGGCCGCGTGAGAACTCGGTGTTGAGGCCGTAGAAAGCAGCCAGCGTGCGGTCGACGTAGGTGAAGTCACCGTCGATGAGGTCGAGCACGTCACGGTCTTCGCGGACGACTTCGGCGAAGAAGAGTTCCGTCTCCTTCATCATCGAAGCGCGGACCGCTTCGCTGAACTTCGGGTAGAGCGTCGGGTCGGGCGAGACCGTCGAGAGCTGGCGCAGCTGGAGCCACTGGATACCGAAGCCTTGCGTCAGGAACTGCGCGCGTGGGTCCTTGAGCAGGCGGCGGGCCTGGGCCTCGAGGTTGGCGGAGAGCTTGCCGGCGTAGGCGAGCTGGAAGAGCTCGTCGTCGGGCATCGAGCCCCAGAGGAAATAACTCAGGCGTGAGGCCAGCGCGAATTCGCTGATGGCATGGGCTTCGCGGGCGGTCGGCTTCTCGTCCTGTTCGCCGCGGAAGATGAATTTCGGCGAAGCCAGCACCACCGCGATCATCGCCTGGGCGCCGGATTCCCAGTTGGCGCCGGACTTCTCGCCCTCGAGGAAGACCTTGGCATAGCGGGCGATTTCGCCGTTCGTGGCCGGACGGCGGAAGGCGCGGCTGACGAACCAATTCGCCACCGCCTTCGCGCGGACGTCCCCGGTCGTGGTGCCCACCACGGCGGCGAGCTTACGCTGCAGTTCGGTGCGCGTGTCGGTCGGACCGAGCAGGCGGAGGCGGAGGCCGGAGAGCGTGCGGGCGTTACCGGAAATCTTCGCGGGCGGGTTGAGCCACTTCAGCGTGAACTCGTGCTTGCCGGCCTTGAGGGCCGGGACCTTGACCTCGGCCACTTCGGATTTCTTGACCGACTTGAACTGATAGGTGCCGACCTCCGTGCCATCGACGAGAAAGGCTACCTTTGCGGTCGGGTCGCCGGCGGGTCCCGTGGAGCGGAGGCTCACCGAGATAATGTAGTCGCCGTCGCGCGGGGCGGTCATCGGGCCCGTGAGATAAGGGGCCGGATCGAAGTAGCGCTGCTGCTCTTCGCGGCGTCCCTTCGGGAGCATTTCGATCATCGCGAAGCCCGTGCCATCGAGTTCGTTGGGCTTGGAGGGCATCGCCTTCGCGGCGATCAGTTCGCCGACCGAGAGGAAGCGCTCGAGGTGGACTGGCGAGAACGTGAGTACGTCACCGATGTTGTCGAAGCCGTAGCCCGTGTCGTCGGCCGGGAAGTCGGCGGAGAAATTCTCTTCCAGGTAGCAGAGGTCGCGGATCGTGTTATTGAACTCCATCCGGTTGAGGCGGCGGATCGTGATGTCGCCCGGATCCGGCTTCGCCTTCGCGATGGCGTTGGCGAGGAGCTTGTGGACCGACGTCTGGAGCGCTTCGACTTCGGCGGGCGAGGGGCGGACCTTTTTCTTCACCGGCGGCATCTCGCCCGAGGTGACTTGGCTGACGACCTCGCGCCAGACGCGTTGGTCGCGGAAGAAACGGGAGTCGTCCTTGAAGCCCTCGAGGTTGAGGTGGCCCTTGGCGAGTTCGGCGTCGTGGCACTCGTAGCAGTACTTGTTCAGAAACGGCACGATGTCCTTCTGGAAGTCCTGGGCGGAGACCGGGGCGACCAGCGCGGAGACGACCGCCCCGAGCATCGCGATGATCGGGGTGGGCCAAGCTGCGCGAGGGGCCGAGAGCTGCATCCGTTATTTAAACATAGCGGGCGGGGCTAGGTTGCAAACCAAAGGCCCGAACCGTCAAAAAGTTGTCAAAAACTCGTAAAAAGGCCTAAACGGCTGACTGATAATCGATTGGATGGGCCATTTCGGACGCTTCTTAGGGCTTTAAGGCTCAAAATAGGGTGAAAAAGGCCAATTAAGGCATTATTCCTCGATACGCCTCGGAGGGGCGTTCAAGATGGCGATGAAGTTGGCAACCTAACCCCTTGCTTGGTGTTTTAGAGATACCCCACCCCTTTAATAAGATGCGCACCCTCCCCCGAATCTGCAGCACCCTGCTCACCGCGGCCATGATCGGCCTTGGCACTGCTTCGGCGGTCGACCTCGAAGGCCTCGTCAAGAATTCGCCCTTCGGCGGCACCGGCGTGGTCGCTGGACCGGGCGTCGCTCCGAGCACGCTCGAGTTTCGCGGTATGTATGCCGAAGGCGGCGTGAACTACTTCAGCATCTACAACACCCAGACCAGGCAGTCGAGCTGGGTGGCCGAAGGCGAAGCCCCGTCGACGAACGTACCCGTCGTCGTCAAAGGCTTTGATGCCGCGAATGAAACCCTCGTCATCGATAACGGTGGCCAGCCCCAGCAGATGGCGCTGCACCAGGCCGTCGTGATCGCGTATCGCGGACCGAGCGCCGCGCAGCTCGCCGCCGTTTCCAACGTCGTCGCTCCGCAGGGAGTCGTCGCTGGTGCGCCCGGAGCAGGTGGCCCGGGCAACCTGACCCCTGAGCAGGTCGAAGCCTTCCGCCAGTCCATGCGCGACAAGTTCAGCAAGGGCCGTGGTCCCGATAACGGAAATAACGGCGGTCCCAACGGCAGTAACACCAGCGGCAAGACACCCAAGACCCCGAACGCGGCTCCCACGACGACCAAGACCCCGAAGGCCCAGAAGGTCCGCTGAACCCTTTATCCCCACTCCCATGACCCCCGTCCAAAAGACCACTGCCCGCCGTCTGCGCAAGGGCTTCACCCTGATGGAGATTCTCGTCGCCGTCGCCATCGTCGGCATGCTCGTCGGCCTCGCCGTCACGAACGTCGGCAAGATCCTCGGCGAAGGCCAAGAGTTCTCCGCCAAGACGATGGTCAACGACTCCATGAAGACCGCGCTGCTGAACTACCGTCTGGCCGTCGGCGATTATCCTTCGACCGAAGAAGGCCTGAAGGCCCTCGTCGTCGCCCCGGAAGGCAAGACTGGCTGGCGCGGACCTTACCTCGACGCCAAGGGTGGCCGCGTGCCGGTGGATCCGTGGGGCCACGAGTTCCAGTACCGCTACCCCGGCACCAAGAACACGGAATCTTCGTCGACGCCTTACGACCTCTTCTCAATCGGCAAAGACAATAAGCCGGACACCGAAGACGACATCGGCAACTGGTGAACCTGGCTCCGCAGCATCGATCCGGCTTTCCGGCGCGCCGCGGCTTCACTTTGTTGGAGACGCTGCTCGTCCTCGGCCTGATGAGCATGCTCGCGGCCGTCATGATCGGCGGTTCGGCGCAGCTGCTCAAGGGTACCGCGCGTTCGGATCCGGAAGACGCGCTGACGGCGCTACTGCAGACCATCCGCCGCCAGGCGGTGGAAAAAGGCAAGGTCCTCGAGCTCGCGCCTAAGGAGGCCGCCGACGAAGACGGACCTGATTTCGAGTGGGGCGAGGAGAACGCCGACGAGGATCACCCGCGCACCGAGGAAAAGCTCCCGAAGCTCGAAGGCGTGAAGGTCAAGATCCTCGCACCCGAGAGTACCGGCGCGATCCTGCTCGGCGGCGTGGCTTCCGAGAAGGCCCTCGCCCGCATGCGCTTCTATCCGGACGGCACGTGCGACCGCGTGCGCCTGGACGTCACCCGCAATGAAAGCCGCGTGGTCATCCCGATCGACCCGCTCACCTGCGCGCCGTTACCGGCCGTCGCCCCCAAATGAGGCGCCGCGGCTTCACCCTCATCGAGGTCTTGGTCAGCCTCGCCATCTTCGCGCTCGCGGCCGTGAGCCTCGGCGCCGCGTATTCCAACGTCATCCTCGGCCGCATTGCGCTCCAGCAGGACGAGCAGCGCCTGGACGACATCGCGCGCTGCCGCGCTGCACTCATGGAGACGCCCGGCTTCGACGACGTCGAGAGCGGCGGCGATATCCACCTGCCCGGCGGCCGCACCGCCCACTGGAAGGGCAAGATTGAAGCCACCGCCGTGAGCGACCTTTTTGCCGTGCAGCTCACCGCGGAAATCGAGCCCTCCAACGGCGGCGAAGCCGAGGAGGTCAACGAGACGCGCATGCTCCTGCGGCCCACGTGGTCAATCCCGTCGGACCGCCAGAAGATCCGCGATGACGCACGCCAGCGCCTCGAGAAAGAACGCGGCTACAAGGAGGCCGACGGTAATTCCGCTTTCATCAGCGCGCCCACGCGCGGCAAGAAACTCGTGCCCGGACAGACCGGTGCCAACGGTAAGGGCGGAAAGGGTGGCGCCACGCCGACGAACGGCCAGGGCGGTAAAGGCCAAGGTGGCAACGGCCAGCCTACCAAAGGCGGACAACCCGGAGGGCAGCCCGCCGCACGGCCGGCCAAGCGATGAAAGCGACGATCCGCCGCGGCTTCACGTTGCTCGAGATGCTCGTCTCGCTGGCCTTGCTTGGCATCCTGATGGTTTCGCTGAGCTCTTTCCTCTTCTCGATGACCGAGCTCTGGGGCGGAGGCCGCGATAAGCGGCTCTTCGAACAGCATGCGCGCGCCGCAACGGGGCTCGTGCGTAACTCTTTCGAGCTGGCGACCTACGGGCCGAGTTCCTCGGGCGTCGCGCTCAAGGACGTCGACGACGGCGCCGGCACGACCAAGCCGCGCCTCAGTTTCCTGCTGGCCGACGCCGGCCGCCTGGCGGACTGGCCCGAAGCGCCGCTCCCCGACGTCGACTTCAACGTCTTCGTCGAAGAGGGCCGCGGGCTCGTATTCCAGTGGCAGTCGCGCCTCGAGATCGAACGGGAAAAGACCGACAAGCACGACACCGTGATCAGCCCCTTCGTGACCGCGATTCATTACGAATATTACGACGTCGAACTCAAAGAGTGGAAGATTGAGGAGGAGCCCGTGAACGAGGCCGGCAGCACCGCCTGGAAGAAGCCTGCGCGCATCCACCTGCTCTTCGAGCGCGGCACGCTGAAGACCACCAAGGTCATCAACCTCCCCATCAAGCGCTCCGGCGCGTCCACGCCATGACCGTGAAAAAGCGCCGCGGTTCGGTCATCATCGTCGTCCTCGTGCTCATCACGCTGGCCGCGCTGCTACTGGGACGGTTCATGGAGGATAACTCCCTCGAACTCTCCATCGCGACGCGCGAAGCGGACCGTCGCCGCCTGCGGGCCGACGCTCAGTCGGAACTCGAGCTCGCGCTGGCCGTCATCGCCGAAATTCGCTCGATCGACCTCAATAAGATCCACGCGCCCAGCCAAGGCTACGACGACCCGCATACCTACGCCGGCTTCCCGGCGCGCGACGGCCTCGACGTGAAGTTCGAATACGAGGACGAGACCGCCAAGCTGCCGCTCAGCGTTCTTTCCAAGAACGACGTCATCCAGCTGCTCTACTCGCTCGGCATGGAACAGCGCGACGCCGAGCGCGTCGCCGACGCCATCGTCGCCTGGCAGAGCAAGTCCTACGAATCGATCGAAGAGGAAGCCACGGACGCCGCCTACCAGCGCAGCACGCTTTCATTCCGACCCGCGCGCCGCCCCATCCGGAGTTTCGATGAGTTCCGCTCCATCGGCGTCGCCAAGGAACAGTTCTACGACGAGCTCGGTCGGCCGACCCCGATCTTCGAGGCCTTCAAGAGCTGCGTCAGCCTCTACACCTTCCCGCAGGCCAACATCAACACCGCCTCGGACGCCGTGCTCCTGTCGCAGGGCCTGGACGAGAAGCAGGTCGCCCTGATCCGCGAGCACCAGAGCGAGATCGGCAAGCGCATCGTCGGTACCCCGCCCTATTTCCGCGTCACCAGCGAAGTCCGCCAGCTCGTGGGCGGCGGGATCAACATGGCCAAGTTCGACGACGAGGTCATCCTGATGTGGGTGCGCGTGACCGTGAAAGAAGGCCTGTCCAAGTGCCGGGTCAGCGCCTTGGTGGCCATCCGTGAGGACGTTGCCTACCCCACCGCCGCGGCGAACCCTGATACCGACCCGAGCATCGGGCTGACTCGAACCGGGGGAACCACGCCGACCGCAAGAACAACGGGAACCTCGACACCCGTTCCGCGGTCGACTACGACGAACACCTCCCCCTACCTCACCCCGGGAATCGAAGCGCCGGCCACCCTCGGCAAATCGACCCTGAGCGGACGCGTCGCCAGCAAGACGATCGCGTACCCATTCCAGATCCTCGCCTGGGAAGAAGACAACGGCGCCCCGCCCGCCCCCAAGCCCCGCGCCGACTCCGACGATCCTTCAGCTCCCTCCGAACCCTCCGCCACCCCTGCCCCCCGGGCCACGAAGCCACTCACCAAATGAACCCCCTCTCCCGTCTCTTCAAGGACGCCAAACAACAGGAAGCCGCGATGCTTCCCGGCAACCGCTTCTTCGTCCGCCGACTCACCGTCGAAGGTGACGACGTACCCGGCCAGGTGAACCTCGCCCTCGAGGCCATCTCCCCCTTCCCGCTCGAGCAGATGCTCGTCGGCTTCGTTACGTCCGCCGACGGCAAGCAGGTGCTCGCCTACGCCGCCCATCGCCGTCGCTTCACCACGGAAGAAAGTTTCGCCTGGCCGGAAGACTGTCCGGTCATCCCTGAATTCCTGGCCCTGTGCGGCTATCGCCCCGCCGCCGACGGCATCGTCGTGCACCGCAGCGAAGAACGCCTCACCGCACTGGCCTGGAAGGCCGGCGATGAGCTGCCTGCCGCGATTGTCGTGGCCGAGCTCGCCGATGCGGACGAAGCCGCCATCGCCCGTGAAGCCGCCGCCCGGGCTGATCTCGCCGCGGACACCCCGGTCGAGAACCTCACCGGCGCCCTCTCCGGCGCGATTGTCGAAGGAAACCTTGTTCTCAAGGGCGAGTTCGAAGGAGCGTTCACCATCCCGAAAAAGGGGCTCGATGACTCCGATATCCGCGACAGCGATTTCCTGACCGAGCGCCGCAAGAAGGAACGCCTCAACCTCATCCTCTGGAACTCCGCCCGCGTCGGCGCCGCCGTGCTCGTCGTCTCGCTCCTGCTCGACATCGCCGGCATCGTCGTCGGCATGCGTTCGCATTCGCTGGAAGAAGCGAACGAAGTCCGTCGGCCAGTCGTCGAGGACATCGAAGCCTCGCAGGCCATTACCTCACGCATCCTCGAGCTGGGCGTGAAGCGCCTGCTACCGATGGAGATGCTTGCGCTCGTGAACGAGAAGCGCCCCGCCACCGTCGAATTCACCAACATCCACTGCGAGATCAAGAAGGCGAAGGATAGCGCGATCGCCAAGCCGATGATGACCGTGGACGCCAAGACGCCGAATGCCGGCGACATCTCCGACTTCCTCAAGGCCGTGCAGGCCATGCCGGAAGTCGAAGCCGTCACGCCCGGCGAGCCCCGCGTGCGCGAGACCTCCACCACCTTCCGCCTCGAAATCACCTTTAAGCAGCCCGCGCTCCTCAAGGCCGCCGAGACCATCAAACAATGAAACACTTCTTCTTCAGCCTGAAACCCCGCGAACGCTTCATGGCGCTCGCCGCGCTGCTCGTCGCCGCGCTGCTTTGGTCCACCAGCGCCTGGAGCCGCGTCCGGGGCGGCTGGGATGACTGGCGCGCCCTCGAGGAGAGCGCCCTGGTCCAGAAATCCTGGCTCGCGAAGGAGCGGGAGGTCCGCAACGCCACCACTTTGGCCGTGCAGGGACTCGATTCCGGTCATGGCTACGATCAGGCCAAGCTCGTCGCCGAAGCCGTGAACGCCACCAAGGAGGCTGGCCTCAACGCCAACACCGAATCGCCCAAGACCACCAAGGGCGGCAAGTTCGCGATTCACTCGCTCCAGATGAGCTGCCGTAAGGCGGATCTCGCGAGCGTGCTGCGCTTCTACGAAAGCGTGAAGTCGCGTGCGCCGTACCTCGCCATCGGCAATCTCTCTATGACGGTAGACCGCGGTAGCGCGGGCACCGTCACCCTCAAGGCGACCATCACCGCGTTGGAACTCCTCGGCGAACTGCCGGCGGGAGTGAAGGCGGCGGAGCCGGCGGAAGGCAAATAAGAGGGCACGAGGACAGGAGGGCCGGAGGGCTGGAGCGCGATAGAGCCGCGCGGGGACACGTGGGCAAGGGGACACGGGGAAGGACAAAGCTGCCGTGCAAAGGTGCAACTGCGGCGGAGCCGCGTGCAAAAGTGAGTGAAGGGGTAGGGGTAGGGATAGGGGTTGGGGCAGGAAAACATTTCAGGTGGCGGGTGGCCGCCCCGGGTGGCGGGCGGCGGGCCGCCGCAGGGCGGCCGGAGGCAGGGGCGCGACGGTGTCGCGACCGAGGGGATAAGGGTTAAGGGCGGACGCGTCGCCGACGCGTCCCTACCCTGCTTCGCAGCGGTTCACCATGCCAGCAGTTCCCCCGTGCGACGCAGATGCGTCGCTTAGAACCGGAAGCTGGAGCTGACTTCGAAGACGGCGGCGATGATCGCGAAGGCGATGAAGCCGACGAACGAGAAGGCGGCGAGCAGGACCGAGGTCGAGATCGTCTGCGAGACCGTGTCGAGCCAGCGGTCAAGCTCGGCACGATAGGAGCGTGAGATATCGCGGAGGCCAGGTGCGAGGTTGCCGGTCTGTTCGGAGACGGCGACGCGGTCGAGCAGCAGGCGAGGGAAATAACCCGTGCGGGCGAGGGCCTTCGACAGGCTGTCGCCTTCAAGGACGCGGTCGGTGGCTTCGCGGAGCTGCTGGCGCAGGGCGCGGTTCGGAGCGGTCTTCTCGGCGAGGCGGAGGGCTTCGGCGGTCGTGATGCCGTTCTCGAGGAGCACCGCAAGCGTGTGACAGAAGTTCAGCACCGAGACGCGCATCACGAACGAGCCGGCGAGCGGCACCTTGAGCAGGAGCGCGTCGGAAGCGATCTTGCCTTCCTCCGTCTTGCGCCAGCGGGCGATACCGATGACGGCGAGAACAAGGGCGACGAAGGCAATCGGGGCGACGACCACGAACACGCTGGAGAAGTTCATCAGCAGTTTCGTCGAGAGCGGCAGCTTGCCGCCCAAGGAGCTGAGGAGCGTCTGCAGGCGAGGCAGCAGGAAGAGCACGAAGAAGATCACGACCCCGATGGCGACGACGCAGATGAAGAGTGGGTAGGCCATCGCGCTGACCAGCTTACGGCGGAAGGCGGCCTGTTCCGTAAAGTGGGAGATCAGGCGCTCGAGGACGTCGCGGATATTGCCCGTGGCTTCGCCCGCGGCGATGAGGTTGAGCGTCTGGCCATCGAAGACCTTCGGGTAGGAAGCTAGGGCGACCGAGAGGCTCTGGCCTTCGCCGAGTTTGGACCAGATGCCGGCGCAAAGGATGCGCAGGCGGGATTTCTGGAGACGGAGCGCGAGGAGTCGGAGCGCTTCGCCGGCGGACATACCAGAGCGGACCAGGTCAGCCATCGCTTCTAGGAAAGGCAGGCACTCGGCCTGGGTCGGCTCAAGTTCCTTATCGGAAGGACCGCCTTCGCGGACGGCTTCCTTGGCGCGGACGGCGGCGCCGGCTTCCTCGACCTTCGTCGGCTTGAAGCCACGTGCCTGCAGCTTGCGGAGCGCCTCACGGCGCGTCTGCGACTCGATAGTGCCTTCGGTCACGGCGCCGGCGGCGTCGCGCGCGGTGTAGTTGAAGACGGCCATCGCGGCTTATTCGTTCGAGCTCAGGTTGCGGACCAGCTCGTCGATGGTCGTGAGACCAGCGGCGACCTTGATCCAGCCGGCCTTGGCGAGGGGGCGCATGCCCTGCTCGATCGCCTTTTCGGTGAGCTCACGATTGGAGACGCGGCCGACGATGAGGTCGTGTAGCGGTTTCGGGTGGAAAATCTCGAAGACGCCGACGCGGCCACGGTAGCCCGTGTTACGGCACTTGCGGCAGCCGCAGGCTTCCTTGAGTGACGTCACGTCCTTCAGGAAGGATTCGTCCATGCCGAGCGCCTCGAGGGCGGGCAGGATTTTCTTGCGGTCGACCGGGACGGTCTTGGCGCAATCCGCACAGAGGCGACGGACAAGGCGTTGGGCGATGACGAGCTCGACTGCGGAACCGACGAGGAAGGGCTCCACGCCCATGTCGACGAGACGCGTGATCGCGCCGGGCGCGTCGTTGGTGTGGAGCGTCGAGAAGACCAAGTGGCCTGTGAGCGAGGCGCGGATTGAGATCTCGGCCGTCTCCAAGTCACGGATTTCGCCGACCATGATGACGTCCGGGTCCTGGCGCAGCGTACTGCGGAGGGCGCCGGCGAACGTGAGCCCGATCTCCGCGCGCGTCTGCACCTGGTTGGCACCGGGGACTTCGTATTCGATCGGATCTTCGATCGTCACGATGCGGATGTCGGGGGAGTTGATCGCCTGGAGAAAGGCGTTGAGCGTGGTCGACTTGCCGGAACCCGTCGGGCCCGTGACCAAGATGATACCGTGGGGGTAGTCGAGGACCTTGCGGACCGCGGCCTGCTCGTCGGCGTTCATGCCGATACGGTCCATGTTATAGGCCTCCTTGCGCTGATTGAGGAGACGCAGCGAGACGGACTCGGCGTAGATCGTCGGGATCGTCGAGACGCGGATATCGAGGACCGTCTTGCCGTCGCGGAAGTTGATGCGGCCGTCCTGCGGGAGGCGACGCTCCGAGATGTTGAGGCGCGCCATGATCTTCAGGCGCGAGATGATGGCGTCCTGGAAGCGGGCCAGATTATCCGGGAGCGGAATCGCGATGAGGATACCGTCGACGCGGTAGCGGATGCGGAGATTATTTTCCTGGGGCTCGAAGTGGACGTCGGTCGCACCTTCGGCGACGGCCTGCGAGAGGACTTCGGTGACGAAGCGCACGACGGCGGCGTCTTGGTCGGCTTCGACATCGTTGGAGAGTTCGGCGGCCGGGAGATTGTCGCCTTCGTCTTCAAGGCTGCCGGAACCCACGCCGTAGTTGTCGTTGATGAGAGCGCTGACGCGTTCGGGCGGGGCGAGGTACCACTTCGGACGGCGGGTGGCGAAGGTTGCGACCCAGTCAGCCGTATCGGTGTCAGGCGGGAGCGCCGTGACGAGGCGGAGGCGGCCTTCTTCGCCGCCGGGAAGGAGCGTTGGGACGACCTGGGCTTCGGAGGCGATACGCGCCGGCAAGATCTTCATGCCTTCTGGATCGATGGCGGGCTCCTCGAGGACTTCGAGGCCCGTGAGGCGGGAAAGTTCGGCGAGGAGCGCGGCTTCGTCGAGGTTGAGCGCCTGCGCGAGGAACTTGAAGCGACCTTCGCGCGGGGTCTCCGCGAACGAAGCGCGAACTTCGTCGGTCAGGCGCTCGGCCAGGGCCGAGGGCAGTCCGTGCCGGTCGACGGTCAACATGTTACTTCTTTTCAGGGGCGGCCGGGGCGGCGGGCGCCTTGCCGGGAACGTTATCGAGAATCTTCTTCACCTCGGCGCCATTGGCGTTGCTGGTGGCGCGGCTGAGGGCGTCGAGGTTATCGACGGCTGAGCTGTTGAGCACGTAGGGGCGGAGGAAGATAATCAGCTCCTGCTTCTCCTCGAGGTTGGTCGAAGAGCCGAAGATGTCGCCGATGATTGGGATCGGGCCGAGGCGCGAGGTGGACTTCGTGGTCACCGTGCGCTGGAGGCCGCCGAGGACGACGATCTCGCCGCTCATCGCGCTCACGTAGGAATCGGTCGTACGACGGCCGATGATCGGCTGGTCGTTGCCGTCGAGGATGGTCGTGCCAAGGATATCTTCGACGGACTGCGAGACCTGAAGCTGCACCGCGCCGTCCTTGCCGATGAGCGGGAGCACCTTGAGGGTGATACCGATGTCGCGCTGCGAGACCGTGGAGGTAGAGGCACCGGTCGTGGTCGAGAGGGTCGAGCCCGTGATGACCGGACGGGATTCGCCGACGAAGAGCGTGGCTTCCTTGTTATGGGTCGTCGTGATGGCCGGCACCGAGAGGATCTTCAGGTCGCCCTTGCGCGGGGTGGTGACGAGGCCGATGGTGGCGCTCAGGCTGTTGTTGGCGCCGAGGGTACCCTGGGAGCCGCCGACCTGGGTGGTGTTGGCGGGAAGATTCGTGGTCGCGATGGCATTGGCGCCGTTGACGCCGAAGCCGGCGCCCGTGCCGCCGATGCCGACGAGCTTCCCGTTGGTGACCGTGAGGCCGAGGGTGTTGAAGCCGTTGCTCTCGTTATCGGAGAGCTTCACTTCGGCGATGACGACTTCGATGCGGACCTGCGGGAGGACGATGTCGACCTTATCGATTAGGTCATGGAGGAGGCGGAGGTCATCGTTGGTGCCCGAGACCACGACTGAGTTGCTACGGACATCCGGGAGAACCGTGAGGCTGCTGCTGAACTCGTCGGCACCCATCTGCGACGGACCGGCGGCACCGGCGGCACCGGCGGCACCAGGGACGGCGACCGGCGTCGGGGTACGATTTTGCGTCGTGTTTCGGACCGTGTTACCGGCGCGGGAGGCGGCGGTGGTCTGGCCCGTGACGAGGGAGGTGACGAGCGTCGCGACCTGCTGGGCGTCGGCGTGGCGCAGGAAGATCACGTCGGTCTTCGTGTTCGGGTTGGATTTCTGGTCGAGCGTGTCGATCAGCTTATCAAAGAAGTCATGCTGGTCGGCGGAGCCCATCAGCAGCACGCGGTTGGTGCGTTCATCGGCCAGGAAGGTCGTGCCCGTGCTGAGGCGGAAGGGCGCGCCGCCGGAAGTGACTTGCGGGGTACGCAGCATCGCGGTCAGCTTCGCGACCATATCGGTGGCCATCGCGTTCTTAAGCGTGTAGCTCTTGGTCACGACGAGGTCGAGTTGCGGCTTGTCGAGCTGCTCAACGAGCTTCTCGATCTTCTGGAGGTTCGTGATCGAGTCGGTGACCAGGAAGGCGTTGTTGCGGCCGAAGTAGATGGGCGGCGAGGCGAGGGTCGTGTTGAGGCCCGAGATAATTTGCGTGACGAACTCCTGCGCGTTGGCGTGCTTGAGCGTGTAGATCTTCGTGGCGATACGACCGCTGGGGGGAAGCGTGAGCGTCGACCCAGCGATGAGCGCGGGGGACTCGGACTTCGCGACGAGGTTCGGGACGACCTTCAGGAACTTATCACCCTGCTGGATGACAGCGATACCGTTGAGATTGAGCAGCGTCTCGATGGCGAGGAGCGCTTCATCGCGCGTGATCGAAGCCGGGAGCGAGAGCGTGTAGACGCTGGCGGGGAGAGCCTGCGGGCGGAGGATGGACTTGCCTGTCCACCGCTGCATCAGATCGAGGACCTGGGCGACGGTCTCGTCGCGCAGGATGACCGGACCAACCTGGTCGGCGCCACTAAGACCCGGGAGCGGGACCGCGGCGACAACGCCAGCAACCGGCGCCGGCGAGGCGGCGGCCGGCGCAGCAGGCGCTGGAGCGGCCTGGGCGAAGCTCAAGGTCGGCGCCAAGGCGGCGGCGATGAGCATATAGAAAAGGGGCAAGGAGGCCCGCCCTTCACGTTGGGTCGAATGGGTGCTGATCACTGGAATAAGGGGTACGTCTTGGATAACACCAAACCACGGGAATAGTTCGACGAAAAATCGGTTTTAATGAGGTTATTTTGAGAGGTAACCCCATGAGGGATAGGGGGCAGGCCTCATTATGGTGAACAAGATTTCACCTTTATCTTGCCAGACACCCAAAAGACGGCATATCAGGCACAAAAGACCCCCTGACCCATGCGTGAAGACCTCCCCGATTGGCTGGGCAAGCCCCCCCTCCGAGGAACCGACCAATGGAACGTCTGGTTGGCCAAGTGGCGGCGCTATGCCAAGACCGAGTTGCGCGATACGGCGGCGGATGACCCGGACTATGATTACGGTCTCCTGACCGTCGACGAACGCTGGCTGGTCGCCCTGCGGCTGCAGGTCCAAGGGCAGATCGAGGCCGGGCGCCAGAACGGCCCCGTGCCCATGTCCTTGGCCCTCGGCCGAAAGGTCAGCGACCTCGATCACGCCGGCGTCGTCGCCTGGCAAGTCGGTCGCTCGGTCGTCTCGCCCATCCCGGACGAAGCCTTCACGCGCGCGCTCGAGTGGAGCAACCAGCGGGAGAACCCGCGACGCCGGCGCATCTCGCATGGTATCCGCTACGGCTTCATCGCCGGACTCGGTGGCGAAGCTGCCTCGCCGGCCTGGTCATCGCCCGACTATGTCGCCGCGTACGAAGCCGCGTGGGAACTCGGCAACGCGATCGCGATCGACGGCGACCCGCGGGGATAAGTTGCGGAGGGCCCATGCCTGGGCAGAGTGTCTTTTTCATAAGCATCCCAATGGAAACTATCGTCCAAATCGCCCTCCTCCTCGCGGTGCTCGGCGTCCTCGCCTACCTCGCCTTCTTCAAATCCGCCGGCCCGACCGTCGACGATAAGGGCAGCGCCCTGCTGATCGACGACCTGCGTCGCCAGCTCGGCGAGGCGAGCGCCACCGCGGAACGCGAACGCACCGCCAAGGCCGACGCCCAGGCGCGCGCCTCCGGTGCGGAGTCCGCCCGCCAAGCCGCGGCCCAACAGCTGACCGAAGCCCAGCAAGCGAACCTGCGCGCCATCGAACAGCTGCGCGCCGACCACACCAAGGCCCTCGCCGAGGCCGAAGCGCGCTACACCAAGGCCCTCGCCGACCTGCGCATCACGTTCGAAAAGACCAGTGCGGACGTGCTCAAGGGCATGGCGCCCGACGTCACCAAGGAGGTCTCCACCCGAGTGGAGCCGCTGATCGCCCAGATCAACACCGCCCTGGAAAGCTACCGTAACGCGATGCAGCAAGGCCTCAACGGGCAAGGCGAAGCCATTGCCGCGGTCAACGCGCAGATGAAGCAAATCGGCGAAGCCACGAACCTCCTGGCGGCGAGCACCAACGACTTCACCTCCGTCCTCAAATCTTCGCAGCATCGCGGGAAGTGGGGCGAACAGACCCTGCGCCGCGTCGTCGAAGCCGCCGGCCTGAGTTCTCTTTGCGACTTCACGGAGCAGTCCTCCCAGGACGACACCCGCCCCGACCTCATCATCAACCTGCCGGAGAACCGCTGCGTCATCATCGACTCTAAGGTGCCGGAGTTCGACGTCGCGCTAGCCAACCAGGCCGCGCCCAATCGCAAGGAGCTCGTCAAGGCCCACGCCGCCAAGCTCCGGGCCACGATCAAGGCCCTCGCCGCTCGGAACTATCCGGCCGCCCAGGCCAAGGCCGAACGCAAGGCCTTCGATAAAGTCATCCTGTTCCTGCCGGCCGAATCCCTCCTGAGCACCGCGCTCGAAGGAGACAACGACCTGATCATCGACGCCGGCAACGAAGGCATCCTGCTCGCGACCCCCGCCACGCTGATGGGCTTCCTCTCGGCCATCAACCTGACCTGGCAGCAGCACAAGCAAGCGGCGAACTCCGCGCAGATCGCCAACGAAGCCGCCGTGCTCTACGAGCGCGTCGTGACCTTCATGGCGCACTTCACCAAGGCGCGCCGCGGCCTGTCCTCGGCCGTGGACGCTTTCAACAGCGCCATCGGCAGCTACGAAGATCGCGTCCGACCCCAGGGGCGCGAAGTGCTGGCGCTCGGCGTCGCCCAAGGCTCCGACGCCCTGGAGAAAATCGAGAAGATCACCGGCGGCGTCCGCAAGCCGGACGGCGAAGAAGAAGACGCGGCACCCTCGGCCTGAGCCGGAGTCCTGCTGGTGGAGCCGATGAGGTTCGAACTCACGGCCTCGTCATTGCGAACGACGCGCTCTACCAACTGAGCTACGGCCCCAAACAGCAGGAGGTTGAGGGAAGCCTCCCCCGCTGGGACGGTCAAGGTTTAGATACCTGTCGCCTTGCCTCGGCCTAGTTTAGGCCTAAGTTCAACGTTCCTCATCACCATGCGCGTAGCCAAAGAAACCGTCGTCGCCATCGAATACACCCTGAAGGACGACCAGGGCAACATCATCGACGCCTCCGGCGATCGCGGCCCGATGGAGTACCTCCACGGCGCCCAGAACATCATCCCCGGCCTCGAGCAGGGCGTCGACGGCCTTGTCGCCGGCGACACCAAGAGCGTCCTCGTCCCTCCGCAGCTCGGCTACGGCGAATACAGCGAGAAGCTCCTCCAGCTGGTGCCCCTCAACGCCTTCGGGGCGAACACGCCGCAGATCGGCATGCGTTTCCACGCCGAGACCAATCTCGGCATGCGCGTCCTCACGATCAAGAAGATCGAAGGCGAAGAAGTGACCCTCGACGGCAACCACGAGCTCGCCGGCAAGACCCTGCACTTCGACATCAAAGTCGTCTCGGTCCGCGCGGCTGAACTCACCGAACTCTCCCACGGCCACCCGCACCAGTCGGGCGGTTGCTGTGGCGGCGGCGGCTGCGGTTCCGGCGAAGCCTCCTCCGAAGGCGGTTGCTGCTCCACCGGTGAAGCCTCCGAAGGTGGTTGCTGCTCTTCGGAAGAAGGCGCTACGGCCGGCGGCTGCTGCTCCACCGAACAGCCCGTTGCCCAGAAGCAAGGCGGTTGCGGTTCCGGCGGCTGCGGTTGCTCGGCCTGAGCCCAACTTCACTTCCAAACCAAAAGACCCCGGAACGCCGGGGTCTTTTTATGGCTGAGAAATATCCAAGCCTACCGCTTAAGGTACACCTTGACGATTTGCTCAAGCTCGGCGTCGAGCGCCAATCCCTCCCGGATGGCATCCAGGAGTTTCTGCGATTCATTCAGGTCAGGGCGACCAATCGCCCCGGACTCCTTGGCGATCATCGATCTTACCTTGAGGATTTGCGTTGAGAGCTTGTCTAAGATGCGGCGCGCACCGGGTCCGGACTCCCAGTAGTTGCTCTTGCCGTAAGACCAGTAGGACTTGCTGTACCAATTACGGTAACGGACGTCCTCGAAATCGACGAATTCCTTGGCCAAGGCATTGATCGCCGTGTTCACCTTCTGCATCTCGACGACCTCGGCTTCGGTCGCCTTCGCGGGGTCCGGATAGATCGGCTTCTGGGCGCGGGCAAACTGGCCCTGGAGGTCCTTTCGGCGCTCCGTGTAGGCGTCCGCCCGGGTATCCGCGCGCAAGGTGGCCGTAAGGAATAAGGCAAGGATGATGAATCGGGGCATGGTCCTATCAGGGGCCCGCCCCAAGAGAGTACAATGAACATATAGAATAATTTTGTTGAGTAGTTATAAAAGGACTTCTCGATACCCGCCATGCGATATCTCTTCCTGGCGCTCGTCCTGACCAGCGCGACCGCCCCCCTCACGACGACCCCGCTCCGGGCCGAAGGCCACGTCCACGACCTCTCCTGCGAGATCTGCCAGATGAAGGATGTACGCGGGGATCCGTGCAAAGGTAAGGTCACCCGCGGCGAATCGAACGCCAACGGCGTCACGTATACCTGCAGCAGCGGCCATAAATTCGTCGTCAAATCGAAGGTGCGGGTCAACTAAGCCCACCGCTAGACCCAATAAAAAGACCCCGGAACGCCGGGGTCTTTTTATTGCCCATGATGGCCGAAGCGGCAGGCTGACGTGACCCCGCGCATGCATTCCGCCCCCATCCATGCCCGCGACCTGACGCCCGGCCAGACGCGTGTCTCCATCGCGATCATCGCGGTGCTGTTCTTCATCTTCGGCTTCGTGTCGTGGGTGAACGCAATCCTCATCCCCTACTTCAAGATCGGCTGCGAGCTGACGCACTTCGAGGCGTACCTCGTCACGTTCGCTTTTTATATCTCCTACCTGCTGTTCTCGATGCCAGCCGCCCACCTGCTCAAGCGGACCGGCTTCAAGAAGGGCATGATGATCGGCTTCTGGGTGATGGCGGCGGGAGCCTTCCTGTTCATCCCCGCGGCGATGACACGGACGTACGTCGTCTTCCTCGGCGGCCTCTTCACGCTCGGCGCGGGCCTCGCGATTCTGCAGACCGCGGCAAATCCTTACATCACCGTCCTCGGAGCGAAGGAGACCGCCGCGCGACGCATCTGCGTGATGGGCATCTGCAACAAAGGCGCCGGCATCCTCGCGCCGATCTTGTTCGCCGCCGTCGTGTTCAAGGTCACCGACACCGACCTCTTCGCACGCCTCGCGACGATGGCGCCCGCCGAGAAAGCCGCGGCGCTCGACGAGCTCATCCGGCGCGTCGTCGTGCCCTATGCCTACGTCGGTTCGGCGCTGCTCGCGCTCGGGTTCCTCGTCCGGCTGTCACCACTTCCCGAGATCGACACCGAACATGAGACCGCCGAGGTGGCCGAAGCCAACGCGGATAAGACCGCCATCCTGCAGTTTCCGCACCTCATCCTCGGTGCGCTGGGCATCTTCCTGCACGTCGGGGCTTCCGTCATCTCTGTCGATACCATCATCCCTTACGCGCAGTCGATGGGCTTGCCCTTGCTCGAGGCTAAGGTCTTCCCAGCCTTCGTGCTGGCCGCGATGATCAGCGGCTACATCGCCGGCATCACCCTCATCCCGCGCGTGGTCTCGCAGCTGACCATGCTGCGCTTCTGCACCTCGCTCGGCGTCGTCCTATCCGTCCTCATCGTCACCGCTAAAGGAACAATCCCCTTCCATGGCCATAGCACGGACATCTCGCTCTGGTTCGTGGTGCTACTCGGCTTCGCCAACTCGCTGACCTGGGCCGGCGTCTGGCCGCTGGCGCTCGACGGGCTCGGACGCTTCACGAAAATCGGCGCCTCCGTGATGATCATGGGCCTTTGCGGGAATGCGTTCCTGCCGCTCGGCTACGGCTGGCTGGCCGACCATTATTCCGTCCGTCAGGCTTACTGGATCATCCTGCCCTGCTATCTGTATCTGACTTATTACGCGATGGTCGGGCATAAGAAGCGGAAGTGGTAGTAGCGCGGCGGAGCCGCGCGGGGAAATGCTGGCATGGTGAACTGCTGCGAAGCAGAGGCCACATTACGGGTGGCGGGTGGCAGCCTCGGGTAGCGGGTAGCGGGAATATCATTCCAGGTGACGGGTGACGGGCACGGGCTCCGGGAGTTCAGGTGTCAGCCGTTCGGGAGCCGGCCGCAGGATTCCGATGGCCGATGGCCGAGATGCCGATTCCTGAGGGGCGGCTTCCCCGGGGGCCGTCACCTGTCACCCTTTTCGGGTCTTTGCTAGACTCGTTGATGTCGCACGTCCGTCCGCGAACGGATGCGATGTCATCGCATCCCTACCAAATCCAAACCAGGGCGATCTCGACGTCGGGATGCAGCGACTGTTTCACCGGGCAGGCATTGGCGGCGCGGATGAGGCGATCGCGCAAGTCTTCGGCGATACCCGCGGGCATGTGGATCGTCGCCTCAAGCTTCGCGATACGGCGCGGCGGCTGGGCGGTCATATGTTTCTCGACGTCGACACGCAGACCGCGGAAATCCAATTCGAGCCCCTTGGCCTGGATGCCGAGGATCGTCATGATGCAGGCGGCGAGCGAGGTCGCGGTGAGGTCGGTCGGCGAGAACGACTCGCCCTTGCCGTGATTATCGACCGGCGCGTCCGTGTGCAGGACCGTGCCGGAGGGACCGTGCGTGGCTTTGACGCGCAGGTCACCGAGGTATTCGCAGGAGATTTTGACGCCCATGCGAGAAAGTGTGGCGAAGCCGCGGCGACACCCAAACAAAAAGCCCCGGCGGTCCGGGGCTTTTAGGGGAATCGGCGGAGCGATTATTCGCCGTCCTTACCGATGGCGTCGACCGGGCAGCCTTCGAGGGCTTCCATGCACTTGTCGATGCCTTCCTGATCGGTCGGCTGGGCGAAGACGTAGGAGTAGCCGCCGTCATCCTGACGGACGAAGGATTTCGGGGCGGTCTCGCGGCAGAGGTCGCAATCGATGCACTGCGAATCCACGTAGAATTTACCGGGGGCGCTTTCGGGACGCTTGTCGTTCTTGTCGGCCATAGGGTTTGATTAATTGGAAGTCGGGGGGCGGCTGTCAAGAATCCGCATCAATTCGCGGGCAGCATGATGATCAGCTTGTGGCGAAAGCCGTCGCGGCCGGCCAGATAGGCCGCCGAGAGGCGATCCGTGGTGGCGAAGGTCACCTCGATGGTGCCGGAGGGCGTCAGGTTTGGGCGGAGGCCTGGGCCGGGCTGCCGATCGAAAGCGGTGAGCGGACGCACCGTGACCGACTCCACCGGGAGATCATGCTCCTGGAGGATGACGAAACGGATACGACCGCGGGTGGCGGCATCGACGCCATCCCAGCAGAAGAGCTGTTCCATCGCGACGACGTCATGCGTCTCGTAGGCCTGACGGAGATCATCGGCAAGGGCACGGAGACTGTGCGCATTCCACCCGCCCCAAGCGACGACCAGCGCGACGCCGAGTAAAAGGCCCACCAACGCCGCGGAGAGGCGACGGAGCCAAGGATGCCGGAGGAAGAGTTGCAGCACGAGGGAGAAGGGCGTTGACCGAATAGCAGGGTCGGAGATAAGCACGCAAGAGCCATGGCGCACGAAAGCAAGCCCTCCTCGGATTCCGGTCGCTATGCGGCCCGGGGCGTTTCCGCTTCCAAGAGCGAAGTGCACGCCGCCGTCGACCGTCTCGACCCTGGCCTCTTTCCGCAGGCGTTCTGCAAGATCGTCGCCGACAACCTGACCGGCGACGCCACGAAGTGCGTCGTCACGCATTCGGACGGCTCCGGCACCAAGGCCCTGCTCGCGTATCTTTGGTGGAAGGAGACCGGCGACGCGTCGGTCTTCCGCGGTATCGCGCAGGACAGCATCGTCATGAACATCGACGACCTCCTGTGCGTCGGCGTGACCAAGGGCGTCATCCTCTCCTCGACCATCAATCGCAACGCCAAGGCCATCCCCGGCGCGATCCTGGCGGAGCTCATCAACGGCACCGAAGACGTGCTCGCCATGCTACGCGAGCAGGGCTTCGGCATCACCTCCGGCGGCGGCGAGACGGCTGACGTCGGTGACCTCACGCCCACGCTGACCGTCGACTCCACCGCGACCGCGATCCTCCACCGCCATGAAGTCGTGGACGCCGCACGCGTCGTCCCCGGCCTCGTCATCGTCGGCATCGCCTCCCACGGGCGGGCCAACTATGAGACCACTGAGAATAGCGGTATCGGCTCCAACGGACTGACCAGCGCCCGCCACGAGCTCCTTTCGAAGTACTACGCCGAGAAGTATCCCGAAACCTATGACAAGGCCACCCCGGCCGACCTGGCCTACTGTGGGCCCCATCGCCTGACGGACCCCCTCCCCGGATCGACCCTGACCGTCGGCCAGGCCCTCCTCTCCCCCACCCGCACGTACGCCCCCTACGCCTTGCGCCTGCTGCAGGCTCTCGGTAACCAGCGCGTCAAAGGCCTCGTCCACTGCTCCGGCGGGGGACAGACCAAGTGCCGCCGGTTCGGCTCCAAGGTCCATTTCATCAAGGATAACCTCTTCCCGACTCCCCCCATTTTCGCCGAAATCGCCCGGGTCAGTGGGACGGACGCCAAGGAAATGCACCAAGTCTACAACATGGGGCACCGCCTGGAGGTCTTCCTGGAGCCCAAGGACGCCGAGGTCGCGCTGCGCCTCGCCGCCGAGCTAGGCCTGGGCGCCCAGGTGATCGGCCGGACCGACACTTCGACCCGCCCAGACGGGGCTAATCACGTCACCGTAATCAAAGACGGGCAGGCCCTCGCCTACGCCTGAGGGGTCTCAGGGCTTGCTTCTTTAAAGTGTCGGGTGGTCGGGCAGACAGGACTTGAACCTGCAACACCCTGCTCCCAAAGCAGGGACTCTACCAATTGAGATACTGCCCGGTACCCGAAGAGACAGTCTGATTTTGTGTTGCCGTCCGTGTCAAACTGCTAATCTCCAAGTGTTCCAACCCGCAAAACACCTCCATACATGGAAAACGACAATATCTCCTCCTCTTCCTCTTCCGAATCCAAGCTCCCGCTCATCGTGGGTATCCTCGGTTTCGCTCTCGGCGTCGCCGGCCTCGTGCTCGGCATCAAGGCCAAGGGAGCCGCTCAGGCCGCCAGCGATGAAGCTGCTGCCGCCAAGACCAGCGTCGCCGAACTCGGTGCCGCTCTCGCCGGCAAGGCTAACGCCGCCGACGTCCAGCTTGTCCGCGCCGACCTCGACAAGGGTCTCCTCGACCTCGCCACCAACGAGAAGACCCTCGCTGACCAGATCACCGCTCTCCAGAAAGTCGCTTCCGCTCCGAAGGCCGCCGCCAAGGGTGCCGACGGCAAGTCCGCTGCTCCTGCCGGTCCTGGCGAGCACGTCGTCGCCAAGGGCGAGACCCTCAGCTCCATCGCCAAGAAGGCCGGCATCTCCCTCAAGACTCTCCAGGAACTCAACGCGGGCGTTGATTCCAACAAGCTGCGCATCGGTCAGAAGCTGAAGACCAAGTAAGCTCAAGCATGTCGGCGCCCTCTCGCTGGTCCGTCCAGCACGAAGAGCTCCACGCCGACTGCCGAGTTTTCCGGGTTTACAAGGAACACTGTCATCACCCTCTCGACAAACGAGAGGGTGATTTTTTTGTGCTCCGCTCCGGCGACTGGGTGCTCGCGCTCCCGCTCACCGAGGACGGACGTCTCGTGATGGTCCGCCAATATCGCTTCGGCACGCGCGACCTTTCCACCGAAGCGCCGGGCGGAATCATCGAGCGCGGCGAAGACCCCGTACTCGCCGCCGTACGCGAGACCGAAGAGGAGACCGGCTTCGCCGGCGGCCGCGCCAGCCTGCTTGGCACCTGCGCACCAAACCCCGCTATTCAGGCCAATCGCTGCCATTTCGTACTGTTAGAGGGCGTGCGCCCCACGGGCCTCCGCGCCCCGGACGAACACGAGGAAATCCAGGTACTGGCCGTCAACCCCAAGGCTGCGCTCGCGCAGGCGCTCGCCAACACCGCGCAGCATTCGCTCGCCCTACTCGCGCTCTATCGTCTTCGTGACGCGCGCCCGGCACTCTTTTCATGACCACTCCCACTCGCATCAAGAACAAGGGCCGCGAGGCCGATCCCGTCCTCGTCGTCGGCTCCGTGGCTTACGATAGCATCGTCACGCCGCACGATAAGGGCGAACGCATCCTCGGCGGCAGCGCCGCTTACGCGTGCCTCGCTGCGAGCTACTTCGCGCCGCCGCGCATCGTCGGTGTCGTGGGCCATGACTTCCGCGACCGCGACCGCAACAAACTCGCCAAGCGCGGCATCGACCTCGACGGCCTGCTCACCGACTCGTCCGGACGCACGTTCTTCTGGCGCGGACGCTACCACGAGAACTACAACCGCCGCGATACCGAGGACCTGCAGCTCAACGTCTTTGAACACTTCAAGCCCAAGCTGCCCGACGCGCACCGCGCCACGCCGTTCGTGATGCTCGGCAACATCCGCCCCGACCTGCAACTCGAAGTCCTGAACCAGCTGACCGCGCCGCGCTACGTGCTCGCCGACACCATTGACATCTGGATCGAGACGCAGCGCGAGAAGCTCGGTGAAGTCATGCGTCGCGCCGACCTGCTCGTGGTCAACGATACCGAATCCGCCAAGCTCACCGGCGAAGCCAACGTGATCGTGGCCGGCCACGCCCTGCGCAAGCACGGCTGCAAGACCGTCATCATCAAGAAGGGGGAACACGGGGCGGTCCTCTTCCACGAGGAAGGCCTTTTCATGCTCCCCGCCTACCCGGTGACCGAGCTCCGCGACCCCACCGGGGCCGGCGACAGCTTCGCCGGAGCCCTCCTGGGCTACCTAGCCTCAGCTGGGGCGACCGATTTCGCGACGCTCAAGCAGGCCATGGTCTACGGTACCGCCGTGGCTAGCCTGACCGTCGAGGCCTTCTCGACCGACCGCCTAGCTAAGGCTGGCTGCCGCGAGATCAGGGCACGCCGCAAGGAGCTCCTGAAGCTGATTAAGGCCTAACCCCGCTTGCGGCCCAGCAGCCTCCAGAGGAAGGCTAAGAGGATGCCCGAGAAGACCAGGTCGCCGACCACCAACGGCCAGACCCTCGGGAGCTTCTGGGCGAACAGGGCATAAATCAGGAAGCCAGCCTGCAGGAGGACGACCGTGGCCAGGAGGGGGACGAAGCGCCTCAGCTTCACTAGGGGATCTGGGTCGCTCATACGAAATGACGGCGGTGAGCTTCGGCCAGGCCGAGCAAGGTCAGGTGCGGCTCATGCGTCACGCGCGTCTGCCAGGAAGCCGGCAGGTAGACCGCGGCGCCGCCGGTGACGATCACCTTGGGCATCGGCGAGCCCTGCCGGACGAGCTCGGCGCAGACACCGTCGAGCAAAGCTCCGATCATGCCGGCGAACCCGAGGGCGCAACCGGAACGCATCGCGTCGACCGTCGACTTACCGATGGCCGGGCCGCCAAGGAGCGCGGCGGGGTCGAGCGCGGGCAGCAAGGCCGTGCGCTCATGGAGATACTGCGTCATGACGCCGAGGCCGGGCGCGATGATACCGCCGGCGTAGCCACGCTCGGTCAGGATATCGACCGTGGTGGCCGTACCCATACCGATGATGACCGCCGGGGCACCCGTGACGAGCTGGGCCCCAACGCAATCCGCGAGGCGATCTTGGCCGACCTCAGCGGGCGTGGGGTAATCGAAACCAAGTCCCTTCACGTTGTCGTGACGCAGATGATAGAACGGGCGACCGCTGCTGAGGAGCGCCGGCGAAATCACCGCGGTCACCTTCGGGACGACGCTCGCGAGGGCGACGCCCTGCGTGGGATATGCGGCGAGCAGCGCGTTCAACGACGCCGTCTCGAGCGAAGCGGTGGCCAGCTCGCCATGGGCGAGCAGCTGACGTCCGTCCACGACGCCCCAATGCACATGCGTGTTGCCGACATCGAGACAGAAGAGGGACACAGGTGCAAAGGTGGCCGGAAGCGGGCGCAGGAGCAAGCGCTCAGGGTTTGCGCAGCGTGACTTCGCCGGAGGAAACGATGGTCTTACGGCCACCGCCCGTGCGCAGGATCAACGAGCCCTCTTCGTCGATACCATCAACAATGCCCGCAATCGGATCGCCGCGCAGACCGACCCGGACGGACTTGCCAGCGAGGACGTCGTGGTGCTGCCAGAGCTTACGGAAGGAACGAGCCCAGGTGCCTTCCTCAAACTGGTCCCAGGCGTGGAAGAGTGCGGCGATGACGGCGGCCGCCTCGCGATTGACGTCGAGCGGCTCGCCGAGCGCCGCCTCGAGCGAACCCGCGGTCGCCCGGATCTCGGCGGGGAAATCCTTGGGCTGACCGGTGAGATTAAGGCCGAGGCCGAAGACCAGTTCGCGAACCGAATCGGCGTCGAGCCGCGCCTCGGTGAGCATACCGGCGACCTTACGTCCGTCGGACGACTGCAGGTCGTTGGGCCACTTCAGGCCAAGCTTCAGCCCGAGGGATTTCTCGACGTGCGCACAGAGCGCGAGACCCATCCAGAGCGTGAACGGCTTGAGACGTTCGGGCGGGATGAACGGACGGAACGCAATGGACAAGTAGAGGTTACCAGACTGGGCGCTGTGCCACTTGCGGCCTAAGCGGCCGCGGCCGGCACGCTGCGCCCGGGCGAGCACCGCGAACGGCGCTTCCTGGCCCGCGGCGAGGCGACGTTCCGCTTCAGAGTTCGTGCTATCGACTTCAGCCAGCAGCTCGACTTCGGGCGAGACCTTGAGCCGTCGAAGGTGCGCGTCGAGCAACGCCGCGTTGATCTCGCGCGGGACGGACTTCAGCTCGTAGCCCTTGCGGGTCGAGGCCTTGAAGACGAAGCCTTCGGCGCGCAGGCGCTCCAGCCGGCTCCAGATCGCAACGCGGGACACCCCGAGTTCCTTCGCGAGACGGTCGCCGCTGACCGGTTCGCCGTCGGCTTCGAGGAACGCAAGGAGGATGCTGCTGTCGAGGGCGGGCATGACGTCAGAGCCAGTCGAGGCCGAGATCGCACCACGGCGCGGCGTGGGTGAGGGCGCCGCTCGAGACGAAGTCTGGTGCGAGCGCGCCAATGAGCGGGAGTGATTCTAGGCTGACGCCGCCGCTGACTTCGGACCAGGCGAGGCCGCGGAGCTGCGGGATCGCCACGCGCAGGTCGGCGACCGGAAAGTTATCGAGCAAGATGATATCGGCGCCGGCCTTGAGGACCGGAGCAATCTGTTCGAGCCGGTCGACCTCGACTTCGACGAGCAGGTCGGGGCGGCTTTCGCGCGCTCGCCGGACCATCTGCGTGATACGTTCGCCGGCCGTGGCGCCGCCGGCCGCGAGATGGTTGTCCTTCACCATGATACGGTCGAAGAGACCGAGGCGATGGTTGTAGCCACCGCCTTGCCCGACGGCGTATTTCTCGAGCATGCGGAAGCCAGGCGTCGTCTTGCGCGTATCGAGCAGCTTCGACGGCGACGAGCCCAGCGCGATGACGTGCTCGCGGGTATGGGTCGCCACGCCGCAGAGACGTTGGAGGAAATTCAAGAGGATACGCTCGGCGGAAAGCAGCTCGGCGGCGGGGCCTTCGACTTCGGCAACCGCCGTCCCGGCGGGCACGAATTGGCCGTCATAGGCGAGCAGCTTGGCATGACAGCGGCACCCGTAGGCCGCGAAGACGACGTCGAGTAGTCCGAGTCCGGCGAGGACCATCGGGCGGCGGGCGACTACGCGGGCGCGGGCGCGGGCAGCCCCGGTGAGCAAGGCGGCGGAAGGATCGCCGGTGCGGAGGGGGCGTTCGGCGAGACCTAAGCCGGCGAGGTCTTCGTCGCGCGCGAACTCGGCGAAGCGGAGCAGCCACGACTGATCCAATTCGTCCCAGCGGAGACGGCGGATGAGTCGATCGGTCTGGCCGGGGTCGCGCGGCATGGGTTCACCTTATGACCCGACCTCTGTCGGGCAAGGGGCTTAACGGAAGAACTCCTTGAACTTCGCCCGCCAGGATTCGGAGACCGGCGCGGCTTCGTCACCGCAAGCGGTGGCGTAGGCCTTGAGGGCATCCTTTTCCTTATCGGTCATCTTCTTCGGCACGTCGATGTCGACGCGCACGAGGAGGTCGCCGGAGGTCGAACCGCGGAGCGGAGGCATGCCTTCACCGCGGAGACGGAAGATCGTGCCACCCTGGGTGCCGGCGGGGATGTTGAGCGTGGTCTTGCCCTTGAGCTTCGGCACGACGATTTTGCCACCGAGGGCGGCAATCGAGAATTTCACCGGCACGCTGCAGGCGAGGTCATTGCCGTCACGCTCAAAGAGCTGATGATCCGTGACGCTGATGTAGACGTAAAGATCGCCGGCGGAAGCGCCGCGGCGGCCGGCGGAGCCGTTACCGCTGGAGCGAAGCTTGGTGCCCGTGTCGACGCCCGGAGGGATGCGCAGGCTGACGGTGGATTCGGCGACCGTGCGGCCTTCACCGGAGCAAGGCTTGCAGGGCTTATCGATGCGTTCGCCTTGGCCGCCGCACGAAGGGCAGACTTGGCGCATCTGGAAGAAGCCATTGGAGCGGACGACCTGGCCTTGGCCGCCGCAGGTTGGGCAGCGGCTCTTCTTGGAACCCGGCTCGGCGCCGGACCCAGAGCACTTCGCGCAGGCGACGTGTTTGCGGTAAGGAATCTTCCGTTCGACGCCCTCGGCGGCTTCTTCGAGCGAAATCTTCAGGTCGACGCGAAGGTCTTCCCCGGCGTCGTCTTGGGTCTCGCTCGAGCCACCACCGAAACCACCGCCGCCACCGCCGCCAAACATCTGTTCGAAGATGTCGCGCGGGTCGGCGCCACGGAAACCGCCACTAGCCTGCCCGCGCCCGGCGCCCGCGCCCATATTGGGATCGAACGCGGCTTCGCCATGTTGGTCGTATTGCTTACGCTTACCCTCGTCGCCGAGGATCTCGTAGGCGCGCGAGACTTTCTTGAATTTCTCCTCCGCCTCCTTGTTGCCCGGATTACGGTCCGGGTGGAACTCCATGGCCCTCTTGCGATAAGCCTTCTTGAGCTCATCGGCGGACGCGGACTTCGCGACGCCCAGCAGCGTATAATAGTCTTCAGCCATCGGGAAAAGTTACTTGGTGACGCCGGAAGAGACGAAGACGGCGGCCGGACGGAGGACGCGGTCATGGAGCAGCCAACCGGAGCGAGCGACGCGCAGCACCGTGCCTTCGGCGATGTCGGCGCTCGGCTCGGAGCCGACGGCTTCGTGACGGGAAGGATCGAACGGCTGGCCCGTCGGGTTGACCTCGACGAGGCCCTGCGTGGAAAGGATCGAACGCAGCTGGCCGACCGCCATGCGGAAGCCTTCGGCGACGGCGCGTCCGTCGGTATGCTTTGCGGCGGACTCCAGCCCGAGGTTGAGCGAATCCAGCGCGGGGAGCAGATCTTCGAGCAAGACGGAGGTGGCGTACTTGCGGAGCTCGATGCCCTCGCGGTGGTGGCGGCGCTGCTGGTTCTGCTGCTCCGCGTTGGCGCGTAGCACCGCGTCCTTGAGTTGGGCGGCCTGGCCTTCGAGCTCGGCGATGCGGGTCGCGGCGTCGGGCTGAATCGGTTCGGAGGAAGGGGTCGGTTCGGTCATAAGATTATTTTTCGCCGAGCAGTTTCTCGGTCACGGATCGGCGGAGGCGCTCGCGGGCGAGATCGAGCAGGAATTCCGGCTGCTGTTGGGCGGCCGTCTGCATGGCCTGCGTGCCCATCGGGCGGGAGACTTTCTCGTCGAAGTTGCGCTCGGTGATGTCACGGGCCTCAAAGACGTAATTGAACGCCTGGTCGACGACCACCTTGCGCAGGTCGGTCCCGTCGCCGGAGATGATCGTGATACGGTCGACGCGAACGCGGAGGTGCTTGATGAGGAAGGGCTGCTTGGCGCCAGTCGGGCCGGGCTTCGGCGCAGAGGCACCGGGCGCAGACTTGATGCCGTTGAAGATATCCTTCGCGTTGTTATCCGCCAGGAAGTCCGCCTTGCCGACGATGGTCAGGTGCTCGATGTCGAGTTGCGCATCATTGACGACTTGGCTGCCGCCCTCGAAGAACGTCAGCGGCTCGAAATCGATGGCGAGCCGGCGGATCTTGAGAAATTCCTTTTCGGACCAGCGGGTCGGGTTGGTGATTGTCAGGCCCGCATAGGACAGTCGGCCGGCAAAGAGATTCGTCTCGTTGGTCTCGGCCGCCAAATGGGCGCCGGACTTCGTCGCGAGGGATGAGTCGAGCAGCTTGGGGGAGAACCGACCCAGAGCCCAGACGCCCAGCAAGCCCACCATCACCAGGAACAGCACCACGCCGCAGAGCGTCGTGAGAAGCTTGCGTAGGGCGGACCCGAGGCGGGTGCTTTTGGAAGGAGCGGACATCGAGGGACGCTGAAATCGAGCAGTAGGCGTGCCACCGAGCAGGGTCAACGGTGGAGGCGAAAAGCAGGGTTAACAGCGGTTTTTCTCGAAAGGCAGGCACTGGAGCGGCCGGCAGCAGCGGGCAAGCGGGTCCTTCTGTCCCGAAGGTGTGACGCTGAAGTCTTAGCCCGTTGGGCGCGGCTCGCGGGGGAGAGGTAAGGCTTGCGGCGGGGCGGTGGGTGGGCTTCCTCCATACTCCAATGAGTCAGGAAGCCGCCAAATTGATGCTCGGTCTGCCCAAGGGCAGCCTGGAAGAGGCCACTCTCCAGCTGTTCGCTCGGGCCGGGTTCCCCGTCACCAAGAGCAGCCGCTCTTACCGCCCCTCCTTCGATGACGCCGCCCTCGATGGACGCTTCATCCGCGCCCAAGAAGTCGCCCGTTATGTCGAGCACGGCTTCTTCGACTGCGGACTCACCGGCCAGGACTGGGTTCAGGAAAACAACGCTGATGTCGTCCAGGTCTGCGAACTCATCTACAGCCGCGCCTCCGCCCAGAAATCCCGCTGGGTTCTCTGCGTGCCCGAAGCCTCGCCGGTCCAGACGGCCAAGGATCTCGCCGGCAAGCGCGTCGCCACCGAACTCGTCGAGACCACCCGCCGCTGGTTCAAGGCGCAGGGTGTCGAATGCGAAGTCGAATTCTCCTGGGGTGCCACCGAAGTGAAGGTGCCTGAGCTCGCCGACGCCATCGTCGACATCACCGAGACCGGCTCCTCCATCAAGGCCAACAAGCTGCGTATCGTCGCCCAGCTGATGGAGACCACCACCGTGCTCGTCGCGAACAAGGCCGCCTGGGCCAATCCCGCCAAGCGCGCCAAGATCGAACAGATTGTGCTCATGCTGCAGGGCGCCCTCGCCGCGCAGCACATGGTCGGCCTCAAGTTCAACCTCCCGAAGGCCAAGCTCGACCAGATCGCCGCCGCCCTCCCGGCCTTGCGGAATCCAACGGTCTCCCCGCTGAGCAATCCCGAGTGGATCGCCGTCGAGACCATCATCGACGCCCGCCAGGCGCGCGAGTTCATCCCGACCCTCAAGGCCGCCGGCGCTGAGGGCATCGTGGAGTACCCCATCAACAAACTCGTCTACTGACGACCCTCGCCGTGGCTGACTCCGTCCGCGTCGGTCTCATCCAGCTCACCGCCGAGGACACTCCGGCGGCGAACGTGCGCAAGACCTTGCCCCGCATCGAAGAAGCGGCGGCCAAGGGCGCCAAGATCATCGGCTTGCAGGAGATGTTCACGACGAAATATTTCTGCATCAACCAGGACCCAAAGAACTTCGACCTCGCAGAGCCCATCGAGACCGGACCGTCCGTGACCGAACTCGCCAAGGCCGCGAAGCGTCTCGGAGTGGTCATCATCGCCCCGCTCTTCGAAGCGCGCGGCAGCGAAGTCTACCATAACACCGCGGCCGTCATCGACGCCGACGGCACCGTGCTCGGCAAGTACCGCAAGATGCACATCCCGCAGGACCCGGGCTTCGAGGAGAAATTCTACTTCACGCCCGGCGACATCGGCTTCCGTACCTGGAAGACCGCGCATGGCGACATCGGCGTGCTCATCTGCTGGGACCAGTGGTACCCCGAAGCCGCGCGCCTCACCGCGCTCGGCGGCGCGCAGATTCTTTTCTATCCGACCGCCATCGGCTGGCTGCCCGAAGAGAAGGCCGCCCTCGGCCACGCGCAGCATAACGCCTGGGAAACCGTCCAGCGCGGCCACGGCGTCGCCAACGGCTGTTACGTCGCCGCGACCAACCGCGTCGGCACCGAAGGTCGCACCCAATTCTGGGGCCAGAGCTTCGTCTCCGACCCGTACGGCGAAATCGTCGCGCGCGCTTCGATCGAGAAGGAGGAAATCCTCCTCGCTGATTGCGACCTCGTGAAGCAGCGCGAGTTCCGCCGCATCTGGCCGTTCTTCCGCGACCGCCGCATCGACGCCTACGGCGACCTGACGCGCCGGCTCCGCGACTGACCTTTCGCATGGCCTCGCCTCGCTCCCTCGGTTTCCGCATGCCCGCGGAATGGGAACCCCAGTCCGCCACGTGGCTATCCTGGCCGTCGAACACCGCACTCTGGCCCGGCCACTACGGACTCATCCCCGCTAAGTTCGCGGAGTTCGCCGCCGCGATCTCGAAGTTCCAGCCGGTGAAGATCAACGCCGCGGGCAAGCTGCGCGCCGAAGCCGAACGCGAGCTCAAGGAAGCCAAGGCCGACCTTTCCGTCATCGAACTGACCGACATCGCCACCGACGACGTCTGGTGCCGCGATCACGGCCCGATCTTCGTGAAGAACGACCAGACCAAGGAACTCGCGCTCACCGACTGGGAATTCCACGGTTGGGGCGGCAAGTTCGAGGCCTCGCTCGACAACCAGGTCCCCGGCAAGGTCGCCGCGCAACTCGGCGTGAAGAAGTTCAGCTATCCGTTCGAACTCGAAGGTGGCGGCATCGAAGTCTCCGGTGACGGCCTACTGCTCACCACCGAGGCCGTGCAGAATAATCCAAACCGCGCCGAAGGGCGGGATGACGCCGCGTTCCACGCCGCCATCCGCGACGGCCTCACGGTCGACGAACTCCTCTGGATCGGCGAAGGCCTGGCCAACGACGACACCGACGGACACATCGACAACCTCGCCCGCTTCATCGCGCCGCGCACGATCCTCGCCGTCAGCGAAGCTGACAAGGCCTCGCCCAACTACGGGCCGATGCAGGAGAATCTCAAGCGCCTGCGCGAGATGCGTCCCCGCGGCCAGAAGCTCGACATCCTCGAGCTCCCGCTGCCGACGCCCATCCGCCTCGCCGGACGCAACCTCCCCCCGAGCCACGCCAACTTCCTCATCGTGAACGGCGGCGTCCTCGTGCCACTCTACGGCCAGGATTCTGACAAGATTGCCATGGGTATCGTCGGCGACTGCTTCCCGGGTCGCAAGATCGTGGGCATCGATTGTCGTTTGCTGCTCATCGAAGGCGGCGCGCTGCACTGCCTCAGTCAGCAGCAGCCGGTTTGAGCGGTGAGTAGTTGATCCGTTGGTGAACGGACGCGACGCAGTCGCGCCCCTACCTCATCACTTCTTCGGCTTTAGTTTCGTCGCGCAGCCGCAATCCCCCGCACAACCGCCTTCCTTGCGACGACGGGCGGCGGCGATCCACCGGCGCGCGAGCCAGCCGGCGGCGACGCCCACGATGGCCCCGACGATGACGGCTTCGAAGCTCATGAGAGGCGGATGACGACTTGATAGACCGCCGTCCCGGCGAGCCAGGCGAGGGCCGTCATGTAGACGAACGAGCCCGCGGCCCACTTCCAGCCACCGGTCTCCTGCGCGAGCGTCGCAATGGTCGGGCCGCACTGCGAGCAGAGGGCGAAGAAGACCATCAGCGCGAGGACCGCGGCGAGGGAGAAGATCGGGGTGCCGGCGCGCGGGCCCTCGGACCACTTGGCGTCCTGCATCGCCTTACGAAGATGTTGGCTATCGGCCTTGGCCCCTTCGCCGACGGAGTAGGTCACCCCGAGCGTCGAGACGATCACCTCGCGGGCCGGGAAGCTCGCGAGCACCCCGACGGTAATCTTCCAGTCAAAGCCGAGCGGATTGAAGACTGGCTGCACCGCCTTGCCGAAGCGTCCCATGTAGGACTGTTCGACGTAGGCGGCCTGCACCTTGGCCTTGACCACCTCTTCGGAAGCGGCCGGGTTGGCCGCCTTGATGCGCTCAGCGACGGACGCATCGCGCGGGAAGTAGGAAAGCGCCCAGACGATAATCGTGATGGCGAAGATGACCGTACCGGCCTTCGAGACGAACTCAGCGGCGTTCTGCCACATCCGCCAGAGGACATCGCGCGGCTTCGGCATCTGGTAACGAGGCAGCTCGAGGACGAACGGCTGCGGCTTCACCTTGAGCACGAGGCGGGTAAGCACGAAGGCGGTCGGGACAGCGAAGAACAACCCGACGCAGTGCATGCCGATCATGACGATTGATTGCCAGCCCGGGCCGTAGAGAGGACCGATGAAGGCGGCGCACATCAGCGCATAGATCGGGAAGCGGGCCGAGCAACTCATGAACGGCACGACGAAAGCCGTCGCGAGGCGGGCCTTGGGGTCTTCGATGGTCCGCGTGGAAAGCAGGCTCGGAATCGCGCACGCAAATCCGGAGAGTAGCGGGACGAAGCTCTTCCCATTGAGGCCACACCAGCTGAACAGGCGGTCCATGATAAACGCGGCGCGCGCCATGTAGCCGCTATCTTCGAGGATCCCGATGAAGAGAAAGAGAATCAGGATTTGGGGCAGGAAGACCAGGAAAGCCCCGACACCGCCGATGATGCCGTCCGCCAGCAGGCTTTGGAGCATCGGATAGGCTTCGAGCTGCGGCGCGACGACCGTCTTCGTCCAATCGACCCCGGACTGAATCCACTCCATGGGGAACTTCGCCAGCCAGAAGACGGAGCCGAAGAAGCCCAGCATGATGCCCAAGAATAGCACAGGGCCAAGGATACGGTGGAGCAGCAGCCGGTCGACGGCGGCGCTGCGGCCGGCCTTACCTGCACCCTCGGTCACCACGCCTTCGAGGAGAAGGCGTAGGTGCGCGTAGTGCACGAGCGGCTCGGCGGCCATCGGGTTGTAGCCAGAATTACGGACGCGATCACGGGCCGAGCGGAGTGTCTTTTCGCGCTGCGCGACGGTCCAGCCCAGGCGGTCGGCGGTGGACGGATTCGTGTCGAAGAGCAGGCGCTGCGCGTCAGCTTCCGTCACCGGCTTACCCGTGTCGGCGGCGGCCGACGATGCGACATCGACGAGCGCCGCGGCGATGTTGGTCGGCCAGGCGACGCGCTTCATCGGTGTCTGTTTGGACACGGCGCTCGCAATCGCGCGACGGACGTCGAGGATACCTTCGCCTTTCCAGGCGGACGACATCACGACGGGCACTCCGCCGAGGCGACGGGAAAGCAACTCGATGTCGATACGCAGCCCTTGCTCCTTGGCCACGTCGGCCTGGTTAAGCACGATGACTACTGGACGACCGAGCTCAGCGACCTGCGAAGCGAGGAAGAGATTGCGGAGTAGGTTCGTCGCGTCGACGACGAGTACTACCGCATCCGGACGACGGTCGCCGGCGATGTTACCCGACAGCGCGTCGATGACGACCTGCTCGTCGGGCGAAGCGGCGGCGAGCGAGTAAAGACCGGGGAGGTCGACGAGCTCGACCTTCTGGCCGTCGCCGAGGTCGCACGTGCCGGACTTGCGGGCGACGGTCACGCCTGGGTAATTACCGACGCGCTGGCGCAGCCCGGTGAGTGCGTTGAAGAGTGTCGACTTGCCGGTGTTAGGGTTACCGACGAGCGCGACCAGTAGGCCTGCATCGGGAGTGCTCACGGCTGGCGCGGTCGTTGGATAGGACAGTCGGCGGAGACGTCGACGATCAGGTTCTCGGCTTCGGCGAGACGCAGGCTAACGACTTGGCCACCGAACTCGATGGCAAGCGGGTCGCCGAGGGGCGCCCGGCGGATGAGCTTTAGGACCATCCCGGGGAGCAACCCAAGCGCCATCAAACGCTGATCCACCCCGCGCTCGGGATTGAGCGAGGCCAGCTTGCCGAATTGGCCGGGTAGAAGTTGGGAAAGCGGAGTCATTCTAATTGAGAATGAGTCTCAAAACTAGGCCTTAGCCTCCCTTTGTCAACGCCGACCCGCTGGCTGGCCAGGATTGCATTACCGGCTCCCCCTCCCCCCCATTCCCCGCTTATAACCCCCTCCGATGCACGAACTGACCCCAGACGTCGAATCGCCGGCTAAGCACACCGAGCGCGACCATGGGGGCATCGCTGGCCACCCCCGGGGGCTGAGTATGCTGTTCTATGCCGAGATGTGGGAGCGCTTCTCCTACTACGGTATGCGGGCGATCCTCCTGCTATTCATGATCGCGCCCCTCGCCATAGGCGGGATGGGGATGGACCAGGGTTTGGCCACGCAGATTTACGGCAACTACACCATGGCGAGTTACATGGTCTGCATCCTAGGAGGCTTCCTCGCGGACAACTTTATCGGGGCGAGGCGGGCGGTCCTGATTGGCGGACTGATCATCACCGCGGGTCACTACGCCTTGGCGTTCAATTCCACGCCCACCTTCTACGCCGGGCTCATCCTCGTCGCGCTCGGCACCGGCCTGCTGAAGCCAAGCATCAGCACGCTCGTCGGAGGGCTCTATTCGCACGGCGATGCACGGCGCGACGCTGGCTTCTCGCTCTTCTATATGGGCATCAACCTTGGTGCATTCGCGGCGCCTTTGGTGGTCGGCTGGCTTGCGCAGGGCGAACAATTCAGAGCGCTGCTCACTGGCTGGGGACTTGACCCAACGCATAGCTGGCACTGGGGCTTCGGCGCGGCCGGCGTCGGCATGACCTTCGGCATGATTGTGTACCTGCGTCACTGGCATTGGCTCTCGCACATCGGTCACCCTCCGGACGCGAACAAGCCGAGGCCGTGGGATAAGCTCGCACTGGTCGCCCTCGGTACGGCCGCCTTGCTCGGCGTGATGATTGCGTCGGACTATTTCGCCTGGATCAATCCGATCGTCTTTTCGCTGCCGTTTGTCGGCGTGATCTGGTTTGGCGTCGTGCAAAGGGACCAAGACAGCCGAAGAATCGCGGCCGTCTTGGTGTTTTTTATCTGCGCGATCCTCTTCTGGGCGGTCTTCGAACAAGCCGGCTCCTCGCTCACGCTCTTCGCGGATGAGCTCACGCAAAACAAGCTGCTTGGCTATGACTTCCCCTCGTCGTGGTTCCAGTCTGTCAACTCCCTCTTCATCTTGGCGCTCGCGCCGCTATTCGCCTGGCTCTGGGTCAGCCTGCGGGAACGTCAGCCCTCAATCCCGATGAAGTTCGTCTGGGGTCTGGTCTTCCTCGGGCTCTCGTTCGCGCTGCTCGTCCCGGCGGCGCAGCTCACCGCCGCTGGTAAGGTCAGTCCTTGGTGGTTGATCGGCGTCTACTTCCTCCAGACCATCGGCGAACTCTGCCTGAGTCCCGTCGGGCTGAGCGCCATGACCAAACTGGCTCCGGCAAAGCTGACCGGGCTCGTGATGGGCATCTGGTTCCTCGGCACCGCCCTCGGAAATAAACTCGCCGGCGTGGTCGCGGCGGAGTTCAACGCCAAGGACCCGCAGGCTCTCGCCCACTTTTTCTGGCAGCAAGCGCTGCTCGTGGGCGGGATGACCGTCCTATTACTAGTACTCGTGCCCTGGGTGCGCCGACTCACCGGGGAAGCGGCGCCAGCGGATCAGAGCTCGACCTGAACGCGGACCGACACCGGGCAGTGGTCCGAGCCAGTGACCTTGTCGTGGATTTCTGGCTGCGAATACTTCAGGCCATCGGACGTCAGGCAATAATCCAAGCGCCACCCGATATTGCGGGCGCGGATGCCAGGGCGATAGGACCACCAACTGTACCGCTTCGCTAATTCGGGATGCTCCGCACGGAAAGTGTCCGTGAAGCCATGTTGCGAGAGCAGCTGGCTGAACGATTCACGCTCTTCGTCGGTGAAGCCCGCGTTGCGGCGGTTCGTAGACGGATTGGCGAGGTCGATCTCGGCGTGCGCGACGTTGAGGTCGCCGCAGACCACGACCGGCTTCTTCTTAGCGAGGCGAGCGAGGTATTTGCGGAAATCGGCGTCCCACTGCAGACGATAGTCGAGGCGCTCGAGTTCGCGCTGGGAATTCGGGACGTAGGCGCTGACAACGAAGATGCCTTTAAACTCAGCCGTGACCACGCGGCCTTCGGGCGGATGGTCGCCGGGGAAATCCGTGGCGACGGAAAGAGGTGCGGCCTTCGAGAGCACCGCGGTACCGGAATAGCCTTTCTTCTCGGCCTCGTGCCAGAACTGATGCGGATAGGCTAAGCCGAGCGTGGACGCGACCGCGGTCTCGCACTTGGTCTCCTGCAGACAGAGCACGTCCGGGTCAGCCGACGAGATGAAATCGACGAGCCCCTTGCCGAGGGCCGAGCGGACGCCGTTGACGTTCCAAGAATAGATTTTCGCGATACTCACGGACGAATCACTTGAAGAGCTGGTTCATCTTACGATCCAGATCCTTGCCCTTTTCAGCAGCCTTGGGATCAGCCGCCGGGGCGACTTCGGCAACAGGCGCAGCCGGAGCGGCGACCGCTGGAGCCGTTGGAGCCGCCGGAACTGAAGTGACCGGCGCGACAGGTGCGGAGGGAATGACGGCCTCGGGCTTGTTGCCGAAAAGAACGTCGACGCGTTGCGCTAAAGCGAGCCGAACCCAAGGAGTAGCGGCGACGACGACGGGCGCCGATGCAGCGGTCGTGGCCGGAGCAGCGACAACCGGCGTGGGCACTCCGACTGGTGCCATCACGGCCGGAGCGGCGGCGAAGGGTGAATCAATCTTCACGCCCTTGGCGACGAGTTCGGAGACGCGCTTGCCGAGTTCGACGGAGAAATCCGTCAGGCTGCTCTTGATCTCGAACTTAGCTCCCTTGGCGCGCGCTTCGAGCGAGCCATCGGCCTGTACCTTGGAGACCTGTAGCACCGTGCCGACATCGAGCGAGAGATCCTGGGTTTTCTTTCCATCGACCAGGACCGGGACCGTGGTCGCGGTCTTCACCGTGACTGAGTTCGGCCAGAGGATGAGGTGTTCCGAGATGGACTTGAAGTCGATGGTTGGTTCGGCGGCGGCAGGCGCAACCGGCGCAGCCGGAGCCGGGACCGGGGCGACGGCGACGGCCGACGGGGCGGGAGTCGCCACTGGAGCCGAGGCCTGAGGCACAACAGGCACGGCCGGGACGACGAGCGGGGCCGGAGCAACCGCGACTTCGATGGGTTTGGCCGCGGCGTTGCTACGACTGACGACGACATTGAAACTCGGCGTGAAGAACAGGATGCCGCCGGCACCGACAATCGCGCCGACAATAAATAGGAGAAGCCCTCGGAAAAACGCAGCCATGGAAGTGTTCAGGAGCCCGCTTTGATTTCGATGACGTCGTGCGGGGCGGCTTCGCGCTGACCAGCAGGAGTGACACGGATATAGCGGGCGCGCTTACGGTGCTCGGCGAGGTTGGCTGCGCCAAGGTAGCCGAGGCCGCTCTGGACCCCGCCGGCGAGGGTGCCGAGGACTTGGTCGACCGTGCCGGAAACTTCCTTGAGGGCTTCGATGCCTTCGGCGGCGACCTTGCTGAACTTGCCGCTGGCGGAGTGTCCGTAGCGGGCGGCGGAACCCTTGCGCATGGCTTCATGCGAACCCATGCCGCGGTATTCCTTATAAGTCTTACCGTTGATCTCCATCAGCTTGCCCGGGGCTTCGCGGCTGCCGGCGAGGAGTCCGCCAAGGATGACCGCATCAGCGAGCGTGAGCGCCTTGACGATGTCGCCGCTCTTCGTGATGCCGCCATCGGCGAGGATGCGCACGCCCTTCTTGGCGGCGGCGCGAGAAGCGACGTAAAGCGCGGTGAGCTGCGGGATGCCGACGCCTGCGACGATGCGGGTGGTGCAGATCGAGCCAGGACCCTGGCCGATCTTGACGGTGTCGGCACCGGCCGCGGCGAGGAATTCGACGCCTTCGCCACTGGTGACGTTACCAGCGATGAGCGTGATGTCCTTATGGGCCTTGCGGAGCAGGCGCAGCGCGTCGCCGACGCCCTTGGTGTGGCCGTGGGCGGTGGAGATTGCGAGGGCGTCCGCGCCTTCATCAATGAGGGCGCTGACGTGCGCGAGCAGGCGGGTACGGTCGATTTCGCCGTCGGCCGTGCGGGGCACCGAGATGGCGACGCCGACGCGGAGGCGAAAATCGGCGTCGCGGGTCGGGCGGACGTGGGCGCGGGATTCTTCGGAGATGCGTTCGATGTCGCTCAGGGTGAAAAGGCCGCGCAGCTTGTTCTTGGCGTCGACCACGAGGAGCTTGTTCTGGCCGACGTGTTCGGAGAACTTACGGTCCGCGGTGGCGATGGGGTCCTTGCCGAGATCCTTCTCCGCGACGGTGAAGACCTTGTCGCGCGGGATCATGACCGCGACGACCTTACGCTGGCCGTGGCGTTCCTTGACGGTGCTACCAGGAAGGAGGCCGAGGAGCGTCCCGTCGGAGGATGTGACGGGGAAGGTGCTGAAGGCCAGGCCGTCGCGTTCGATACGGGCGAGGACCTGACCGATGGTGTCATCGGCCGAGACGACCGCGGGGTCGCCGATCATGCCGTGGATGTGGTTCTTCACACGGCGGACTTCGGCCACCTGGTCGGCTTCCGGCATGTTATAGTGAAGGAGGCCAAGGCCGCCGTTAAGGGCCATGGCGATGGCCATGCGGTGCTCGGTGACCGTGTCCATGTCCGACGAGACAATCGGGAGGGAAAGAGCCAGGGAGTCGGAGAGGGACGAATCGAGGCGGGTCATCCGGGGGAGGACCTCGGAATAGCGGGTCGCCAGGGAGACGTCGTCATACGTCAGGCCGAGGCCGGCGTTGGCGGGGAAGAAGTCGTCCGCGGACAGGTAAAAGCGTTCGTCTAGGGAAACGCGGCCCTTGGATTTCGAGGAGGCCATGAGTGGTCGGTTTCCCCAAAGGGTGTTAGGCACCCCCCGGAGGGGTGGCAAATTGATTTTGCGAGTTTGTCCGGATTGCCGTCTATTCGCCCCATGACCAGCGGTTATTTCGACTTCAAACGCGTCCGCCGCCGACTGCGCTCGCCGGTGACGACGGGCGCTGGCGCCGTCGATAGCGTGGATCGGATCATCCTGCGGACCCAATCCGACCAAGGCACCGGGTACGGCGAAATTGCCCCATGGCCCGGCTTCCCGACCGAGTCCGTCGAGCAGGCCTTGGAATTCCTCCGCTCAGCCCAAGGAAACCTTCCCCACCTGATCGCGGCCGTCGATGCGTCGCCCACTCCGCTTCCTTGTCTCTCGTCTGCGCTCTCCAGCTGTCGGCTTTGGGATAAAATCGCGACCTTCGGCGGCAGTCTACCCTGCGCGGGACTGATGACGCTTTCCGTGATGGAGACCGACGCGAAAGTCGCCGCCGGTTTCAAGACACTGAAAGTCAAGATCTCGCCCGAGACTTCGGAAGAATCCATCCACGGAGTGCTGAGCCGATTCCCGGGACGCCTGCGTCTGGATGCCAATGGCTCACTTGACTTGCAGACGGCGCGACGCTGGACCGAGTTCGCCCGCGCGCAGGCACAGGTTGAGTTCCTTGAACAACCTCTCCCCGTCGGACATCCAGGTTACGCCTCGCTCGGACCAGACAAGATCGCGCTCGACGAATCCTTCCTCACACCGGGCGGAGTCGACTGGAGCGGAACGATTGTCGTGAAGCCTTTGCTCGCCGGAGATTGGGACGACCTGCTGGTGTGGCGCGCCGCGCATGTGGGTAGCGTCGTCTATTCTTCCTGCTTCGAGACCGCGATCGGCCGACAAGGCGCGCTCTGGCTGGCCGCACAAGACGCGTCCGCTGGGACGGTCGGCTTTGATACGCTCGGCCGTTTCGAAAGCGACGGACGTGATCGACACACACACGGTCCGGCCGCGGGCGGCCTACCGAGCTATGATTGGGCGGGCTTCTGGCACGACCTGACATGAGCGCCGTCGCGGTCTTCCACGCGGATCATGCCGCGCACCTGCAGGAAGCCCTGCAAGCGCATGACGCCGGCCTACCGGTGTTCCTGGGTAACCCCCGCTGGTCCGAACATGATCTCGCCGAAGCCGCGCGCCAAATTCCCCGCGGCACGATCGTCAAAGGCCGCGCGCTCGAACCACGCGGACTCGGCACTTGTGATTGGCCGAAAAACTGGCGCGGGCGCGTGATGATTCCGACTGGTGGCACGGGCGGCAAAGTGAAGTTCATCATCCACTCTGAAGAAACCCTCAGGGCGGCGGTACACGGCCTCCGTGATGCGCTCGTCGCCCGGGGGCTTTCGCCGATCCTGCACGGCGTGACGTGCACCCCGCCTTGGCACGTGAGCGGGTTCATGCCCGCGATCCGGGCGCGCAACACCGGCGGCCAGCATCTCGTCATCGACAGCCGCTTCACCGAGAACACCGCCCTGCCCTCTGTGGCGTTTCCTAAAGCCGGCACGAAGATTATCTCATTAGTCCCGGCGCAATTATCGCGACTAATGGCGCATGCCGAGGGCGAAGCTTGGTTGCGCGCCTTCGATGTCATCCTGCTCGGTGGCTCGTCCGTGCCGGCACCGTTACTCGCCGAAATCCGCACGCGGCGCCTGCCCGTCTTCCTGACGTATGGCTCGACCGAGACCGCCGCGGCCTGCGCGCTCTGTCCTCCGGAAAAAATCTGGGCGGGAGAATCCGTCCGCGGGACTCCTCTGCCTGGCGTGACCTTCGCGACGAACGCCGACGGGGTCGTCACTATCGCCACACCGGCACTCGGTGTCGGGCTCTGGCCAGACGCCCCGCTCGAAAACCCTTGGGTAAGCGGAGACCGCGGCGATGTGTCGCCGGATGGGTACGTCAAGATTTCCGGCCGCGCCGATCGCGTGATCATCACCGGCGGCGAGAAGGTGGATCCTGCACGCGTTGAGCAGGCCCTAATGTCTACCGGCCTCGTGAAGGAAGCGCTTGTACTCGGCATGGTCGACACACGCTGGGGCGAAGTCGTGACGGCCTGCGTCATCGGTCCCGCCTCAGCGGAAGCGGCGCTGCGCCTAGCCTGCGAAACGCTCGAGCCGGCGGCACGTCCACGGCGCTACGTGTTTGTGCCGAGCATGCCGACGAACGCCAGCGGCAAGCCGGATCGGGAAGCGATTGCGAAGCTGACCGCTTAGGCGCGGACGGCTTTCCAGACGCGCAGGCAGGATTCGACGAGCGCCGGGAATTCCGAGAGGGGCACCTGCGAAGGACCGTCGGAGATAGCCTTCTGCGGATCAGGATGCGTCTCCATAAAAAGCCCGTCGGCACCCGCGGCGAGGGCCGCCTTGGCGAGGACCGGGACGTATTCGCGCTGGCCACCGGAAGAACCGCCAGCCGCGCCGGGAAGCTGTACCGCGTGCGTGGCGTCCATAATCGTCGGATGACCGAAGCCGGCCATGATGGGAAAAGAGCGCATATCGACGACGAGGTTCTGGTAGCCGAAGGTGGTGCCGCGGTCGGTCTGCCAAATCTCGGCGGCCTTGGCACCTTCGAGCTTATCGACGACAAAACGCATCTCGAACGGCGAAAGGAACTGACCCTTCTTCACATTGACGACCTTGCCGGTTTTGGCAGCCGCGACGAGAAGGTCAGTCTGACGGCACATGAACGCGGGGATCTGCAGCACGTCGACGACCTTGCCAACGGCTTCGCACTGCTCGGGGCCATGGATATCGGTGAGCACGTTGAAACCGTAGTCCTTCTTGACCATCGCGAGGAGATCGAGGCCAGCCTGCATGCCGGGTCCGCGGTCGCCACCGAGAGAGGTGCGGTTGGCCTTGTCGTACGACCCTTTGAAGATGATGTTCAGCTCCGGATGACGGGCGGCCAGGGCCTTGAGCTCCGTAGCGACGGTCCGGCAATTGGACTCCGATTCGAGGGAGCAAGGTCCGGCGATGAGGAGCAGACGGCGCTTATCGTGCAGCATGCGGCAGGATAGGACGGGCCGCGCCCTCAGGGCGAGCCGTAAGGAGCGCTCAGCGACCCAGCCAGGACAGCACTTCCGACAGCGAACGCGTATTGAGTACCTGCTCCGGCGTCAGCCAGCCTTTGCGAGCAATGCGCACGCCATGGGCGGCGAAGGCTAGCTGGTCGATGTCATGCGCGTCCGGATTGATCGAGCACAGCACGCCCTTCTCGGCCGCACGGCGCCACCAGCGCCAGTCGAGGTCGAGGCGCCACGGGTTGGCGTTGAGCTCGATGATCGTGTCGTTGGCCGCGGCAGCGTCGATGACCTTGGCGATATCAACGTCGTAAGGCTCGCGCTTGTTGAGCAGTCGGCCGGTGAGATGGCCGATCATGTCGACATGTTCGCTCTCGATGGCCTTGATGATGCGCGCCGTCTGGGCCTCGCGATCCAAGGTGAAGAGGTTGTGCACCGAGGCCACGACGAAGTCCAAGCGAGCGAGTACGTCGTCCGTGAAGTCGAGCGTGCCGTCTTTGAGGATGTCGACTTCGCTGCCCGAGAGCACCCGCACGCGATACTTCTTCGAGGTATTGAGTTTGGCGATATCCTCGAGCTGCTTCTCCAGGCGAGCCTCGTCGAGACCGCCAGCCTGGAAGCTAGACTTCGAGTGATCGGAGATGCCGAGGTATTCCCAACCGTGGGCTTCCGCCGCAGCCGCCATCTGATCAAGCGTATGGTCGCCGTCGGATTCCGTCGTGTGATTATGAAAGACGCCGCGCAGGTCGGAGAGCTGGACGAGCTTCGGCAGTTTGCCGGCTTCGGCGGCGTCAATCTCACCGTTACCCTCGCGAAGTTCGGGCGGGATCCACGGTAAGCCAAGCGCGCGGAAGACTTCTTCTTCGCTCGTAGCGCCAGGGGCGACGGACTTCTCGTCGACGGACTTGAAGCCCCACTCGCTCATACTGAGACCGCGGCCAAGCGCGCGGTGGCGCATGGCGACATTATGCTCCTTGGAGCCCGTGAAGTGATGCAGCGCAAAATAGAACTGTTCGGCCGGGACGACGCGGAGATCGGCCTGCAGGCCGTTCTCGAAACGGACGCTGGATTTGGTCTCGCCATGGGCGGTGACCTCCTTGACGCCCGGATAAGCGACGAACCAATCCATGATCGGCTTGGGTTCCGACGAGGCTACGAGGAAGTCGAGGTCACCGACGGTCTCGCGGGCGCGACGGAGCGAACCGGCAGATTCAGCGAGCGAGACCTGCGGCAGCGCGCGGAGGCCGGCGAGAATCGGCTCGGCGATAGCGGCGGCTTCGTACCAGCGGTGGCGCTTGCCGTAGGCGATACGGTTCTTGATGCCTTCGAGGATTTTTTCCTGCGTCTTCTCGCCGAAGCCCTTGAGCTCAGCGACGGCGCCGGAGTCGCAGACCTCCTTCAGCTTCGCGAGATCCTCGACGGAGAGTTGAGTCCAGAGCGCGCGGACCTTCTTCGGGCCGAGGCCAGGAATCTGCATCACCTCGAGGAGTCCGGCCGGAATCGAAGCCTTGAGCTTCTGATGGAAAGGCAGGACGCCGTCGCGACGGAGCGTCGTGATCTTGTCGACGAGCGCTTCGCCGAGTCCGGGGATGTCGGCCAGCTTGCCGCTATCGATGAGCTCGCCAAGGTCCTCGGTCATATTCTCGAGGATGCGGGCGCCGGCGGAGTAGGCGCGGATCTTGAACGGATTCTCCCCGGTCAGCTCCATGAAAGTGGCAATCTCGTCGAGGACGGACGCGATGTCGTTCTTTTCCATCATGGGCGGCGGGCCTTCTCGGCGAGGTAGATACTTTGCAGTGCGGCGAAGTCGGCTTCGCGGCTGCCGCTCTCGATGACATGCTGGTAGGAGCCCGCGTGGCGGATCTCCTCTTCGGCGGCGGCTACGCGGCGGGCGATCTCATCGGCTGGATCGGTGCCGCGGCCGGTGAGACGACGAAGCAGTTCGGCGTGATCGCTCACACGGATGAAGACCGTGACGAGCGCGGCGGCGAGGCGCGGGTCAGCGGCACCCTTAGCGCGAATCGTGGCGGCGCCCTGGACGTCGACGTTGAGCAACGCGTCAAAGCCCGCGCTGAGGTGCGTGGCGACGTCAGCCGCCCGCGGTCCGTAAAGATTACCGTGCACGGTGGCGTGCTCGAGGAAGACGCCGGAGGCGACCTGCTCCTCGAAGTTGCTGCGCGTCAGGAAATGGTAGTCCACACCGTCCGCCTCACCGGGGCGCGGGGCGCGGGTTGTGCAGGTGATCACGCGACGGATAGCCTGCGGATAGGCTTCGGTCAGCCGGGAGCAGAGCGTGGTCTTGCCGCTGCCGGCAGGACCTGAGACGACGATGAGTAGGGCGCGGCTCACGCGAGGCGGAAGGACTGGACGACGCACGCGACGGCCAGCAGGAGACTCAGCCCGCCGACAACCTTGCGGCGGCCGGCCGTGGCGAGGACCCAATCACACTGACGACAGAAGACCGGCGGCGAGCAGGCCCACCAGAAGCCGAAGAGGATGAGCAAGCCGTAGCTCACCGAGGCGTCGAGGAGGCTGGAGGGAAGCTGGCGATAACCGGCATCCAAGGCGTGGCGCGCAAGGAAAAGCATGATTACGCCGAGGGCACGCACGGACAGGAAATCCGGCATATAAATAAACGTCAGCAAGCTGGCGCCGATGAAGCCGGCGACCACTGGCAGGCGCGGCAGGCCAGCGAGATCAGCATCGGGAATGTTCATCAGCCACCAGCCGAACCAGGCGATGGCGACGAGTCCGAGGAGAGTGGTGGCGCCCTTTGAGCGACGGAAGGAACGCAGAACGGGCGCATCGGTGACGATAAGCCAGCCAGCAAGGAGCAAGAAGGCGGCGAGCGCGTAGTAGGCTTGGGCGAGAGTCACGCCTCCCATTAGGACGACCCAGTCGGCCGAGGCAACCCGTAGGTTCAGCGGGTGCGCAGACGAGCGACGGACCAGGCGGCGTGTTCCGCGACCATCGGATCGGCGGACCCGAGGAGCGCCTCGGCGGCGGGAAGGTCGGCACGCTCCCCGACGTTACCCAAGACCGTGAGCGCGTTGCGGCGCCAGCGGGCAAGCCCGAGGCGTTCGACCGGCGTGCCCTTAAAGTGCGCGAGGAACTGCTCGTCCGTCCAAGCCAGCGTCTCACGAAGCGGCGGATGCGGACGCGGGGCGAAATGGGCTTCACGGGTGGCGACGGCCCACTTGTTCCACGGGCAGACATCGAGGCAGTCGTCGCAGCCGAATACGCGATCGCCGAGGGCTTCGCGGTATTCCACGGGGATAGCGCCCTTGTGCTCGATGGTGAGGTACGCCAGGCACTTGCGGGCATCTAATTTATAGGGAGCGATGATCGCCGCCGTCGGACAAGCGTCGATGCAGCGGGTACACGTGCCACAGCGGTCGGGCTCCTTGGCCGCGGAAACTTCTAGTTCAAGGGTGGTCAGGATGACGCCGAGGAAAAGCCAAGTCCCCGCGCCGCGGTGAATGAGAATCGTGCTCTTGCCCTGCCAGCCAAGACCAGCGGAGGCCGCGACAGGCTTTTCAAGCACCGGGCCAGTATCGACGTACGGCTTCTGCTCACCGCCGAGATCGCGCATCACCTCGCAGAGCTGCTGCAATCGTTCGAGGATCACATCGTGGTAATCGGCTCCGAGCGCGTATTTCGCGATACGGTAGCCCGCGGGCGGATGCGGTTGGTAATAGTTGAGGCCGACCACTACGAGACTGCGGGCCTCCGGCATGACCTTGCGGGCGTCGGTCCGGCGATCGGGATTACGGGCCAGCCAGGCCATGTCGCCGTGCATCCCGTCGGCGATCCACTTCTTAAAATAGTCGGCGCGGACATCGACTTCGACGGGCGCGACACCGAACGCATCAAAGCCCAGCGCTTTCGCCGAAACCTCGAGTCGCTGGCGGAGGGCGCGCGGGTCCATCGGGCTTAGCCCAGGATCGAAAGCACGCGGCTGACGATCTCGTCGACCGGTGCGAGCTTGCCGATACCTTCGTAACCGCAGGCCAGCATACCTTCGGCCGGCTCGACGATCGCGTGGCCGCGGGAACGGAGCGTCTTCAGGTTGGCCTGGGTGGCGGCGTGTTCGTACATCTTACCGTTCATCGCCGGGCAAAGGAGGACTGGTCCACGCGTCGCGAGATAGACACTGGTCAGGAGATCGGGGGCGAGACCGTGGGCGAACTCGGCCATCACATGGGCGGTCAGCGGGGCGACCAAGAGAAGGTCGGAGGAGTCGGCGATTTCGATGTGACCCGGGATGGAGTTGGCACCCTCTGCCCAAAGATCGAAAGCCACCGGGCGGCGCGAGAGCACCTGCAGTGTCATCGGGGTGATGAACTGGGTCGCTCCCTTCGTCATGACCACTTGGACCTCGGCGCCGTACTTGACTAGCTGGGAGACCAGGTCCGCAGCCTTGTAGGCGGCGATGGAGCCGGTGATACCGAGGGTGATACGTTTGCCGACGAGCTGGGACATGACAGAGATGAGCAAAAGCGGTGTGAGTGGGCTGGCGAGGGCAAAGCCCAGCGGGCTTCCTTACTTTCCGGACGGCAAGAGCGGAGGCAAGGACGCCAGGCGGGTAATGGCCCGTATAT
>Ga0209296_1000152_pt1 | contig 60257 bp, 81 predicted proteins | sample S_130206_EF_Meta_FD_187319 | JGI IMG/M metagenome (GOLD analysis project Ga0209296, IMG submission 187319) | Freshwater microbial communities from Lake Simoncouche, Canada to study carbon cycling - S_130206_EF_MetaG (SPAdes) (version 2) | ecosystem: Environmental > Aquatic > Freshwater > Lake ...
CTTGTACCCGCCGCCAGCAGCTTTATAACGTTTAGCCATCAATTGAGCTTTACGGGCCGACCACTCGCCAGCACCTGTACCCTGCACTGCGGCAGCTTTTACGCTGTTAAAAATACGCTTGCGTAGCTCGGGCTTGGTGTAGTTGCCAGCTTCGTTCACCTTAGATTTCACTGCGCCACCCTCTTTGTACTGGGTGAAGTCAGTGTTATCCCGGCGAGTTTTACGCTTGCCCTTGGGCATTTTACTGGGGGAGATGGCTCCCATCCCACGGCTAGCTAGCATGACTACACCATCTTCCCACGGGTCTTACCCTTGGTGGCACAGCCATCAGCACGAGATGAAGCCGAGGACACTTTACCGCCTTTTTTCATATTTTTGCTGGCGTCTTCATAGGCTTTGTTTGTACGCTCTTGCAATTTCATCTCAGCGGCGGCTTCACGGGCGCGGTCGGTAGAAGTTTTTTCAACCCCACGTGTTTCGCGCTTCATCTCAGCGGCGGCTTCGGCTTCGCGTTTTTCTCGGGCATTTTGAATTAGCTTGCTGCCACCAATACCGCCAAGCATAGCTAATGCAGCGGGGCCCGCCACCTTGCCAACTGTTTCAAGCGTACTTGAGCTACGAGCACCGCCGCCGCCCATACCTCCAGCACCGCCTCCCTCAAGCGTTTCTAACTCAGCTAGTTTTTGACGTATTTTTGGCATGATGGCTCCTTAGCAGGTTTTGCCGCCGCTCTTCATAGTGATCATCTTGCCTTTGGTTTTACCCTTAGACTCAATGCCGCCACCTTTAGCGTAGCCCATGCCACCCATGTTCATTTTCTTGGTCGCGCCGCCATGTTTCATTGCGCCTTTGCCATCAGCAGCAAAAGCTGGAATCTTTTTGCCGTCTTTCATGACCATAGGCATACCGCCATCGGCCATACCGCCTTTTTTCATGCCCATCATGGAGGTCTTAGCCATAGGTGTAGGACTTTTCATGCCATCCTTAGCCATGCTCATACCTTTTTTCATCACAGGTTTGCCCATATTTGTAGCCATAGTTTCACCGCCTTCTTTCATGATTGACATCTTGCCGTGAAGTGTCTTAGGTTTATTAACTTTTTGAAGGTCGGGGCGGGACGCATTAGTGTCCTTGCCAAACTTCATCCCCTTGCTCTCGCCGCTAAATTCCTTAGCAACCGATACCGGTACACCCGCAGCTTTTGCAAACTTGGGGTTGTGTGCAGCCGCATCCATGAACAGCTTTTGTTTTTCACTCGTTGCTGGCATCTTTTTTCCTGCGGATTATTTCAGCAAAAGGTTTACCTGCAATCATTTCAGTGATCCGCATGCCTGTCCACACAATCGTAAACAGCGCGGCAACCGCAGGTAGCAGTTGCATTAACGTACCAATAGCCGTAACAGCGGCGACGCCATCCGCTACATGCTTTAGGGTTTCAACGTTTGCTTGGTTCATACCATACGCCCTTTTGTCTTGCCTTTGGTAGCGCAGCCGTCAGCCGCAGTTACATAACCGCCTTCTGCACAGTTCCAAGCCCGCAGGCTCTTATTGATGCGTGAATTCGGGTCGTTGGCCGTCTTGGCGCTGGTCAGCTTCTTCTTCATGCCTTCCATACGGGCGCAGAAAGAGTCGCGCCTGCTGCCGCCCTCGGGCTGGGGTGCTTTCAACCCCGGCTTGCCCGGATTGGCTTTGTTGTAAGACGCACGGCCCTTGGCGTTCAAGCCACCCTTTGGGTTCTTGCCTTCTTTGCGAGTCCATGCTGCTGATTTAGCCATGTTACTGGCCTACAGTTACGGTAGTGTTGAGTTCCAGAGGTTCCCAACGTAGATAATGCCGCCAAGTACCTGTGGTAGAACCTACTGCAATTACAATTTTAATAGCCCCAGCAGGTACGCGCACTCCACGGGAAGAGGTGTTTAGCAACACTCCCGATAAATTCTGCCCCGGATTCTCACCCAGTGCACTTGTAGCGGTCAAGATAACTGAATACCCCGGAGCCGTATTTGCCAAAGTAGTAGACGCAGCGGATAAATCTACCGTCTGTGGAGAAGCTGCGGCTGTTACATAAGTAAACTTCAGCGTGGATGCCGTGGCATTGTTAAGCGTAACGCATTCAGATACAAGACTTACGATCTGAATACTTCCAGTAACCGTAAAAATTGTGTCCCCAGTAACCATTACCTTGGCCCCGGTCTTGGCTGTGTGGTCTGAAGGCTCGCCTAAACCAGCAACAGGGTAGTTAATTGAGACTGCCATGATTAACCTTTCATGTACACGGTAACCGTAGCCGTTGAACCCGATATTGACGATACATTAGCTCGGTAGTACTCGTACGTGTTAGCGCAAGCAAACCCATCAGACGTAGCCGAAGTGCCAAGCACCAAAGTAATCGTGCCTAAAGTAATGTAGTTTGTCCCGTCATTACTGACTTGAATCAGAATAACTGCTGCCCCTGTGCTACTGGCAACTGTTCCTGTGGCTTGAAAGCTGTGCTGGACGTATGTCGCTAATGCCGTGGTATCACGGGGATTCCATGCTGTGCCAGCGCCTGTTGTTGTAGCCGCATTAAGTAGTATCTGTGCCATCTTGTTGCTCCGGTGCGTCTAGCCTGTTTATCAGCATCTTGTACGCTTGGATTGTGCCTTGAGCTTGGATTAGAAAGTTTTGGGCTTTCTGGGCTTCAGTCTCAAGGTCACGAATCTCAGTCTCCAAGAATTCCTTGGTAATTTGCATTATGCAAACGTAGCGTAAGCAGGGACGTAGTACACAGTGCCGCCGATCATGACTTTGATCGCTTTAGACACAGTAGTCACGCTGGTTGCTGTAGGCGCAATCGTAGCTGCGGGAGCGGTGTCAATATTCATCAACAAAGGAATTTCGCCAGTGTTTGCACCACTGTCAGTCACGCGAATGAACGAGGCTGTTGCTGGCAAAGTGGCATTAACTGTGTAGTTGGTATCCAACTGAATCACAGCCAAAGTACCGCCGGGAGTACCGTCAGTGCCGCCCAGAGTAGCACGAATTGCGTTAGCAGCGCCAGAAATACTGGCTGAAGCGCCATCAATTTCCAAAGAAATGTGAGCACCGTTGATTGTGCCTGCAGTGGCGGCAGATGCACCCGTTACAACAGAGAAAGCACGGAGCGTTTCGCCTGAACCTGTAGAGGTAAAGGTAAGTTTGTTGTAGCTTAAACGTGTATCGCCAGATGCTGCGGACGTTGTAGCAAATGCAGCGTTAACGTTTTCTGCTGTAGTTACAGCAAGGGGAGAAGCGGAAGTGCCCGTATCAAAGCCGTTGTTAGATACGACTGGGCCGGAGAACGTGGTGGTTGCCATGATTGTTTCCTTACATGCAAGTTAGGCGTATCAGTCTGCATGTCGTCAGCCGGGACTGTCTGATACACCGGAAAGCCCGGAATGAAGTCAATATACACCAAAAGAAAAGGGGGCACAAGGCCCCCCTTCAAATATTCCCGAAGAAATATTAGGTCGAACCGGACGAGCCGAACATGCCCAATGGGTCAGACCAGCCGAAGCTGTAACGCTCACGGGACTTGTAACGCACGTTACCGGTGTCAAAGTCACCGTCCATCTTGTTCTCCAGAGGAGAGCGGATGAAGTGCTTCAAACCGTTAGGCACGTCGGTGCACAAGAACCAAGCGTTTGTGTCGGTCAAGTAGTTGTTGACTGTGTAGCCTTCAGGGATAGAACCGTTGTTTTTCAACGCATTAATATCATTGTCAGCAGTACCAACACGCAGTGAAGTCTCAAGCAAACGAGTTGCCGTGAACTGCAATGCAGGTGGAACAATCAGCTTCTTAGGCTTGCCAGCAATCAGCAAACCACGCTCATCAGTCCAAGCAGCGATCTGGATAACGGCGGCTTCCAAAGAAGTCTCGTTTAGGTCAGCTTGAGTAGATGGGGTATTGCTGTTAGTACCACCGGAGATCAAGGGGTGTGCTGTACTAAACAGAGGAACGCCATCACCACCGTAATAAACGGCAGAGTTAGTGAAACCATTGTTCAAAACAGCAGCAGCTTTAACCTGCTTGGTGTAGGCCATAGCGCGAGCCAAAGCTTTGGTGTAACGGGCTGACAACGAGTCATACAAGTTGTCTTCCACAGCTTCTTCAGTGATGGAGAAACCCAAAGCGATAGTTTCGTGGTTGTAACGAGTTGTCCATGCTTCTTGTGCATTGTCGTAAGCGATGGCAGAGCCCTCGTTCTTAACAGGTGCGGCAGAGAAGCCAGACAGTTTCGTTTCTTCTTCGAACGAACGCTCTGAAGTTTCGGTTTCATAAATTTCTTTATGTTGTTCACCGTAACGAGCGTACTCCATACCAAACAAAGCGTTCAGGCCGGGAAGAAGTTCTTTAAGTAGTTGTGCGCGTGAAATAGCCATGATTTATGCTCCTTATACGCCAGTAGCGTTGTTGTACTGATGCATAGTCGCATTGATCTTAACGATAACTTCAGGGAAGACATCGGCGGCAGTGGCGGTTTCCCGAACTACATCAATGATACGAATAGGCAGAGTATTGGTTGTCGCAGTAGTAGCCAGAATAGCCACTTTGGAATTACCCGTCGTGGCGCTTCCTGCGTTCTGTACCAACGTGGCGTTATTCCCGATGGCGGAAATGCCAACACCGGTAATAACAGTCGTACCAGACACAACAGCTACTTGGAACAGCGTATCAGGATCATCTGCAACAACTGCAAAAATCAACGTGCCAGACTTGACTTGCTGGCTCGCTGGATAAAATTGCTGTTGCTGAATTTGACCTGTCGAAGCGTTAGTAAAACTTACACCAAGAAAAATACCGCAAGGCGTGGCAGTTGTTGTGCCCGTGTCTAGCTCGATAGTTCCATCAGAGATACGTTTTACCAAATCACCATAGAAAATGCTAGTGGCATAACCACTCGCAATCTGCATCAGGCGGGTTGCGCCTGCAAATACCTGTCCACCTATTAGGTTTACAGGCTTTAGACCGTAAGGGGCCGAGACTGTAGGATAAGCCATTTAAGACTCCTATAAATTTAAGTACCAGAACCGAAAGTAACCTTAGTTTTTCTCTCCGAAAAGAGAGGCATCCTAGGATCATTTTCACGAAGGAAATTGTTATCTACCGAGTCAATCTGAGACTTATTTTGCTTGTCGTAATATTCGGCACGCTGTTTTAAGAACTCTTCAGGAATACGGCACAACAACAACCCACCAATCTCAATACCGCCTTTAAAGCGGCCTTCAACGGTGGCGTGCATCATAAGCTCGGGATAATCTTCTGCTTTGCAGGGTTCATATCCTTCACGTAACTTTGAAGAAATATTACTAGGATCAGCCACGCCCAATGTGCTAGTGCGGATATACCTGTGCTTCCAACCGGGACGGTCTTCGGGCATGGGCAGTGTCTCAGGCGGACGCCACGCTTCAGGGCGTTGAGTCATTGCACGAGAATCCACTTCACGAGCGTTACGGTTTTGTGTCTTTCCAGACGATAAAACTTGATCCATTATTCACCTCTTCTTAGTTGAGCAACCTGTTTAGCGTATTCTTCCAAAGGAACCCCAAGGCGGCGAGCTATCGCTGCTTCAGATGCCTTTAGCCTAATACGATTAGGCGGAGTGCTACGGGAGGCGGGTGCCACCACGTTAGCGGGCTTTGTTGCACGGCGTTGGGTTTCACCCTCGTAAGCCGGTTCGGATACCTTTTTCGAAGGAGTATCATCTTCATAGCTCTGGGTATCATCTTCATAATACTCAGGAAATCGTCTACGCATTGTAGCGTCTACTCGTTTGTAGTAGTCATCAGACCCCACAAAGTCAGCACCTTGTTCCTTAGCCAGCTTCTGATGCAACCCGAGGGCGGAAGCTGTCATTTCAGGATCAGTGCCAAACCAAGTGTTTTTCTGCATCCAACGCTGGTCGCGCTGTGACACATTAGGCTGATTTGTACTACGTTGTTGTATTTGTACACCTTTTTCTTGGGCTTGTAAAGGCCTCATGTTCTGAACTTTATCCAAATTCAGTGTTGCCCGCGAAACATCTGCCTGTGCATCTACTACAGCATCAGAATCCCCGGACTCATAAGCCTCTTTGTATTTTTTCTTGGCACTCTCAAATTCCAACTCAGCGGAACTTTTTGATTGCTCAATATACGCCATTGACCCAAGCTCAACTTGTTGCTGTAGCCTGCGGTTTTGATCCCACAATTGCTTGGTCATCTTCTCAGCCGCCTCGCGTTCACGCAGTGCTTCTTCCTTAGCACGGCGCTCGTCGTGGTAGCCTTTTCCTAATTTCTTAATGCGGGCCTGAACTTTTTCGTCGTATTCGGACAGTTCACCGTCAGTAACGTCCTCTACCTGTACTTTCATGGGCTTTCGGCCACGATCTTCCAGCGGAGTATCGTCTTCAATTTCTACTTCAAAGCCATCGTCTTCTACTACGGGTTTACCCTTAGTTTCATCGGCTTCATGAGGAAACTTAAATTCCTCGTCTTTTACTTCAGCTTGTGCCATGTATTAGCTCCTTTATGATGCACGCGAAATACCACGCGGGTCTTCCACAACTGCTTCAACCGAATCATCATTAATGAGACGGAATTCACGACCGTGGATTTTCAGGCGAGTTCCTGAATTGGGGCGGACGACGACAAAGTCACCTTCCTTGCACGAGGGGCCAGAGGGAAACCGGCTCTCGTCTTTGTAGCAGTCAGGGCCAAGCTTTACTACAAACAGCACTGGGGTCAGTACCTCTTCGTAGTGCATAGTCTGACTAGATTTAACTAGCGCACTGTCTTCATACTCTTCGGATGCGTCGGGGACGACACAAAGCATCATGAACCTTTTCGGGTCAGGCAACTGTTTGGCTTTTTGTTCAGGCGTCTTATTCAGAATACCCGACAAATCTACCGCAGCGACATCAAAATCAGTCATCACTAGTCTCCATTTTTTGCACGAGGTCATTGACAAAATTTTCTGCGTGAGTCAGACCCCGGATGACCCCACAGACATGACGATACTCGTCAAAAGTTTTAGCTCCTCCTCCATTGAGGAAGGTTTGTTGATCGCTTCGGAGCTTGTCAATCTCTTTAGCGATGTGCGCCAACAGTTTGTAGTCGTTCAACGTTACTCCTTCTTAGGTTTTTGAGACGTTCTTTGTGCCATTTGCACGGCCATCTGAGCGCGGTTTTTAGCAATATCAACGCCAATTTTTGCCCCCTCAAGCAACTGCTGTTTCTGGAGCTTGTCTTTTGCAGCGGCAGCGCTCGCACCAACTTGCATAGCCGCAATTTCTTTCTGGGCCGCAATGCGTGATTCTTCGACCCTAATCTGGTCAGCCTTAGCCGCCGCATCAACTTGTTGCTTCTGAACTTTAAGCTGCAACTCTTGCATCTTGATCTGGAGTTCTTGCTGCTGCATTTGGATGATCGGGTCTTGTGCTTGTTGCTGAGCCTGCTGCTGTGCGGCCTGTGCTTGAGCTTGCTGGGTCATGCGGGTAGACGCTTGTGCAGCCAACTGCGCAACTTGCGCAGCCACCTCTGGAGTCATGTTTTTTTCTTGTTCCTCGGTAGGCAACAAGAGGCCAACTGTCTGCTCAACTTCTTTGCGGTATGCAAACGCCAAGTGCTCGTTGATATGAGCCATCATTGAGCCCATGATTGACTGGCCTTGCGGAGTTGACTGGATAAGCCCCATGATCTTGGGGTTCTGTAGCATCGACGTATGCACAGCAATGTGGGCTTGGTGATCCTGCTCAATGAACGCCTTCATAGGTTTGCCGGTCAGAGCGTTCTGGTTCTCCTGCACTGGGTCTGTAGCTGTAGCATCGTCCTCAACCGGTATGAGTTTGGCTGCGTTCTTGATGCCCAACACCTCAATCATCTGACGATGAAGAAGCGGCAGGTTGTAGAGTTGTGGTGCTGTCTGCGCGAGTTGCAATGCAGCCTGATACTGAACAATCTTCTGCGCCATTGTTGCGGCGTTTGGATCACTCACAGGGATCACAGCGACCATGTCGTAGTCAGATTTCTTAGCACGGCGTGAGCCATCAACCGGCTCGTAGTCGTACTCTTCTGGTGTGTAGTCAGCAATAATTGCCTTGAGCAGCTTGAACTCTTGCTTCATGCTGTAGTGCATACGAGCTTGTACTGCGCCCATCACTTTTAGTGTGCGCTCAAGAATAGCCAGCGTAGTCCCCACGGGTGCTTGCGCACTCATGTCGCTGACCTTCATGTCTCCTGCGGACGCAAACTGCCTGCCTTCCTGCACAATGTTCTGGAACAGGGTGTAGAGAACTTGGCTTGGCTCCTTATACGGCAGCGGCAAGATGTTGTCCCGGATCGAGCCACTTGGCACGTCCACATCACGGAACTCACCGGGCGCAATCGGAGTGTCATCACCCTTGATACGCAGACCACGGGACTTCAGACCACCGGGCAAGTTAGAGAGTGTTCCCGCATCAACAAGCTGCCGGATGAGCATGGTCGCGCTCTTGGCATACCCACCGATCAAGTGGATGAGGCCATACCCATAGAACCCAAACCCCGGAATGTACTGGTAGTGGACAAAGTGCTGGCGCTTCATGTGAAGATCATCGCCCTCGTACCAATTGCGGCGGATGGCAAGAATCTTAGTCGTAGCCTTCTCAACAGTCACAACATAGGGCAGCGCAATACCCGTCATCTCGCCCTCTTTGTCCTTGTGCTCGTAGCCTTCTAGGTCAAGATCAACGTGCATCTCCAGTATCCTGTACCTGTCGTCCTGCACCGCTGACATGCCCGTCTCTTCATTCTTCTGCTTCTCAATATCATCAAGCTCATTGGACGGCTCACCCAACTCCACGTCGCTGTAGAACCCAGCTTCTTGCAGCTTGATAATCTCATTCTCAGTTTTACGCATCACGTGCGTAACGCGCTCGGCACGCTCTAAGTTAGACGCGCCATAGGGAACAACGATGTCTTCTGCGGGGATGAACATCGCAACCTGACGGCCAATGCTCGGGTCGTAGTAGACCTTCTTAAACGCTGAACCCGCAAGTGGCAAATTCCACAATAGCTTTTCATGCTCCGGGCGATACTCCACCATCACATCAGTAAGCTGGTAGTTCATGTCCTCGCGCACGCGAGCCGAGGCTTCTTCTTTTTCAGGTGTATCTTTGCCAAGAATCTGCGTCTTTACGGGGCCAGCGGCGGGGAATGTCTCCATGATCCCTTCACTTTGAAACCGCACCACAGACTCAGTGAGCATCGGGTGGAACACGCCACAAGCACCAGCCCACGGCTCTGTACGCTCCTCATACTTCAAACCTAGCAGCTTCAGGCCGTCAACATAAGTTTTGATCCAGTCTTTGCGGTCGCCAATATCTTTATCAAAGTTTGACACCAACTCCGAGCCAAGAGTACCAAGCACGCTGTCGCTAATATAGTCAGCTAAGTTGGCATCAAAATCATCGTCGCCTTCTTTGTCACTTCCGGGCTCTAATTCAATCTCAATATCGCCCATAGCAATAGTGACAGACTCAGGGTCTTCAATCTCAATTTCAATAGGAGGAGCCATGCCCATGCCCTCTTCAATACCCAAGGGGGCTGCGTACAAACCTTTGTCCATTGAACTTGTTGCCATTTTTAATCCTTAGACTGTATAGAACCGCTCGCGGCGGCTACCTTTAAACCATTTAATTTCTTCAGGCTCATCGCTCGGTAAGCGCAGGAACCCACCTTGACGAAAGCGCATCAGCGCTAAAGTTGTTGCGTCAACCAAGTCATCGTGTTCGCCTGACGGGAATGCTGCAACCTCGTCCACTAGCTCTTCTGCCCAGCGAGTTTGTGGAACCCACACTTTCCCACTCGCAATTATGTCTGAGACCGAGTTCAAACGGGCAATTTTGTCTTGGCCCTTACCCGGCGTGTACTCCTGCACCGGTATGCCCATTGCCCGCAGGTCATAGATGAGCGGCGCACCGGACGCCTTCTTCTCCACGATTAATGAGTCAGGTTCATACTCGTTGTACTCACGCAAAACATCCCGCTTGAGGTCTGGGAACTCCACACGCTTCTTATATGTGTTGAGCAAAATAATGTTGGGGGCGAAGTTATCTTCCTCGCAGTTAAAGATACCCCACGTAGTACCGGCTGAATAGTCGGCACGCTGAGTTTTCTCAAACGCCGTATCCCATGACTGCAAGATGTAGTCGCACACAGGGGGATCATCTTTCTCCCACCACTTCCACCAATCTCTCTTAACAATAGCAGACTCATTGCCCACCGGGTTCTGCTGATACTGCGCCTGCCACTTGGAGTTGGGCAACTCTTCGCGCAAGGCTTCGAGTTCTTCTTTGCTCCAAAACTGAGGCCATACAGGGTTGCCCGAAGGCAGGATTGCGGGGAACTCAATGACCTCCCACTCTTCGCCTGCCCTCTGAGCCGCGCTTTTGAGCACCTGACCCGTCAAATCTCTTGCCGCCCAGCGCGTCATAACGATCACAATAGCCCCACCCGGCTGCAAACGCTGCCTAGGGCCGGACGTGTACCACTCATACACCTTGTCGTACACCTCTGGATTGCTTGCTGCCATCGCAGCTTCTTGTTCTGAGTGCGGATCGTCAATAATAAGCACGTCAGCGCCCTTACCGGTCACTGCACCACCCACACCAATCGCAAAATAGTCACCACCCCTGCTGGTATTCCACCGGCCAGCCGCTTTTGAGTCAGCTTGCAGCACTAAATTAGGAAAAATCCCGTTGTAAATCTCGGAATCCACCAAATTTCGCACTTTTCTACCAAATCCCACCGCCAATTCAGCAGTGTGGGACGTCTGAATCACCTTTTTATGGGGAAATTTGCCCAAAAACCAAGCTGGCAACAGATAAGAAGCAAACTCAGACTTGGTATGACGAGGGGGCATATTGATAATAAGACGTTTGCAAGTTCCATTAGCAACCCTTTCAAAAGCTTCGGCCATTCGCTTGTGGTGCGCACCTGAAATAAAAGTTGGCCAGACCTTTTCTACAAACTTGATGAACTTGTCTTGGCAAAGTTCACGGTCTTTGAGCTTTTCCAACTTAACAAGCTGAGCTTCCAACACGCGCAGGTCAGCATCGGATAGCTTGCCGGTGTTTATGGCCGACTCGATGTCTTTAAGAGTTAGGCTCATTTATATCTTCAGGTACGTCTACCATACGTGTTTCTTCTGTTGGGCCTAGGAGCGTATCCAGATCATCTAGAGGTGTGGCATCCATCACTTCTGCGTTCATGAGCCGCTTGATACGTTCCTTGATGGAGTCTTCCAGCCCCTTGCTTGTGGTGTGATGCACAGTAATCTCACTGCGCTCAGTAAAGAGGCCGATGTCTGAATGTTTGCCCAACAACTCAAGCGCTTTGATCTCAATCTTCGGATCGCCGCAGTCAGTCATCTTGACCAACTTGTTCGTAATAAATGTGCGGGCTTGTTGTATATCCGTAAATGCTTGGAAGTCAAATTGCTTGACAAGTACAGACGCAGCCTTAGCCTCTGCCGCACTAAGTACGTGCTTAGGCACATTGGGTTTATTGGTGCCGTTAATTAGCTCTGCTGCTTTATGCAGAGAGTTGTCATCGTAATCAATGCCGGGGCCCAGCACATCAATAAGGTCTGCGGTATTTGCAGCGATGGCTATGCCGTCCTTGTGAGTCTTGGGCTGCTCATCGGACATATCGAACGGTAACTTGTGTTCCGTTGTTGGCTGAATTTCAATCATAGGCACCGTAGGTGAACGGGAGTGGTGCAAATGTAACACTACTTTTAAATTTTTGCAAAAATTTTTTTGGGCTAGCCTTTTATTTTTGCACCGGGGGGTGTTTGGGAGCGGAGAAAAAGAGGATAAAAAGCGGAAAACTGAAAGGGGGTGGGGGGATTTTTAATTTAGCTCATCGGGAGAGCTACACAGTGTGTATGTGACTACGGGACTCCTTTGCTCAAAATCTGGGTGATGGGGTATTGCTGGTGGCAAAACCTAACTTTTGTTATGGGATGCCCCTATTTATCTTTTTATTTATTACTTTGCATTTTGTGGTGCGATTTGTATAATAGATAGCATGCACCGCACAATGTGATGCATCCCTGATAGCAGGGTTTTATTAGATGATATTAGAAAAGGTATTTATCATGACTACAGTTATTCAGACCCAAGCAATTGACACCGGTATCCTTGATGCAGCAGAGATTGCATTAGTTGACGGGGTTAGCAAAACCGGTGACTTAATTCAAGGTTACGCCGATGCACTGTGCGCGGTATTCAATCGGCGCGACACTGAGGGTCATACCCTCGAAGCATGGTACAACCTAGTCGGTGCGGAGCGTAAGGGTATCAAGGCGCGCCGCGCTTCATTTGTTCAACGCATGATTGCACGCGGACATGTTAAGGCTGGGACTACTGACAAACCCAGTGCAACAGTTGACACCTACTGGCAACGGGTCAAGGAAGCTTCGGGCTATGTGCCAAAAGGCAGGGTTTCCGGTGGCACTGACGTAGATGCTAAGACCCTTGCAGAATTGAAGACCATGATTAATCGGATTCTGAAGTCCGAGGAAGACGGCAAAGACTGTAACGCTTCGATGTTCAAAGGCAACCTGATGGAGGTCTTCGAGGGCTTGGGCGGTGAAGTGGATACGCTCGGATAAGTAAATCACGGAACCTAGGGGAAACCCTAGGTTCTAACAAATGTTAGAAACTGGAGAAAATTATGGTCATTCGTTTAAGTGGTACATTTTGCCGGTTCTTGTTATCGAAGCATATGATGTGGGCTTGGAAATTCTGGTGGATTGGAACCGCCCGAGTCGGCACTGATTGCACCAACTACGTTCGCATAGGTTGGATCACCCCAAAATTCTAACCTAATGTTATAAAACTTAGCCCGCCTAGTGCGGGCTTTTTTGCGTCTGTACCTAACAAATGTTAGCGCACCACAATGTTATTTTTAGTCTGGATTTTGTCTTGCACCAGTTCTCTGTGCGGGGGTAGGACAGCGTACCACAATGTTATTTGTTCTATTGATGGGACAATTTAGGCTTGCACCAGTTCTCTGTGCGGGGGTAGGACTAAGCAAATCTAACAAATGTTATGTTTCGGTGTGGCAAAATTTGGCTTTGTTACGTTACAAAAATGGAAACGTAACGCACTTTCTTCAATGAAATCAACAACTTAGCCCCTAATGTTACATGTTACGTTTTTTTGCGAAGTGGCATGGCGGTCAGAAAGGCGGCGCAAGTCAGCAAGTGCAATCTGTACCATGATATAATCTAGGAAAGCCTTATATATAATTCTTAAAAAAACTTAACATTGTAACTTTACCCGTTTTTTCTCTCGTAACCTGTTGATTTCATTGGACTTTATAATGTTATATGTCAAAACTTTTTCTCGTAACATTCTGCAACATTGTCACAAATAAACGTAACACCCCCACACCAGCAGAACGTAACAATACTGCGCCGATGCACACCCCCAAATACTTGACATATCCATAACTTTGTGGTATAATATAAAGATGGGTTGGGGTTATTGTGTTCGTCGTTAGGTTTGCCCAGCCCAGTAAAGCCTAACATTTGTTAGAAAGGTTAGAAGATGAAATCAGTATGGATTCTCACGCAGAACTTGGCGTTCATTTGCGGAGTGTACTCAAGCGAAGCAAAAGCCGAGCGCGTCATGCGTGAGTTAGAAGCCCGAGACCTAGAGGGTGGGACACCTCTGGCTAACAGCTACTACGTGACAGAAGAAGACGTTGAATAACATTTGTTAGAAAGGTTAGATCATGAATGATTGGAAGCTATGCCGTGACTGCGGCGATGAGTTCTCTGTAGAGCGCTGGAGCTTAGGCTATCGGCACTGCCTATTCTGCGGTGAGGAAGCTGCCCGTACCGAGCGCATGAGTTGGTGCGTTATCCAAGAGTACACCAAGGGTAATTACCAATTTGTTACAACTGCTAGCGCACATACAACGCTCAAACAGACTAATCAAAAAGAATTGAGGGGCTGACCCATGACCGAAGACCCCAAAGATACAGCCGAGAGGATGGTTAGCCTGTACAAGCACAGCAAGTACACGCCCGAGGAAAGGGCGACTGACCATGCGTTTGCCTACGACAGCCACGAAGCAGGGCGCAAGTTCTGGATTGCGGTTCTAAACCATATCAACAAAGGAGCAAACAAATGAGCGACACAAAAAAGATAGCCGCTTTTCTGCTGTACATGGCAGAGCACGAGCGCCCGACAGTTAATCGAATGGCAGGTTTAACTGTATTTGCCGACTTGGTATCGCTTGCGAAGCATGAGTTTGAAACCATGAGCGTGGAGGAGCGGGACAAGTTTAAGAAGCCCGAGTACACCATGAACGAAGCCGAGATATATATCGAGGAGAGATTGAAGCACATGCGAGAAGCGTTTGACAAAGCATTGGAGGAAGCCGAGTACCAAGCAGATTATTACGAGCGGAGATTCAATGCAGTCCGAGAAGCCGTAGAAAAAGCCTAACAATTGTTAGAAAAGGAGCAAACAAATGAGGCCAAGACACGTAAAGGTGGACAAGCTGACCAAGCGAGTTAGCCAGACCGACTACTTACAAATGTTAGATGAGGCCATGAAGTACGCAAGGATTCAGGAGTCCAAGCCCATGTTGCAGGTGAGGGAGTTGCCCATACACACTAAGGAGGGAGTACAAGATGCTGACTAGAACCGAGAAGATCACCCGCGTGGTGTTCCTGCTTTGTCTTATTGTCGTAGCCCTAGACCTGTTTTATTGGAGGCCATGATGAGGTTGTTACAAGACGAGTGCCGAGGACTGAGCAGCTGGTTTGCAAGCCGACTGGATGCTAGGGAAGTGGTACGAAATAATCTTAGGGAGGAACTAACAGATGTTAGGGAGTGGGAACTTAACAACGATCAACCGAGCAGGGAGGGCTAGATGAACAACTATTACCTTTGCCGAGTACCACACACGAAGGTGGTTGTCGTGCTTACGGACATGGACTACAGATACCAGCGTTTGCATGAGAGCCAACTGCGCGAGCCTAACCCTGAATATAACTTTGTGCTGTTGGCGCAGGGGTCGGAGAAACTTATGAAGCAGTACAGAAACTTAATGGGGGTCTAACAAATGTTAGCTAGATACTACGTGACAGGGTGGAGTGGTGGGTTCGGCAGATGGATTGCCGAGAGCCTCGAAGCTAAGAGTATGACGGTGGCGAAGCAGAGGTTCACTACCAAGTACCCCACACTCAAGACTATTAAAGCATACAAATTGAGAGGAGAAGCATAGGCGAGAAACTTGACATACCCATTAAATTGTGGTATAATTAAGGTTGCTATGGATAATTGTGTCTGTAGTAGTTAGAGTAGGTGGAAGCGTTTAGAGCGCAACCCCCTAACATTTGTTAGAAATATTAGCGTAATCAGAAGGATTGAAAATGGCAGAAATCAATTTCGGTAAGAGCATCACGCTCAAGCAAGCGGCTAACCTTATCCGCACAAACCCAACGACTCGGTTCTTACTGCAAGGTGAGCCCGGCATTGGGAAGTCTTCCCTACTAGAGAATATCGCTGACTCCCTCGGCTATGAGCATGCGTACATCGATGTGCCGAACATGGACTTGGGCGATATTGCGATGCCTGTGATCGACCACGACACAAAGACTACCCGCTACTACCCTAACGCTAGGTTCAAGATACACGAGAAGAAGCCGCTGGTCATCATGCTCGATGAGTTCACTAAGGGTGCTGACCCCGTGAAGAACATGCTTCACCCCATGCTAGAGAAGGCTAACCCGAGGCTTGGTGACATCCCCCTCACCACTTCACCGCCAACCATTGTGTTTCTCACAGGTAATCTAACTACCGATGGAGTGGGTGATTCCCTCAAAGCACATAGCCGTAACCGCTTAGTCCCAGTAACGATTGCTAAACCCGATGCCGAGCAGTGGATTGAGTGGGCGATCGGTAAAGGTATCGAAGCCGAGGTGATTGCATGGGTGAGCCGTTTCCCGCAAGTACTCGCAAGCTACACCGATGGGGCGCAGGGTGACAACCCGTACATCTACAACCCACGCAAGACTCAGCATGCGTTCGTATCACCACGCTCATTGGAGACGGCGAGCAACATTGTCCGCACTCGCAAAGAGAACGACCCTGATTCAGTGATTGCCGCCTTGACTGGTGCGATCGGTGAATCCGGTGCGCGTGATATGCAAGCGTACATTGAGTTCTCAGATCAGCTACCCACATGGGAGGCCACGATCAAAGAGCCAAAGACTACGACAGTACCGACAAGTTCGGGAGCCTGCGCTATTGTGGTGTTCGGTGCTATCTCTCGCATTACGAAGGAAACCATTAGCCCGTTCATGGAGTACTTGGAGAGGTTCGATGCCGAGTGGCAAGCCGTGTTCGCTATCAACATTGCCAAGAACTCCACTAAGCAGAGCATTGCGTTCTCAAGCAGTGCGTTCAAGGACTGGGTTGTTAAGAACCAAGACCTGCTCTGAGATACCTAACAAATGTTAGGAATGAATGGTATGTCAGCAAGTGACCTCAAGAAACTACCCCGCTACTACATGCAGTGGGTGACTGTGCCCTACCCCGAGGAGACTGGGGTTGCTCGGTTACAGGTAGAGGGGCTAATCATACGAGACGCCGAGACGGATGGCTTTCCGATTGTGTTTGAGCATACTGATAAGCGAGTAGTAGCGAAGATGTTAACAATTTTAAACGAAGGGTAACAAATGTTAGAAGAAAGAAAAGTTCAGAAGGCGAAGATTACTTTGATGCGTGACCCGAAGTTTGCTCTTTGGTCGGGCATTTTGATGGTTGGGCGTACTAGCGTAGTGGACAACATTCCGACTGCATGCACCAACGGGCGTGACGAGATGTACGGGCGTAAGTTTGTAGCCGGACTCAAAGAGCCCGAGTTGAATTTCGTGGTGTTGCATGAGAACTTGCACAAGGCATTCCGTCACCTGACCACATGGAAGAAGCTGCATGATGAAGATCACCAGCTCGCTAATTCTGCTTGTGACTACGTTATTAACCTCAAGCTCAAAGACCTCGATCCGAGCGAGCGACTCATTGCGATGCCACGTTGGGCAGATGGTGAACTCAAGGGCAAACCGATGGGGTTGGTTGACGAGAAGTATCGCGGCCTCAATGCCAAACAAGTGTTCGACCTACTCAAAGAGAAGCAGGAGGATAACGGCAGCTCGGGCGGTGGTGGCGATGTCCCCGGTGGGTTCGATGAGCACGACTGGGCTGGGGCAAAGGAGATGACCGAGGAGGAGAAGAAGGTTCTCGAGCGCGAGATAGATCAGGCTATTCGCCAAGGGGTAATGGCGCACCAAAAGATCGCGGGAACTGGTGGTGGTGATCTAGATCGGGACTTGCTTGACTTGCTTGAGCCGAAGGTCGACTGGCGTGAGATGTTGCGTGAGTTCGTGAAGTCTACGTGTAGCGCAAAAGATACATCGTCATGGCGTAGGGTGAATCGTAGGTTCTTGTCTACGGGTATCTACATGCCGAGCCTGATCGGTGAGAAGGTAGGGCACTTGGTTATTGCTGTGGATACGTCAGGTTCTGTTGGGCAGGAAGAGTTGTCGGGCTTCCTAACAGAAGTTAGGGGTATCGCAGAAGAAGTTAAGCCGAGCCAAGTGGACTTGATCTATTGGGATAGCCGAGTAGCCGCACACGAAGAGTACACCGAGAACGATGTGTCCAACATCATTAACTCGACCAAGCCTAAAGGCGGTGGTGGTACGTCACCCTCATGCGTGTCTAGGTACTTGAAAGACAAGCACATTGCGCCCGAGTGCGTCATCGTTCTCACCGATGGGTACGTGGGTGAAGACTGGGGTAGCGACTGGACTGCGCCTGTACTGTGGGCGATCGTAGGAGGAAACGATTGTGTTGCAGGCAATGGCAAAACAGTTCATGTCAAGGACTAAGTGGTGGTTCATAACAAATGTTAGGAGAGCAAAAATGATTGTAGTGACTATGGGGTATTCAGATTACGTGATGAGCGCCAAGGATGCGTTCACACTCAGTGAGATTCTTAGCCGAGCCGAGAGGTACGAGAACAAGTACCGAGGTAGTGGTAATGAGAATACGTTCCACGTGTATGAGAACGACAAACCGTTCCCCATGCACATCATTGCCGACGACATATATCGTATGGCTAAGTTAGCCGGTAAACCAACCAAGGAGAATTGAAATGAAATTAGAAGATGTACAGAACGCGCTGTTCGCAGCGTATGACTTACGAAATGCCATGACATCGGCAGACAAGCGCCGACCTACAGCCAACGAGAATTTTGGTACGAGCCTTGCCGAAGTGATTGAGTTTTTGGTAGGGCTTGAAGAAGAGTTTTTATCATCAGAAGGAGAAACATTATGAGTATTAGCGCATCAGCAGTTTTGGTCGAGTTGAACCTTAGCGTTTGGCCTGCCGCAAAGATCGACCGTGAACTTACGAACCAAGTCAACACCAATGCGTCTGCCCACAAGGACGCATCACAGACCAAGAAGAATCTGTTTGCGGGTACAAGCCTACGAGCAGACATCGAGAAGTTCGCCGCAAGGGTACGTCTCTATCACAACCAACACACGTTGCCGTGGGCTGACAAGGGTGAGCGCATGTTGCCGACCAAGTTATTCATGGACTACAAGCAGACTATGAATGGATACGAGCGTACGTTCAACATGCTATGCGATAACTTCTTTGATGAGTACGAGACTCTGGTGCAGGATGCCAAGGTGAACCTTGCCGGTATGTACAAAGCAGAAGACTATCCTGATCTAACAAATGTTAAGACTAAGTTCAGCTTTAGACGTAGCGTGAAGCCTTTGCCCGAGGCTGGTGACTTTCGCTTGGACATTCCCGCGCATGACTTAGAGGAGATGCGAGCCGCGTACGAAGGTCAGTATTCGGACAAGCTGGCCGAAGCGATGCGAGCACCGTGGGAGCGCCTGCATAAAGTTCTCTTAGGTATGTCTGAGAAGCTGGAAAGCTCAGGCGATGAGAAGAAGCGTTTCCACGACTCATTGATCTCCAACCCACTGGAGTTGTGTGAGTTGCTGACGAAACTGAACGTTACTAACGACCCGAAGCTGGAGGATGCACGTAGGCAAGTAGAACTAGCCATGCTCGGGGCCGACATTGAAGAAGTCAAGGATAGCCCGCTGGTTCGTGAGAATCTGAAGTCCAAGGTTGACGCCATCCTTGGTAAGTTCGAATGGTAATAACATTTGTTAGGAGTAGGTGAGTATGAGTATGAATACATTGAATTTGAGCAACGTGGTGCTCAGCGAAGACTTAGAGGGGCAGCGTAGCAAGATCGGAGGCGTTCACAAGTTGATCGACCCTGTGGTTAACCGACTGGCTACGTTGAATCCGCTTTGGATATTCGAGGCTAGGGCTAGAGGTAACGTCCCCAGTGGGTACATGGTGGATAACTTTGTTGTCAAGTTAGACGGTGAGCCTTTGGGTTGCATTACAAACAGCTACATGGGTAGCCGGGGCTATGTGATCTCTATCAGCAACGACCGTATTGGTAAGAGCCGATCACGTAGCGATTCGTATCGCACTGCTGATGCAGACAAAGCTGTACTCATGGCGAAGAAGATGTTTGGCAAGATGAATCCGACTGAGCGTATCAGCAAGGCTAATGCTGCGGCAGAACGTGTAGTGACTCGGGGAGCTTGGAACAAAGAGCGAGAGCGTCAGACCCATACCAGCACAGTGCATGGTGCGTTGCTAGCGTGGGCTGAGAGCAAGGGCATGCCAATGTTCTTGGAGTTCATCGACAAGGAAGCGCTACTGGACACTAGGCAAAAGATTACTACTAGCATGGAAAAGCTAGAGGTGATTAACACCGAGATGAAAACTATCGAGCGTGTTCAGAAGGACTTCAACGACAGTAAAACTGCGCTAGTGGTCAAAGACTCGGGTAAGTATCTAGTCAGGATAGGTGACAAGGTAGACCTATACGATGATAATACGCTCCCCGTGGATATGCGTATGAAGATGGGTATGCTCAAGTTGGTGGAAGACGAGCAGTACATCACTGACGTAGGCTGCAAGGTGACGAGTGAGATATTTGTTTTGTTGGTCGACAAGGAGGCCGTGCATGAAAGCCGTACTTGAGTTCACGTATCCACAAGATGAGACCAAGCTCAAGCATGCGTTGAAGGGTGAGGACTACTACTTGGCGTTGATTGAAATTGACCGAGCGCTTGTGAATGCTCGACAGTTTGGAGGAGCCGACATGCCCGACAGGATTAGATATATTTTAGAGGGGGTAATAGATGTATGAAATGCCCCCTATGCCAAGCCCCAACGGAGATTAAAGACTCACGACTGACTAGCAAAGGCTACGTAAGACGTAGGAAATGTTTTAACGACCACGTATTCAAGACTGTGGAAACACTGCTGACCGAACCTAAAAAGAAGGGGAGTAAAAATGACAGGGATTGAGAACCTAAAACTGGAACAACAAAAGAAAGGGCGGGGGCTTGGTAAGAAACCCGCACTGTTCTGTACGAGCTTGCGTCTACCAAAGGATGTGATGGATTACTTCAACACAAACTTCGCGTATACAAAGCAAGCCAAGATGAGAGAAATTCTTACCGAGTATGTTAGCAACCAAACAGGAGATAAAGCATGATTAAACCAGCACAAAACAAAGCGGCGCAAATCCGTGAGTACATTGCGGCTAACCCCAAAGCTAAACCAGCAGAAATAGGCAAGGCAGTGGGCTCTAGCAAACAGTACGTATACATAGTGCAGAGTAAAGAAAAGGCCAAGATAGCGAAGAAGGCCAAGGCAGCGAAGAAGACTAAGCCCGCACACAAACCTAATTGGAAACGGTTGGGTTTCTTTAGTTCAGACACTCCAGTGGTCGAGGATACAGTTACCGATACGTACAAAGACCGTATGATGGAGTTGGCATACGCAGCGACAACGGGTAGGGCGAAGATACGTATGGAAGGCGACCGAGGCGACCCGGTTAACAACCCTGCTCATTACACAGTAGGGGGAATCGAGACGATTGACTTCATCGAAGCTAAGAAGTTGAACTACCGCCTTGGTAACGTGGTGAAGTACCTGACACGTGCCGACCACAAGGGCAACAAGATCGAAGACCTACGTAAAGCGCAGTGGTACTTGGAGCGAGAGATCGAGAGCCTGTCCTAACTTTTGTTAGGAGTTAGGGTAATCACTAGCCACCTTCGGGTGGCTTTTTTGCGTCTGTAGTATTGACAAAGTAAAAACTTCGGATAGAATTAAGACTCGAAAACAAATTGGAGTGTTAGATGGCGACCACGCCCGAGGCAAAAGTTAAAGCCAAGATCAAGGCTATCTTAAAAGCCCACAACATCTACTACGCCATGCCTATCGGCACTGGCTACGGCAACAGCGGTGTGCCCGACTTCCTGTGTTGCATCAACGGTCACTTTGTGGCTATCGAAGCCAAGGCTGGCAAGGGTAAAGTTACTGCGCTACAACAAAAAAACCTACGCGAGATACAAGATGCAGGGGGCATAACCCTAGTTCTTAACGAGGAGAGTTTTAATCTGCGACCATCCCCCCTTGAGTTTGTATTGAAAGAGCTCGCATGAAATTTTTAACGATTGACTTTGAGACCTACTACTCACGTGAGTTCAGCCTAACAAAAGTTACCACTGAGGAATACATTCGCAGTGAGCAGTTTGAGGCTATCGGTGTAGCTGTACAGGTGGACGATGCAAAGCCCGAGTGGTTCAGCGGCGATGCTGAATCCATGCACCAGTTCCTTGCTCAATTTGATTGGGCTAACAGCTTAGCTATTGCGCACAACGCCCCGTTCGATGGTGCAATTTTGAAGTGGGTCTACGGACTCAGCCCTAAAGGTTGGCTTGATACTTTGTCTATGGGCAGAGCGCTACACGGTACGGAGGTAGGTGGTAGCTTGAAGGTGCTAGCTAATTACTACGGCCTTGGCGAGAAGGGTACGGAGGTTGAGAACGCCTTGGGTCTGCACCGTGCCGACTTCAGCCCCGAGCAGTTGGCTAGGTACGGCGATTACTGCAAGAACGATGTGGCGCTTACGTGGGAATTGTTTGGGCAGATGAGCAAAGGTTTCCCCAAGGTTGAGTTGCGCCTGATCGACTTGACTGTGCGTATGTTCACCGAGCCGGTACTGCGCTTAGATACCGTTTTGTTAGACAGCTACTTAGAAGAGGTTGTGAAAAAGAAGCGCTTTGCACTGGCTAACTACGACCGCGATGATTTGATGAGCAACCCAAAGTTTGCCGAGTTGCTTGTAAAGCTTGGTGTCGAGCCGCCTATGAAGGTCAGCCCCGCGACGGGCAAACAAACCTTTGCATTCTCCAAGACAGACGAAGCGTTCAAGGCATTGCTTGAACATGAAAACCCCGAGGTACAGGCTTTAGTAGCAGCGAGATTGGGCACTAAATCTACAATAGAAGAGACAAGAACTGAGAGGTTCATTGGTATTGCCAAGCGCGGTGCGTTACCTGTACCCCTACGCTACTATGCCGCGCACACTGGACGTTGGGGCGGGGATGACAAGCTGAACTTGCAGAACTTACCACGGGGTTCTGTGCTTAAGAGTTGCATCGAAGCGCCGGATGGGTATCTGATGATTGACTCAGACTCATCACAAATTGAAGCCCGTACGCTGGCATGGCTTGCAGAACAGAACGACTTGGTAGATGCGTTTGATAGGGGTGAAGATGTTTATAAAATTATGGCGTCTGCTATCTATAACAAAGATGTGTCAGCGATTACAAAAGACGAGAGGTTTGTTGGCAAGACTACGATTCTTGGTTGCGGCTACGGCATGGGGGCAAAGAAGTTCCAAGCGCAACTCAAGAACTTTGGTGTGGCGATTGATTTGGACGAAGCGACACGCATTATTGACACGTACCGCGCAACGTATCCGAAGATTGTTGAGCTATGGAAGTCTGCGGCGTCAGCCCTAAAGTCCATACTACAGAAACAGCACACCACGCTAGGCCGAGGCGATATTTTAAAAGTCGAGGGCGTCAAGGGTATTTTGTTACCCAACACCTTGTACTTGCGTTACCCCAACTTGCGTAAGCTCCAAGACGATGACGGCGAGATCGAACTTGTATACGACACCAAGAAGGGCAAAGCAATTATTCCAACACGCATCTACGGCGGCAAGGTGATTGAGAACGTGTGTCAAGCCTTGGCTCGGATTGTGATCGGTGAGCAGATGCTATTGGTTGCGAAGAAGTACCGAGTGGTTATGACTGTGCATGACGCTATCGCTTGCATTGTGCCGTCTGAACAGGTTGAAAACGCTATGGAGTACGTTGAGATGTGCATGCGTACACGACCAGATTGGGGCATGGATTTACCACTGAACTGCGAGGCAGGGTACGGGAGAAATTATGGAGCATGCTAATAAGCCACTTATCGACAAGTTTTTTGACCGTGTTACATCTAATGATCTTGGATTGCCGACTGAGTTCCGGCACAACGTACCGAAGAAGGATGTGCAAACATTTATCCTGTCGCCCGAAGTTGCGTTGAGCGCCGAGATGCTTGTGCGTTCTAAGTCTTTCAAGATGCCTAACCTTGCTGAATTGCGTATGCCGTACCCGCATACGGTGATCGAGTACCCGCTAACAGAGGACATTCGCAAACTGCGGCACAACGGCACTATAAACGGCATCGTTGAGATAACACGCATCGGCGCATACATCCAAGAAATCAACGAAGGTGTGTTTACTTGTTTGCCGTATTGGGAGTTTGTTGACGGTCGTATTCAGCATAGCTTTTTTATGTTTTTATTTGGCATGAATGCGCTTGGCGCACTTAAAGTGTCCCTTAGCTCTAGGGTCAACGGAGAGGATGCTATTGATTGCAACATCGTACCGTGCACATCGTTTATCGTAGCCGCAGAAAAAGCGGGGGTTCCACCCGAGCGATTTAAACAACTATTTGCAGCGCCTGAAACACAACAACATATCAGGGAAGCTGCCACAGAAATTCCATGTCTTATGTTTGCCTCCTATCTCTTGCTTAGCTGTAAAAGTGGAGTAGGTCGGACTAAAGTTTCCGCACGAGTACCCCCTAAAGGCATGAAGCTTGGCGGTAAAAAACAGAAAGCATACTCTGCTAGTGCGTACACACTGCTGCATTTGGAAGAGATTGAGAGCGCCACCACCGAGGGTGTTGTAAGTCGCCGTTCAGATATTTCAGCCCACTACGTGCGAGGCCACTTTAAGCAGCGCAAAAGCGGTATCTATTGGTGGAATTCATTTGTGCGCGGTAACGGGGAGCCCCGTAAACGCGAAGCTTACTTGGTGAAAGACTATGGAGCATGCTGAAAATGGAATGCGCATACTGTGGAAGTACATCAACAAGAAGACAAGAGACATTCACTATTCATGGGAACGCTGGAGTCGAGGCGATGCCTACGGATTTTGGGAAGTTAGATTCCCTCCCGAGCAAGATTAACCAACTGAAAAAGAAGAGGGGCAACAATGTTTAAATATTTATGGACAGAACTCAAGCTGATGCTCAAGACCGTTACGCCGATTCAAGCGGTGACACATGAGCTACTTCACGCAGAACACGCTCTATTACAGGCAGAGTCAGGCGTGGAATATGCGACTGCACTGGTGGCGTACAACAAGAATCGGGTCAAGCGCTTGAGGGCGTATTTGGATAAGACTGAAGAAGTGAAGGAGCCGACATGAACTGCGACACAGGAGCAATCTGCCCACATACGCCTCAGTGTGACCACATTTGCCAAGCCATCGAAACCCGCAAAATCAAGCCGTATCCGGCAATACCTGATGACATTGAGCCAGTGCCGCAAGTGTGGCAAGTGGTTGGCAGCGTTTTAGTTGGTTTTGTGCTGGTGGCGCTGGTAGTGATAGCCGCCCTGTTTTTCTTTACTGGGCTTTACATTTGGAGCTTGTTGATATGACCAAAGACGAAGCACTGAAGCTGGCGCTGGAGGCGCTGGAAGAATACCATTAAGCGCACTGCTGACCTGACCACGATTCACACATGCACACCACCAAGGGAAAACACATGAACTTTGGCCAAAATAAACTTATCGATGGGTTGGTTGAAGACCTATTAAAAACAATCCACAAATACGATGACTCTCTGTACATGGCGACTGTGATTGGCTGCATGGAGATTGTTAAACAGCAACTGATTGATGAGGCAAAGGAGGACGGGCATGACTGAAGAAGACGATGATACACAGGTGTACAAGAAGCCGTGGGTAAACCTGAGTGATTCACAGATAGAAGCGATCTACTACGAGGTGGTAGCGGAACACCGAGGTGCGCCTATGCCTTGGGGACAAGTAGTGTTTGCAAAAGCGGTGCAAGCTATGTTGAAGGAGTTGAACGCATGACACTACAAGAACAGTTTGGGCAAGCCAAAGTACAGCTTGAACAACTTGTCGCAGGTAGGCCGAAGTTTTATCGTGCATGGGAGGACACATGGGCTACGTTTCACGAAGATCCAGCCGCTTTCCGCAAGGCATACGACAGCTTGTACGGCTATGACGTTGAGAAGAACAAAGTTTGGGACGAAGTAAAGCGTCTGAGAAAAATAATTGAGGAGAACGCATGACCTACGAAGAGTTCATTGACTTTGTTAAATCAGAGTGTATGCACGAAACCATTTACGAAGACAGCGAAGGCAGACTAATCCTTGTGATTGATTTGCTGAGCGCATACGTCATGGTGAACAAACTCAAGGAGAATTGGAAAAAACCATACGGCCCAAAGGTGAACACATGAGGCCGCACTTTAATTTCCATCGGCGCATTGGTCTCACCCCCAGCGTTGGGGTTGAGTTTGCCAACTACAACTCAAGTGGGACAATCATCCTGCGTTTGTGGTGGTCTGCGGTTACATGTACGTTTGATGTCCCCAAGCGGTATCGGAAAGTGGAGGACGAAGAGACCCGTTTTTACAGACAACTCAGGGAGAACATATGACAATACAGCTTGCAGCCGACGATGGGGATTTTTACGGATTGCCCCGTGACTCGGTAAGTTCGTCAAACGCGGGCGGCAATGGCGTGACTGCTGGAGAGACAGCACCTATTAACGTGGGGGTAAAGCGGTGATTAAGTACGACGGCTACGACGAAGCGATCATTGGGCCAGCGTATATCTGGCGTGACAGTACGCACGTATCTGTATTGGTTTACGACGCGGAGAAAATACGGGATATTCTTATGAAGCGTGATGGCATGTTGCACGAGGACGCACGTGAGTTTATTGAGTTCAATATTGAAGGCGGCTACTTGGGTGAACAAACCCCTGTGCTAGTTTGGCCTAATGACCTATGGGATTGGGATGAGTCATGAGTATCGTTTGGTCATTCAGCAGCCTAAAAACATTTCAGCAGTGCCCTAAGAAGTACTACCACACTAAGATAGCTAAGGACATTGTCGAACCTGACACAACGGCAACGCTGTATGGCAAGACTGCTCACACTGTGGCGGAGGAATACGTCAAAGATGGAGTCCCGATCCCTAAAGCGTTTGCGTATATGCAAGCTACTCTAGACGTTCTAAAAGAAATCCCCGGAGACAAATTATGCGAGGTAAAGCTTGGGTTGACAAAGAACTTGGAAAGTTGCGATTTCGATGCACCGAATGTGTGGTGGCATGGGATAGCCGATTTGGTAGTTATCAATCGGGAGACTGGGACGGCTCACTCGGTCGACTACAAGACAAGCAAGAATGCGAGATATGCGGACGTGAAGCAACTCGATCTTGTAGCCTGTGGCCTGTTCGCCAAGTTTCCGGAAGTCAAGAGGGTGAAGTCTGCTCTCCTTTTCGTGGTGAGTAAGGAGTTCGTCAAGGCTGAGCACCATTCCGAGATGTTGATTAAGTACATGGAGTCCCCCTCCAAAGATGTTGCAAGAATTGAGGCGGCATTGGACAATGGTGTCTGGAACCCAATCCAAGGCCCACTGTGCAAGTTCTGTGCAGTGAGAGATTGTGAATACAACAGGAGCTAAAAATGGAAAATGATTATGTACGCGCACGGAAGACAGACCCCTCGACAAGCCATGAGGCAGCGGATAGAGTAAAAGAGTTTGTTCACGCGCACTACCAACAAATACTGCAAGCTTTACTAGACCACGGCCCATTAGGTAAAGACGGTATAGCTAAGAAAGCTAATACGAATAACCGTGAGGATGGGGTTGCTATATCTCGCCGACTGCCTGAGTTGCAGAAGATGGGTTTGGTACTTCTTACAGGTGAAAAAGTTCAGTCGCGTAGTGGGCGCAATGAACGTGAGTGGGTAATTAACCAAGACGCTTATAAAGAAAGGGTCAAACAAAATGCCATACGTAAACAAACCCCGTCCGTATAAAAAAGAGTACACCCAACAAATTACACGAGGAGAAGCTGATGAACGGCTGGAGCGACAACGAGCACGAGAGTCAATTGACAAGAAAAGTGCCGACACAAACAAAGACGGACGTGCTGATGTCCGCGAAGGCAAAGATGTTGCTCATATCAAAGCACTATCTAAAGGGGGCGCTAATAAAAACGGAGTCAAGCTTCAGTCGCCTTCAGCCAACCGATCGTTTAAGCGTGGCTCAAACCACAAAGTAGTGTCAGAAGTAAGCACCAAAGAACGTAAGAAAAAATGAACCTATCAGAATATACGTGGCCCCGCCCACCGGGGTTCACGCCGTTTGAGCATCAGAAGACTACATCAGAATTTCTCACCATAAACCGCAAGGCGTTCTGCTTCAACGAGCAAGGTACAGGTAAGACAGCATCAGTTATTTGGGCTGTGGACTACTTGATGTCCATTGGTTTAATTAAGCGTGTGTTAGTGATCTGCCCTCTGTCGATCATGAAGTCGGCTTGGCAGAACGACTTGTTTAAGTTTGCTATCCACAGAACCGTATCAATTGCTTACGGAGCCGCACGTAAGCGCAAAGAAATTGTGAACGCTGGTGCTGAGTTTGTCATCATCAACTTTGATGGCGTTGGCATCGTTAAAAAAGAAATCATTGCCGGTGGGTTTGATCTCATCGTAGTGGACGAGGCGTCAGCCTATAAGAACGCGCAGACTGAGCGTTGGAAAGACTTGCGCGATTTAGCAAAGAACATCAAGGGCTTGTGGATGCTGACTGGTACGCCTGCTGCGCAGTCACCTGTGGATGCTTACGGATTGGCAAAGCTTGTGAACCCCAAGGGTGTGTCGCCTTTCTTTGGTCAGTTCCGAGACACGGTGATGATGAAGCTCACTATGTACAAGTGGATACCGAAGCCGACCGCACAGCTAATTGTCCACAAAGCCTTGCAGCCAGCCATTCGGTTTGAGAAAGCCGACTGCCTTGATTTGCCGCCCGTTACGTTTGTTGAGCGAGACGCACCACTGACCCCGCAGCAGTTAAAGTTCTACAACATACTTAAGAAGCAGATGCTGATCGAGGCTGCTGGCGAAGAGGTATCAGCCGTTAACGCTGCCGTACAGATTAACAAACTCCTGCAAATAGCTGGAGGTGCGGTGTATACGGATACAAAGGAAGTCATTGAGTTCGACGTAAGTAGCCGACTGAATGTGGTGCAAGAAGTCATCGAAGAGTCAAGCCACAAGGTGCTTGTGTTTGTTCCGTTTACGCACACCATACAACTGCTTGAGAAGCACTTACAAAAGAACAACATTACGTGCGAAGTAATTAACGGCGCGGTTCCTGTAAACAGGCGCTCAGACATTGTCAAGCAGTTCCAAGAGCAGCCAGAGCCAAAGGTGCTAATCATCCAGCCGAAGGCGGCGTCACACGGGTTAACGCTAACTGCCGCCAACACAATCATTTGGTATGCTCCATGCACAAGTGTTGAGACGTACCTACAAGCTAACGCACGTATCGACAGACCGGGGCAAGTCAACAACATGACTGTGGTACACATCAAGGGTAGCCCCATCGAGGCCAAGATGTACGCACTGCTTCAGGGCAACATTAACAACCACCAAAAAGTAATCGACTTGTACCGCCAAGAAATTTCTTCGGAAACTCTTGACAATGTAAAAAGTTAGAGTAGAATTAGATTTGTGTGGGCCTTTGCCGCCACACACTTAACCATTAGGAGAATTAGATGGACGAAGACGTCAAGGACAGAGTCACCCCCGTAGATTTGGACAAGCTGACCACAATCTACATCAAGATTAGAGACGCCCGTGCCGACAACAAGCGCACGTTTGAGTCTGAAGACAACGAACTTAAAGAGCAGATGGAAGTGCTAGAGGCACAGATGCTCGATGTATGCAAAGAGATGAAAGCGGATAGTATCCGCACCCCACACGGCACGATCATTCGCTCGGTAAAGTCACGGTACTGGACGAACGATTGGGATTCAATGTACGACTTCATAGAGGAGCACGGTGCATTTGGCCTGTTAGAGAAGAGACTTCATCAAACAAACATGAAAGACTTTCTCTCTGAGAATCCCGAAGTTCTACCACTTGGCCTCAATGTGGAGAATTCTTATTCCGTGGTAGTTAGACGTTCAAAGGAAAAATGAAATGAGTAATGTCATGGTCATCAACGAAGACTTGCCTGACTTCCTGCAAAGTGCAGGGGTTAGCGAGCTTACAAAACAACTCGCCGGTAAGACTGGCGTTAAGCGCATCGTGCCTAAAAACGGAATCTTCCGTAAGACGGTCGGTGGTGAAGAGATGGGGAAAGTCAAAGGCAGCTTAGACGTCATCATCGTTAACGCATCTCCCGCTGTGGGCCGCATCTTCTACGTAAAACCGTGGAGTCCTGATGCCGAGCCGACTGCGCCCGACTGCTTCTCTAACGATGGTCGCACACCTGATGCCGGTGCAGAGAACCCACAAGCTGAGCGTTGCGACAACTGCCAACAGAACATCAAGGGTTCGGGCATGGGCAACTCAAAGTCTTGCCGCTATTCACGCCGTATCGCTATGGTGCTGAAAGAGGATTTCGGTACTTCACTTGAAGGCGAAGTCTATCAAATGAACTTGGCGTCCAAGTCATTGTTCGGTGAGGGCGCGGGTGAAAACACGCACACCTTTGAAAACTACTCCAAGTATTTGTCCAACAACGGCAAGAGCTTGGACTACGTTGTTACGCAGATCAGTTTCAACGAAGAGAACGATAACCAGTCTGTGCTGTTCACGCCGACTGGCTACATCAACAAAGCGCAATTTGCTGTGACTAGCGAAGTAGCTAAGAAACCTGACGTGTTGAGGATGGTCGTTATGACACCATACCAAGCTGACATGGCGGGCAAGCAAGCTAAGTTAGATGCACCAGTTTCCAAAGCCACTGCGCCTAAAGCTGAGTCTTCCATTGAAGAGCCAACTAAGCGTGAAAAGAAAGCTGAACCTAAACCTACAGTTAAGAAAGACCTTGACTCTGTGGTGAAGGCTTGGAGCGACGAGGAATAACTATGCCCTACGGTTACAGCCAAAGCTTGGTGTACGCAAATAAACAAGCAAACATTAAGTCTTTGGGTGTGGCCTTGGGACGTGTTTGTATTCGTGCGGACATTAGCGTTAGCGAGGTTGCAGGGTTCTTCGGGGTATCTCGGATGACTATCTACAATTGGTTCAAGGGGGACTCTGTCCCCTACCCTTGCTACGCTGAAGTCATCAGCGAATACATCACCCGCACCAAAGCTACCATCCAAACAAAGTAAAACATGTCATCTTTCGATCTGCTTGATGCGGTACTGCCACCGGAAGGGCGCTACTGTGTGATAGGGATTGGCAAGTATCCTGACCAACATTTTGTAGAGACTAAGGAACAGGTTGAAGAGTTAGCGAAGGGGTTTGTTAAACGCAAGATTGACGTGTTCTTTGGATGCGCCAAGTTTGGTTCGTTAGACAACCGCACCCATGAAAATGCAAAATACTTCCGTGCTCTGTGGATGGACATTGATTGTGGCCCAACCAAAGGTGTACCCGACAAAAAAGGCATTATCAAGGGCTATCTCGATCAGCAAACTGGACTCGACGAGTTCAAGAAGTTCTGCATTACGGTCGGCTTACCAAGGCCAATATTAGTTAGCTCCGGCTACGGCATACATGCGTACTGGCTGCTAGAAGAAACAGTGTCCCGCCGAGAGTGGGAGCCACTAGCCAATAGGCTTCGTGAACTGTGCGTTGAGCAAGGGTTAATTGTGGACTCCTCAGTCTTTGAGGCTTCACGTGTCCTGCGCATCCCCGGCACATTCAATTTTAAACAGGAAGACCCTAAAGAGGTAACAGTACTAAACGAGTTGACGCCTCGCATGACATACCAAGAAGTTAAAGACTTGCTTGGTGCGCCTGAACCAAAGGACGATACACCCGATTTCATCCCTCGCTCAATGAGCCCGATGATGGAAGCACTCATGGGTAACAAAGTCAAGCGGTTTAAGACGATCATGATGAAGGGTGAGGGCGGGTGCGCTCAACTTAACTACTGCTTTGAAAACCAAAACAGCATCGAAGAACCGTTATGGCGCTCCGCTCTTTCTATTGCAGCTTTTTGCGTAGACGGAGATAAGGCTGTACATAAACTGTCAGACCAGCACGAGGGCTACGATGCCGTAGAAGTTGACAACAAGGTTAATAACCTACGTAGCAAAGGTGGCCCACACCACTGCGCGACATTTGCAAAACTCAATCCGCAAGGCTGTGAGGGTTGCATCCATAGAGGCAAAATTAAATCGCCCATCATGCTCGGCGTTGAGATTGAAGAGGCCGATGCAGAAGATAACGAATACGCCGTTGAAGATGAAGACGGTGAGGTTGAAATACAGCACATCCCAGAGTATCCGTTTCCGTTTTTCCGTGGCAAGAAGGGTGGCATTTACATTCGCCCCGAGAGCGAAGACGAAGAGGCCGAGCCCAAACTTGTTTACGAGCATGACTTTTACGTAGTCAAGCGCATGCGTGACCCCGAGCTTGGCGAGATAGCTTTGTTTCGTTTGCACTTACCGCACGACGGTGTCCGAGAGTTCAGCATCCCTACGATGGGTATCTCTTCACCCGATGAGTTGCGCAAACAGTTGGCACACAACGGAGTTGTAGCTCATAAGTCACAGTACGAATTACTCGCAAGATACGTTGTTTTCTTTATAAAAAATTTGCAATACATTAAAAAGGCAGAAACCATGAGAACTCAGTTTGGTTGGGTAGAGGGGGACAGCAAGTTCATCCTCGGTGATCGAGAGATTACAAAAGACGGAGTGTTTTACAGCCCGCCGTCGAGCGTTACAAAAGATGTTGCCGCAAAACTAATTGTTAAAGGCACGATGGAGAAGTGGAAAGAAGCGTTCAACATGTACGCTAGAAAGGGGCTCGAACCCCATGCGTTTGCCGCGCTCACAGCGTTTGGCTCACCACTGCTGAAGTTCACAGGTCTTGAAGGCGCGATCATCAACGTGATTCACCCTGACTCTGGTTCGGGCAAGTCGACGGCATTGTTTATGTGCAACAGCGTGTACGGTCAGCCCAAGGAGTTGACCTCCATGTACAAGGATACGTTCAATGCAAAGATGCACCAGCTTGGTGTGATGAACAACCTGCCCAACACCATCGACGAGATTACCAACCTCAGTGGCATGGAGTTCTCTGACTTGGCGTACAGCATTAGCCAAGGCCGTGGCAAAAACAAAATGAACGGCTCAACAAACACTCTGCGTGTTAACAACACTAGCTGGCAGGGCACGACTTTGTGCTCGGCAAACGCCAGCTTCTACGAAAAGTTAGGTGCGGCAAAGAATACACCCGATGGCGAGTCTATGCGTCTGCTCGAGTACAAGATCGAACCTAACAGCGCGATTGGTGTGCAGGAGGGCAAGCAGATGTTTGACCACCAACTGCGTGAGAACTTTGGCCATGCCGGTGAAATCTACATCCAGTGGCTTGTCAATAACTTGGAAGAAGCAGTAGCCCTGATGCGTAAGATTCAGGCTCGGCTCGATAAAGAAGTACAGTTTAGTCAGAAGGAGCGTTTCTGGTCGGCTGTATCAGCTTGCAACATAGCTGGTGGTTTGATTGCGTCCCAACTGGAACTGCACGACTACGACATGAAAGCTGTGTACGACTGGCTCAAGGGTATGCTTAACGAGATGCGGTTTGAGATCCAAGCACCTAACTCAACACCCGTAACAATCCTTGGTGAGTTCGTTAATGCGCACATCAATAACGCCCTAGTAGTGAACGGTGAAGTCGATTCTCGTAGCAACCTACAGTCCATGCCTATGCTCGAGCCCCGTGGAGAGCTACTCATACGCTACGAGCCAGACACTAAGGAATTATTTATTGCGGCCAAGCAATTCAAAGACTTTTGCGTCAAGCAGCAGATCAACTACAAGACTACTCTGAAAGAGTTGGGCAATGCCAAGATTTATGTGGACGGTGTGAACAAGCGGATGTCCAAGGGCATGAAGGTTGTGTCCCCCGCAGTTCGGGTGCTGAAGTTCGATGCCTCAGCCGCCGAGTTCTTACAGATGGATACTTTTGCGGTTGCAGATGAAAATAGAGACGGTGTCGTACCAGATTGACTGGTCTAAGTTCCGGCGCGGCTATTCTTTCTTTGTACCCTGCATTGATGATAAAGCCGCCCGGAGAACAATTGCGGCAATAAGTAAGCGGCTAAAGATGCCTACAGTTACGAAGGTAGTTATAGAGGAAGGCATCAAAGGTTTGCGAGTGTGGCGGGTTTGAGCTACACTGCTCATGTTGGCTTCTCGCAGTTGCTGACGTTGCTACTCCTCTTTATCCCCGGCTAATCACCGGGGATTTTTTCTGCCTTTCGTTTAGCCGCCATCTCAGTGGCCCGTCGATCTAGACGATCTTGCAGCTTGTCCGCAGCTTCTCCAACGATTGAAACATTCTTCTCCGTGACGTTCACACCTGCACGAGAGCTTGCACGTTGTTCAGCCTTCTTGAGAAGCGAATTGTAGATGGAGTCGGCATCAAGTGCGTAAGACGGGTTCTTCTTGTTGAACTTAGAAACTTCGTTCTCTATGATGTCGGCAAACTTATCATCCCCTGCATCGGTCTCTTTACGGCGTTGGAAATCAAGTTTGTTCAGTATCAAGTTGCGTTGGTTATTGATTTTTTGCTCGATACCCGAATATTTAAACGCTGGGCCTTGAGTAGCGGCAAGGATATCAGGACGGAAACCAATTGCTTGGCCAATTATTTCACCCGTTTTTACATCGTCTTTGCCGACTAACTCCTTGCCGCGACCAGTCTGCATACCTTCGTCTGCGTATTTGTTAGCAACTACAAGGTTACGAACCACAGCGGGGAGCATGCGCTCCAACATCTTCTGGTAGTCACCCATTGCGTAAGCATCGTAGGCATCGGCAAAACCTAACATCAAACTGGCAGTCGGGCCACCAAAGTGATCCAGCATAAAAGCAATTGCGCTTTCACGAGAAGTCTTAGTCTCTTTGCTGTCACGCCCAAATAGATCGGCTAGTCCAATACGAGCACCAATAGCCCATCCGGTAAGCGCATTAAATGGGCCTTCTTTAACGAGGTCGCTTACGGGCACGCCGCCAAGCGTAACGTCGCCTAACTTATCGGGGAGAAGTACTTCAAAGAACCAAGTAAAGAAGTCAATATTTTTAAGTTCTTCAGGCCAGTCGTCGTCCAAACTCAACTGGCTCCAAGCCCATCCAGCAAGCCCCATGATTGGGTTAATCAAAGCCATGTTTGCCGCACCAGCAAGCAAGAATGATGTGCCCATCATGCCAAAGAATTTAGTAGCTGCTTCTTTCTTGCCTTCTTTGTTGAGGAAGGGGAGCATCTTCTTAAAGTTGGTTAGCAGCAGCAAAGACATCTGCAACGGATACGTCTTGAACTGAAACGCAATCTTGCCAATACCTTGCTGCATAAACCGTGGGCGGTTTGTAACGTCGTAGTTACCCAGCGCTTCGTTGGTGGAGTCAACAGCTTTTTGTACGGCAGTGTCGTAGTCAAGTCCCTGCTTCTTACCCAACCGATACGCAGCTAGATACACGGCCTCACGGCTTAAACGCTCAGTGTTGTGCATCAATGCACCGACCATCAAGTTTGCAAGACGCTTGCCTTTACCTACAACACCCTCAAACTGCTCGGTGGACATGCTTTTGTAGCCCCACACCAAAGAGGCATAGGTTGACTCAGACACACCACGGGCTGTCATCTCACCGATAGCTTTGCGCTCGTCGGCAGGAAGAGTTTTGTTATTGGCAATGCTCGGCGCAGAAATAGAGGTTGTACCGTCTACATTAGGGCGGAATACGCTGTATTGATTAACCAGAGTGGTCATCTTTGCAAGCTCAGTAGCCGCACCTGTAGCGTTGTTGTAGTTACCAGCAAGTACAGGCAAACCAGAAATAAATATGCTAGAAGGCTGAATCAATGCCGACGCAGCAGAAGACAAGTACCAGAAGTAAGACGCTTTGTTTGCAACACCAGCAACAGACTCGCTTAAAGAACCGTGAGCGCCAGACAACGCCATGTCAATACGTTTCTCAGCTTCTTGCACAAACGGGGACAACTCTTCACGCTCGGCAATAGAGTTACGCGCTTCTGACATTGCGTTACGGAGAAGCGGCCCGTACTTCAAACGTGCCAACTGAATGGATTGTTTAGAAGCAGTAGTCGCAATGTTTCGCTGCAAGTCTGTACTAAAACCAGCCCGACCTTTACGGTGAGTAAACTGCCTGCGGAACGATTGCTCCGGCATTGTGGTCAGATAGATCTGGTAGACCGCATCCTTCAAACCTTCTTTAGCTTCAGGCGAGCCCAAGTCTTTGGCGTCGATTGCTGCAAAAACTTCTTTAAGCATCTCGCTTGAGTTCTGTGATGCGGCGCGTAGTTCTTTTAGGTCGTTGCCTTGCTCAAACTCTTTATCGGCCACCAACTCAGCTAAACTTTTCCCCCGTTCAGCCGCTAATTTTTTAGCCGCTTCATTACGTTCTGCGCGAGTCTCAAATAGATAGAACAAGCGTTGCTCACCCGAGCCAATGGCTAGGAAGAAATCACCACGGCGCACTAACGGGAAGAAAGGCTTGATCCTCGACTCGGCTTCAAATGTTTTACGCAAGACAGCCATCAGATTTTTCTTCTCTTCCGTAGTCATACCCTGCAAGTTATTTATCTGCTCGTCCAACAGATCAGAGTACAACTCAATGACTGACTCATAGTAGTCCCGCAACTTCTTGTACATGCGCTGACCGACAGGGCCGAGTGCTTTGTAGTCGTCATCAAGTTCTTTACTGCGTACACGGGTGCTAGTGTCAGACGGGTCTATCTCTGCCAGCGTAGTGGCGTACACAAATTCTGAAAATTTCTCACGGCTAAGTTTGGGGTCTTCCTTAAACCCACGGTTCATAGAACCAATTATCTGCTCTGCGCCAACCAAAAACTTCTGGGACATACCCAACATGCGTTGCATTTGAGTGTTAGCTTTATTTAGCGCAGGTATACCCGCATCAGCGGCCCACTTAGCTAAGAAGTCAAACGTAGGAAGGCGCACAGTAGCTTGTAGCTTGGCATACCCCAGCGCATCAGTTACGTTAGCCAGTATTTCGCGCACAGCTTTGGGGTCACGCGCCAACTGCATCAACTCAACGTTCTTAGCCTCTTCGCCTTCACGGGACAGCCGCACTTTTTCTTTTGCAATCTTTGCGTCTTTTTCAAGCTGAGCAGCGGTGCGTTTTACTTTAGAGTCGGCCTCTTCGTCGAACAAATCTTCTGGGCCTTTTTGTTGGAGCGAAGTTCTTCCTGTTTCAACTGCTGTCAGTCTTGTATCAAGCATCTTGTCTGTGATGTCAACCAAGTCAGTGAACGCAGTAGCTTCACCCTGCTTGATACCAAACAAATCACGGATACTGCTAACAAACGTAGAGAAGAGAGTTGGCTCTTTGCGTACACCTTGCACGCGCATCAAGAACTTTTGGAACTCCGGGCTAGACATGCCGTAAGCCAAGAACTCATTAGGGTCTTTAAATATGTCGTAGCTGTCTGTTTTGTCGTTGTAGGTTCTGCTAACTATGTCGTTAACGTCCTCATCAACCATGTCAAGGTACGCCAAGTCTTTGTATTCCTGCTCGGCACGCTTCATGATGCCGTCCATCTCGCGCATAAATTTCTGCAAACTAGCGTTTTTAAAGCCTTTCAATAGACCTGCTGTAATACGACTAGCCGTTGCTGCGTGCAACAATTCATGTAGCACTGTTATATTATTTATACCCTGTTGGTCTCCGAAGCTACTACCACGCACGTAGATAGTACGTTCTTTCCCTAGCATCACAAACAAGCCCCGCGCACCTTCTAACTCGGCAAGAATACTGGCCGGGGTTGCATCACCCTTCTCAACAACCACAAACTTAACGCCAACCACAAAGTTACGAATGCGCTGGGCCACAAACCGCTGGAACAGATTGCCTGTCTTGATGATTTGCGCAATTGCTTGCGAGCCGTTAACCAGTCCGCTAAACCCTGTGTCAGCTTTGGCTACTTTGGCCTCAGAAGAACGCATCTTTTTAGGAATGTCCTTGGGGTCGATGTCTTCTTCAAGCATCTGCTTGGCACGTTCACGCACTGCTTTGGGTGCGCTAGGATCATTTGCAGCGTCGTTGATATACATAGCTGCATTAGCTATGCTAGTTTTTTCTGCGGGCGAGTTATACGTCTCAAGCGCCGACTCCAAGGCAGCAAGTTCTACTTTGGTGTCCTGATCTACTTCAACAGTGCCGTCTTCTGATGGGGCTTTAGCTGGTCGGCCTCGGCCTTGTGAAGCAAGTGCTTTATCAAGTTCAGCTTGGTACTGAGTAGCACGGGCAGCATCGCCCCTGTCTTGCGCTTTAGCCAGATTTACAGCCGCAGTAGCTTGCTTCCTGTTCTTGTAGGTCGCGGTTACTGCACCGTCTGTAACGTGTTCAAACCCACCTTCGGGGTTCTGTGCTACTACATGCTTTTGCGGGGCGGGTGGCCGACCACGCTTACCGGTTACTGCTCCGGTTGTTGGTGGTGTTTGTCCTTCTTGCGCTGCTTCGATGGTTTCAGAGGTTTCAGTGCCAAGTGGGGCTCCTTCAGTTTCAGTTACGGGTTCTTCTATTGCGGCTGGTGCAAGTGTTTCAGGTGTTTTAGGTGTTTCAGTTACGGGTTCTTCTATTGCAGTCGGCTCGAGTCTTTCTCCTCCAACAACCCCTGTAACATCCTGTCCAGCAGGAACCACTCCACTTGGCTCAGCGACTCCAACTCCTCCGGCGGGGGGCTCTGCACTGGGCTGTCCAGCCACTTGAACGCTGTCTCTACTTGGCTCGGTGATAGTCTGTCCAACATTTGTTTCTCCTTGAGCTTCTACCCGCGCAAGTTCATCCGCTTGCACTTCCTCTTGAGCTAGGTTTTGGGCATCAATTACTGCTTGCTGTGGTGGGACGCCAGACGCAATTAAGTCTTGCGTGATTTGCTCAACACGGTTCTCAGGTACTTTTATGGCGGCGTCTTTATTCTCGGCCTTTAGCTGGGCATCAACTTTGCGTGTGGCAATATTTTCAGCGTTTTCTGCGGGAATACCTTGTTGGATATTAATTTCAGTAAGCGCGGCAATGCGGTCGGCGCGAACTTTTTCGGGTGTTGTTTCTAGTGGTGGCGCTTCTTTTAAGTCGTCGCTTGGACGCACTTTGCCAAGTTCGCCTAAGTTTGTATCCGTTGGTTTTTTCTCCGCCGCAAGCTCAGCGTTAATCACGGCTTGTTGCTCGGCCATCTTAGCGTCGCGTAAATTAGAACGCGCTTCTAGCGGAGCAGTAACGCCCTCGGCCAAAGCCTCAAGTAACACATCGGCGGGTTTGTTTTCACCTGTAGCTTTTTGCGCTGCAAACTCACCACCTGCGCCTCCAGCCATTTGGGTTGTTAATTCTTTGCCCCACGCCGCCATCGTAGCTTTTGTAGCCGCAGAGCCAGCAAGTTTGCCTTCCGCAATAAGAGCCCGTGCGGGCTTTAAGAACCTACCTGCTATGCCCATAGATAGAGCGTCGAATGCGCCGACGATTAAACCCCGCTTAGCGCCCTTGTCTTTGATCTCCGCAATAATTTTAGGGTCAGATAGAGCTTTGGACACCGCGTTTGCGTCCAGCATATTGACGCCTTTGTCTTGCAAGACATCAGCCATAACGGAGCCATACTCAAGACCACCAGAACTAAGGCCAGCCGCGCCAGAACGAGCCAAAACTCCAGCGGGGCCGAGCACCAAAGCAGGAGCCATAGCAGGCAAAGACACAGCCACCGACTCAACTAGCATGGTAAATGTTGCACGTGGGTTAGAAGCCAGAGCGGTAATAGCGTCGCCGTAAGTTTTAGCGTTGCCAATTTCTTCCATACCCTCACGTATAGCCTGTGATGGGGCAGCGGCAGCTCTTTGTTTTGCGTTACGCGCCAGCAAGCGTCCAGCGGCATCTGCGTCGGTTACACCGGTTTGAAACAAGAAACTTGTGGCCACATCGCCTAGGCTTGCGTCTACGCGCTTAAACATATTGCCCATTGCTTCTGCGACGTACTTTACGTCTGTTACGGGAGACTCAAAAAACTCCGTCTCGGGCGTTGCTTTAATTTCACCAGCGGGTTGGGCTTTAACGGCTGGTACAGGCGCAGCCATTGGCGCTTGCTGCTTAAAGTAGTCACTACCCCGCCCCTGTCCGTGCTTAACTACATCACCCCATTTGACGCCCATTTTCTGCAAGGACTGCTTCATCTTATTAAGGTCTGCACCCTCTTCAATAAGATTGACGGCGTCGTCTAGCATTTCCCTTCGGTCTTTGTACGGGGCGGCTTTAGCTGGCCCCGGTTCTTTGCCCACTACGGGCGCAATTGGGGTTTCAGCAGGGGCAATGTCAGCCGCCATTGCAGCGCCAAAGTCATATCCCGCTTTAGGCTCCGCAGCTTGCGTAGGTTTTTGTGTAGGCGCAGGTTGGCTCCCTGCAATTAAACGCTTAACAGTGGATTGGATTACCGCTGGGTCTGTGCCATCGGGAAACTCAAGAACTCGCCCATCTGCGAGTTGTGCCTCGATTGCCATAAGAACCCTTTACGGAAGTTGTTTACCCGCCGCATCAAATTTTAATACAGTCCTAGGGTTAGCAGATTGTGGGTTTACAGTTACATAATTCTTTTTAAACTTAGTTTCCGCAGCTTCTACGCTACCCGCATCCGCAACAGCTTTTTTCCACTCGCGGCTATTCATAAGCTTGTGTTTAGCAAGCGCTTCGTTTGCTGCAATATTTTCCTTAGACTCAACGGGTGCAATCCTAGTTGCAGCGTTAAGCCCCCCAATTTCACCAGTAGAAAACGAAGTCTTGGTTTGTTTTGCAGTCAATGCGCCAGCTTGTGCGCGTATACGTGCCGTAAATGCTTCTGGCGACTCACCTTTTTTTGGCTTACTAGTTGCCATTAGGTCAGCTACGTTATCTGCGTATAGTTGTTCAGCCAACTTAGGCCCAGCGCCAGCGCCAGCGCCTTTACCGGTAGCTCGATTACCTGTAACGCCTTTAGCGGCTAGGTTAGCCACGGCATTATTTAAATCAAACTCAGCTTTGTTTTCGTCTTGCTGGAACTTTCTGTAGTTCTCCATAGAAGCATCTGCGGCGCGTAAATTACCCATACGCTCTTTACGTTGTGCATCTTTAAGGGCAAACTGCATCTTAGCGTTAGCAGTTTTCATGGCTTGATCGGCACGGTCAACTTCGCCCATTGCACCTGCGTAAGCTGGCAGTGCGTTACTAGCGCCCTCAGAAAGACTACGGCCTTTAAGAACAGCGCCCGCCGCAGTCAACAGTGCCATAGCTTCACCAGTATTACGGCGTTTGGCTCTGTCGGCGTCTTCTTGCGCCCCACGTGCTATTTCAGGCCCGTAAATATCTGGGCCAGCATTTTTAGTCTCACGCTCTAAAAACTTTGCACGTAATGCTTCTTGTTCTGTCGGGTTTGTTTTTCGAGCCCTCCTTTTTTGCATATTTTCTATTTGTTTTATTAGCAGCGAGTTAAACCGATCAGTTGCACTACCTGTGCCAGCATCCGTAGCTGTATCCGTATCAGCGTCATCATCTACATACATACCTGTTTCGTCTTCGCTATACGGTGTACCGGGTGGCACGGTAAGCTCCCCACCGACTGGGGCAATGTTGTCCGTAACCAAACTGTTGTTATTTTCTTTGGTAGGCCCTGCAAACGCAACAATGCCGCCAGCAGCGTAGTCTTCTTCGGGCGTGTACATACCGGCCAAACCACCGGAAGCGGCTTGCATCGTAGGCTGTGGCATTGGGGGGCGCTGCGGCATACCTTGGGGGGCTTGACCCATTGCACCGGGCACCATCGCCCCTAGACCTTGCATCATAGGAGGAGGGGCCATGTTCTCAGCAACGATAGATGGGGACGAACTCGGCTGTTGTGCCTGACCCGCCATAGCCATTCTTTGAGATTCTTTGACCAGCTTCAGTGCATTTAGCGCAGTGTAGGGGTCTAGCTTAGGGTCAGGGCTCTGGCCCATCACCGCAGCTTGCAGAGCTTGAGGGTTTTGTTTGTACCGCTCGGCGTAGACAGATGCCATGTCAATCATGATTATTCCTTAAACCAAGTGATTCAAAGCAAGTGCGCCAATACCGCCGCCGTTTGATTCCACCGCACCGCCGTTGGCAAACAGTTTGCTGATACCAGCCGCGCCAAGACCCAACGATGCAATATTTTGTGCAGCCGAGGGAGGAGCTTGATAAATAGAACTACCTGTTTGCGACAGAGGCGTGCCGCGCAACATATCAGACATAAAGCTAAGCTGCTTATACGGGTAGTTCTGGAAGTTCAGATAGTCTTGGTATTTATTGTTTAAATCACTTTGCACCTGTTGCTGCTGTTGCAAACCGTACTGGTTCTGAAATGCGTTAATGCCCATGTTCTGTTGGTACTGCGTGTTGCCCAGATTGCCTAAATTTTGAGCAGCTTGACCAGCCGTTTGCAGACCCTGAAGACCTAGACCCGCACCAAACTGTTGCTGCTGAGCGTTAAGTTGGTTTTGAGCGTTGTACTGTTGCATTGCTTGGTTGTAAGCGTTTTGCAGCCCAGTAGCTTGGATGTCACCCTTTTGACGGGCTAAGTTATTTGCTGCTTGGCTACGCATAAGGTAGTCACCGCTACCGCCAAATGCACCCGAACGAGCCGCTTGAGCTTGCTGCGCTTGTCCTGCAATTTGAGCTTGGCGTTGAGCGTCCTGCTGCTGCCGAGCCACCACATTGTCCATGTAAGGACTCATCAGGTTTTGAGCAGCCGAAGAGTTAAAGTTCGCCGGGTTAAACGTGTACTGTGTATTAAGTGCGCCCAACCCAGCCATACCAGCCAAAGCCGTTGCGTCTTTTAACTGAGGCGCAGTCTGCATCAAAGCCGCGTTTTCATACGACTGGTTTTGCAGTGGAGAGAACTGCGCGGTACGCTCCCCCTGATACTGCATGTACGGATTTGCTTCTAAGTCAGTTAGAGCCGCACTCTGGCCGAGCATGTTTTGCGCATACTCTGCTACTTCAGGGGCAAAACCGTATTGGATTTGCTGTGTTTGTGTGGGCGTAGCCATGATTTATTCCTTATGCGGGAAGATATTTATCGGCGCGGCTATTTTTAGCCACTTTGCCTTTGCCAATTGAGTTTCGGCGGGCGGCTTGGATTCTGTCCATCATGGCGTACAGTTTACGCGCACCAGCTTCTGTTGAGCCGTTACCCAACTCAGAAACAATTCGTGCGGGAACTACAAATTCACCGTCGGCAAGTCGAGCCGGTTGTTTTTTGCCAATCATCGCGGGGATTGAATCACTAGTACCATCGCCGGGGCCACGCAGAAGCCTGCCGCCATCGGAGTAGTCACCAAGGTTATACATACCACCTCGGGCCAGAGCAGCTATGCCGCCGTAAGCAAAGCCATCAGGGGAAGCGCTTTCGGCGCTGTCAACACCACTACCACTAGGGCTACCATCAGGGCTACCACCAATATCATCTGCCCCATCATCCAGTTGGCCAAGGTCTGCTTGAACGTAGGTATCGTCTTGTATAGGGCCACCTACTACTACACCGGTATTCGTAGTGCCTTGACCATCATAGTCGCCCTCTTGGTCGCCTAAAGTACCCATCAAGCCGCCGCCCCACGTATAAGACCCCGGTATTGCATCGAGGTCGTTATCTTGAACATCTTGGTTCCTACTAGAAACAACTTCGTTAAGTGCTGTACCCCTGCTTTCCACAGGCGCAAAGTTGTTAGATTTGCTGTCAAACATATTTGCAAGATACCCAAGTGCAATTGGGAGGCCGTTAATAAGCCCGTAGCCGGGCATCATTCCTTTTGCAGCACCTAATGCGTAAGCGGCTATATTTGCTTGTAGTGGATTTTGTTCGAAAAACTCCGCTCTCCCTTTGTCAGACAGGTTTGTCCACGCAGGGTTTGAATCAACATAGGGGTCGCTACTTCCGCCGAAGGTACTATACTCGCCAAGACCCATGCCAGTATCTTTCGCGTCGCCTTTTAAGTTGTACCGTTTTTTAGCCTCGGCAACACTAATACCCAGCGCTCTGGCCACTTGCTCTATAGTGATGTTGTTGGTTTTCAGCCACTGTTCGTAGGCTTTGGTGTCTGTTGCCGAGCCGCCAGTAGCCAAACTAAGCAAGCCCCCAGTGGCCACTGTTGTACTGGTCAGTGCATCCGCAACTTCTCTGTCAGATTTACCGACAACTCTTTTGCCCTCGGGCGTGTAAGACACAGGGATATAGTCAGGGTTAACTTTGTATTTCCTAGTAACGGGATCGAACAAAACTTTCTTAGAAGCAATATTTGCAGGCACGCCTAGAACTGATTCAGAATACGGTTTCATTACCTCGCCAGTAGCTGTGTACGGCGTAGCTGAATAGTTTGATTTGCCCATCAAGTAGTCATAGGCTTGCTTAGAACCACCAGTCTGCTTGTTATATTTTTTATCAAACTCTTCAATTGTTTTAGGCGCATAGGACGTATAGCCCAAGCTACCTCCGCCAGCAGTATAGGCGTCCTTCACCTCATCCATACCCGAGAAACCGCCGTACGGACGACCCGGAATATTCGGCGTTACAGTGATTGAGCCGTCTGGGTTATATGTTTTATCGCCGGGGTTGGTAGCATTTCCATACGGATTTCGTATGCTATTAAAATCAAACCCCGTTCTAGCGCCGGGAGCCCGCAATTGAGAAGCAGCAAATATATCTTTGTCAAAGTCAATGTCCGAAGCTACTAGTTGGGCAACGGTTTTACCTGTTTGCCTCAGAACATCCGCTTCAGTCATACCTCTTGCTGCCAAGGACGCTGTGGCTTCTCTAATTTTTTGGGCAGTTGTAGCAGCCGAATCAGCTTTAGCGTAGGTTTGGAATTGGCCGTACAGGTTTTTAAGGTCTGGAATAGTTTTTGTTGCGTCGAACGCATCTTTGTACCATGCCTGCGTTTTATCAGCCGCAGTAACCTCACGCCCAAGCGTATTGCGCACCCACTCGTCGACAATATTAGTCCGATCCGCTGACTGATACCCCGTGTAAGGCGTGACAGCAGACGCATAGCTGCTGCTTCTAGCCGGGTCGGTATTAAATATCTCCCCACTTGTACGTGCGTTTCTCAAGAAATCTTCATACACTTGTTCTGGTCTTTGCCCAGCACTAAGCATCACTGGATTAAACGCTGCTATTCGGTCTGTATAAGTTGCAAGACCACCCGGATCTGCATCACGCCCCAGCACGTTGCGGTACATGTCGGCTACTTGCGTTTGTATAGGAGCCTTTGAAAGAGCCTTTTCTGTAGCATCACCAGCGACGCCTTGCCAAGCCTCTACCTCCCAAGGTGCCGCTGCGCGACCCCACACTTCTTGATAGGCTTTCTGCACCATATCATCACTGACCGTTGGTGATGTGTAATCTACTGTCGCCTGATATTGAGAGCTTGGGTTAGCTCGTTGTGCTGCTGTTAACGGGGAGTTTTGCAGTGACGATACAAGCGTTTGATAGTCTAGTCCTCCTGTACCGGCAGCTTGTGCCCTACTAAAATCCGTACGAGGAGGCGTACCAAACTTGTCCTCCGTCTCAGGAAACGGCATGTTCCCCGGACTACCTAAGGGGTTGTCGCTGTCCATAATAGGCATAGTAGGCCCCCTTGGGCCGCTGCCGACAGGCAGTGTGTCACCGCCGTCAGCCATGCGAACAACAGGCTCGCTACGCTGAGCAAAGTTTAATTGGCCGGGGCTGTAGCCGCCGTCATACATGCCCATCAAACCGCCATCGGCTGCTGTTTCTTCGTCTTCTTCTTTTTTTGCTTTTCTAGGCACTTCGTAGTTGCCTGTAGACGTGTAACGCTGGGTGTATGGATCGAATGAATACGTGCTCATCTGGCCGGGGCGCGTTGTTGTAGTCGGCATATTGGACTTAACTGCTTGGTCAGCTAGGATAGGAGCAGCACCTGCGGCTAAATATTTAAAATTGTCCTTGGCAAAACCACCAAAAGCGCTGGGGCTAGATGTGACTGCTTTTGCGCCTGCACTAAGTCTGTCAAAGGGGCCTGCACTTGTTGCAACACGAGAAGAGGCCTCGGAAGCGCTATCTATTGCCTGTCGTTTTAGTGCCTCAGCCGCTTCAGTAGTGAGCCCTTGTTCCGCTCCGTAACGTAAAGCTTCTTCTCCGGCGAGTCTACCGGCTTCGTTTGCAGCTAAATTAGTAGCCTCCCCAGACAACACATTTGTGCCCGCGCCAAGCAAGCCAGCACCCAAACCAGCGCCACCATAAGCGCCAAGACCTGCGCTAATACCACGACCTAAATCGCCTGTACGTGCTGCTTCAACTGCACCAACACCCAAGCCAGCCATAGTTGGGCTAATAGCGCCGCCTGACAAATACGAGACACCAAAACCAATAAGAGATGGGAGCAGCTTTTCCAAGAAGTTAGCTTCAGGAAGACCCGTCTCAGGGTTGATAGTCAGTGAGCCGCCGTTCTTCACGGCCAAAGCTTGTAGCCCCTGCACTTCACGTGGGGACATGTGGATGAGCATCGAGTCAGGGCCGCGACCCTTGGATGCCATGTGATCGGCTAGTACTGCAAGGCTCATATCTGCCTCTCAAAATGTGGGTTGCTGAATAATATCATGTTGACGTCTTTATGCGAAGCATTTGGCTTGTTGCCTGCACACCATCTTGCGTGTCTCTGTAGACATCGCCAAGCCTCAAAGTAGGCAAGTCCGCCTCAGTAGGCAATGTGGCAAGATTTAAATTTAATGTTGACCCGCCCATATCGCCGGGGTTGGACAACTGATTAAAGTACAGGCGCAAGATGTTGTTGAACTGGTCAAAGTACCGTTTGTCGTACTCGTCAGGGGGCAACGGTAGGCTTGGGGAGGTTGCGTTTAGTTCAGCCATTAGCGTCTACCATCAGCCCTGATGTCAATTCGTGGTGCGCCCAACTGCCAGCATGTATTGACTTGGTTGGAGCTAATCTTAAATATCATCTGGCGACCACGCATACGGGTAAATATTTGCCCTGTAAATTCTTCGGTAATGACGTACGTACTACCCTTGATAACCGTACCGCTAGCACTGCTTGTGGTTCCGGAACCAGAATTAGTCAGACCGTACAGCGTCATAGTTACCCGTGGGGCAACGGCGGCGGGGCTATTAGTAGCATTTTCAAAACTTAAATCGGGTAGGACGCGCCAAACAAAACCAAAGTTATGACCGTCACCAATATCAAACTCGGACGAACTAATGTAAGCATCAATTGCAGCCGCAGTGCCGGTTGTGTTGTCGTTCAACCCTGTTTCATGGTTAATTAAGTTACCTGTAATTGCAGTGCTGTTGTACTTGGCAGCAATAGGGACAGCCTGCAAACCAGAGTCAAGCCAAGCTGTACGCTCCATTGTGCCGTAATACCAGATTTTTTCTTGGTAGTTATAGATAACATACCTGTCCACTACCGTGCTGTTAGCCGAGCAGTAGAACCACCAGACCTCATTGAAGCCTTCGTTTGTTCCGGCAAAAACTTGCAACGACTGCTCTTGATTTAAATCTTGGAATACATAGCGGCGCAGGTCACAGTTTAGTGTGTTTACACGGCCATCGTAGACGTAGAACTTGTCCACACCCATCCAGTACACAACGCCCGAGGCAATCACAGCCGAGTTAGGACTCATGATTGAGATGTTGTCACCAAGAAGCTGCGGCACCCAGACGTAAGGAGGGCCGAGATACTGGAGCGAGTACACAGCCGAGTCGGTAAACATCACAATTTCTTGGCGAGTTTGTACAATACCTACAATTTCAGAACCGTGAGATATACGGATGAACCCCGCTTGGTTGGTGGGGTCTGGCGTCCAGTTATAGATGTCGTCTTGCCCTGACCAGCGAATTAACATGGGGTCTAATACATTAGAGCCGTAGTCATTACACCCAAACGCAATTACAAAACGAGAACTGTCGGACACCGTAAAGTTGTTCTGCACAGTCGGCACATCTACAATTAAAGAAATGTACACACCTGTACCCGTACTTGATGTATTGACCGCATTACCTGCGCCGTCCAAAAGCTTAAACGTCAACCCATTAACTTCAAATACATAATACGTAGTTGCCGTAGAGATGCCCGTGGGTAAAGATGTGGTGGCCGCAAACTGAAGCGCCGCGCCTTCTGTATATAGAATGGTTGAAGTCACCACAGTTGGTGAGGCATTGGTAAAAGTAACCGTACCGCCTAAAGAATTGAGCAACACACCCCGAGTGCTTACAGTGTTAGTTGCGTTCCAGTAGTAAATAGCGCCGTTACGGGGGCCGTAAACTAAATCTTGGCCATAGTTAATTTGGTTCCACAAACGAAGCGAAGATGTGGATGAAAGGCCATAACCCCATGTACCAATCGTGCCACTGGCAGGGGGAGGACTACCCCAAGCGCCAGCGCCCCACCCCACAAGAGGAACAGGAATCACGGGGCCAACATTGATCTGGTACGTGGCTACAACAGAAGCACCGCCACCGGGAGAGCCAGCAATAGCCGTGGCATTTGGCGTCACGGAAATTACAATTGTGTAGGTGTTGGCTGTTAAAACTGTAACTTGATACTGCGCGTTTAGTATCGTAGCCGTAACGTTTGTGCCGCCACTGCCAATAGCTACAGCCCCGCTAAATGTTACAAAATCTCCAGTGACGCAGCCGTGGCTTGTGTCTGTTACTGTAACTGTAGTGGAAGCTGTTAACGCAAACGGATTGTTGTTGATCGTAGAGGACGCACGGATGGGCGTGATGTCGTAGTAGAGGCCACCTTGATTGAGATAGAACTTGAGGTTCGTGCCAACGCCAATTAAGTTGTCGCCACCAAGCGTCACCCAATTCCACAAAGACCGGCATACGCCTTGATACGTAGCAGCAGAGTACGGTTGCCAGCCACCAATAACTTCTGGATTGCCTTGACGAAAGCGCACCTTGTCGGCTTCATACCAACCGCCTTCGGTGGTGTAGCGGGTGTTCTCTTTATTTACCCCCGGCTTGAAAAGCACCTTCTGTAATGGCATAATGACCTACCTTAAACGGAGACAACACCATGTACGTATACATCTGGAAGACCCTTGAAGGCCAACCGTTCTACGTTGGTTTGACAAAAACTATCCACCGCACTAACCCGCGTAACGCTGGGGGACGTAATTGGCTGTGCCGACAAAAATTGGCAGAGCTTGGCGTAGAAAATGTGGTGGTCGAATTTCATACAGTGACCGATATTATCAGTGCGCAAGAACTTGAACGCAAGTTAATTACAGAGTACGGGCGTGTGCAATTAAGCAACGGGCCACTCACTAATTTACAAGAAGGCGGCAACGGTGCACATGGAATGTCAGCCGCCGGAAAAGAATCTTTACGCCAACACATGCTTGACCCTACGCACCCAATTCGTAGTCCTGAAGCAAGGGCCAAACAACGCGCAAGGATGAAAGCACCTGATGTCACGGTTTTGTTTAGTGGGGAAAATAACCCATCCAAACGCCCAGAAGTACGCGCTAAGTTAAAAGCAATGTGGACAAATCCAGAATTTCGTGCAGCACGAATTGCTGAAAGGGTTGGCGTTAAAAAACATTCAGCCCAGTTTAAGGATGCTGCGCGGCAACGCCTACTTGACGTAAATAACCCTATGCGGGAGTACCACAAGGTGCTTAATAGCGATCCAACCATAGCCGCAAAACGAGTAGCAACATTACGCAGCCCAGAACAACGCGCTCGGCAATCTGAAGCAATGAAAGCAAATTGGGCCAAGCGTAAGGCACTCATAGCTTAATCCAGTAGGGCGCATTTGGGTACGCATTAAGCATACGCCCTAACTCCCGCCTTGTCAATGATAAGCGCTTGCCTACGGGGAGTTCCGTCTGGGGTGTTCGTCACACTGATATGCGTCCATGAATTGAACTCACGGATGATCTGGTCAACCGGCAAACCCGCAGCAATGACTGCACGTACCACAGCATCGGGAGTCATGCCGGGAACACGGATGTCCGCAGCGCAGCCCAGCCGGTGCTGGCTGGTGTCTTTTGAACCAACCGAATCATTCACGGCCTTAGACCGGAACCCAGAGTTAATCATGATTGGTTTGCCGTCGAGCGCCGTCTTTACCTGCTCCAAGAACTCAGCAAGGCGTTGGAGGTTGGCAGTCTCGGCTTCGTTTGGGGTGTTGTCAAACTGCCTGTGGCTAGTGGCGGTCAGTTCGTCCAGCGTAAAGTGCTCGGTAAGGTTCATTTAACTGGCCCTGCCTTGGAAAGTAAATCGGTCTTGGCTTGTGAGCCAGCAGATGATCCAAAATAATACGCGATTATTCCCGTCCAAGCTGTGCCGAGGCTCCCCAACATCATCAAGATTGCTGGATTAGCGCTGTCCACTTTGCCAATGAACATCATCACCATAATGCCAAAAAAACCCAGTGTGACTGTACCCGCAAGTATTGGCGGCATCAGGCTGCGGGTTGTAGCTTGCATCTCCCGTGCTGACTTCCTGTCCTCAACCTCCAGCTTTTCAAAGTTCAGGCCAAGCTCCTGCGCTTGTTTCTGCAACTCAATTTCAGCAATCTTGACTTGAGCTATTTGTTCTGCTGACAACTTGTTGTTGGAAATTAGGTCGCCCACCTTGTCGGGGTCAACGCCGATAGCCTTGGAGATAGCCGACACAGCCATCCCTGCCAAGGGGCCACCAAGCGCAGTAGCGATTGTCGGTGCGATTTGTTTTAGCCAGTCCATTACTGTTTACTCCTTGATAACATTGTTGCTGCAATTTGAAGCATGGCGCGGGTGCTGTCCATGTCTTCAGGCTCCGAAGCCCATCCAACTGTAATCTGACCGACAAACCTACCCGGCTCCGGGGGGACACTGATGCGACAAGTGTACGCAACACCTCTTGCGATGTACCATAAACCCATCTCCGACTGCGCTGACTTGTACTCACTGCACGGGATTTCATTTGCCATCAGCTTGACTACATCAGCGTTATTGGCTGCGTTCTGCGTAAACAGGCCAACATCCAGACCGTCGTTTGTTTTGTCTCTGCCGTTTTTTCCGTAGGCCCGATACAACACCCTAGTGCCAAACATCGAATTGACCTTAAACACCGCCACGATCAAAGCGCCTGACTGTTTAAACAAATGGCTTGCGGCGTCCTCAACTCTATCCTCGGCAATGGATGGTATCTTTTTGGATTCCTTGTATGCCCCTATCAACAACTCTTGGTTTGTATATACAAAATACCCTGCAAAAGTCAGCACCGCCATCAACACCATCGCAAACAAACGAAACGGGCTGGACACATACTCCAACACCTTGTCAATGATACTTAGCTGTTCTTTACTCATCTTTGGAAACTGCACTTACCAGCGCATTGTGCAAGGACTTCAAACGAAAGATATGCAATGCCGCCAATCAACCCAAAGAAAATTAACCCTAGTAAGACAATCTCGATAACTTCGTCCATTTCTTTTTTCTGTTTGGCAGCAGCTTCTCGCTCACGCCGCGCATCGTGGGCAGATTCCACATCCATTGCAGCCGCTCTGGACTTAATCTTGTTCCAAACATCTATCTTGCCACTCTGCATAAACAGCAACTGCAACTCATCTTCAAACCGCTTAGCCTGATCGAGCGCCATCTCAATTTGAATGGCAGTGCCCATCGAGGACTTGGACTTCTTGGCCTGTACCGCAGCCTTAGTTGCCGTAGACTTAGCGTCAAAATACTTGCCCAAGACCGGGCCAAGAGAGCTTACGTCATCAACAGTCTTGCTGACCTTTTTGATTAGCGCAACCGCCGCCTGTATCCCCGCTAGGGCTGTGATCGGGTCAATCACTTTCGGCCTCCGCTACTTTCTTTGGCTCCGGTTTATTTTTCTCCCGCCATTTCAGGCACCAGACCAGCAACCTGTCAGACGACCAACTCCACCGCACGCACTCAAATACGGGCGCTTGTACCGCTGGCGGCGGGGGTGGTAAGGCATCCATCTTCAGCAGTCATTAGAAATTTACGGTGCAACAGGCCAGTCGATAGTCCAAGGAAAACCTGCCTGTGCAGGCACATTGCGCAAAGCAGTACGGTATGTAGCCCATGCAGCCTTGTCAGCAGTGCTGTCGGCAATCTGAGTCCAATCGCAGTCCTTGAGCTTGTCAGTGCGTGAGACGCGAACCGACTTAGCCTGCTCAGCGTCTTTCATGGCCTTGTATGCAGCTTCGTTCTCAGCCGCAGTCTTGGCAGGGGTTGTGTCCGTTGCGGGGGTGTCTGTGAACACTGGGCCAAGGATGTACTTGGTGTACCACTTGCCGTCAACTTGCTCAACACCAGCGGCTTGCGAGTATTGATAGACCGTGCCGCCAGAGGCTTGTGGGCCTTCAAAGACTACATCAGCGCCCAAGGCTTCAAGCACCTCAGTTGTTGTTGTAACCCATGTAGGGCCACCGTTGGCTTTGGTGTATGCACGAAACTCTGCCTCGTACATTACTGCGCCTGTTTCTCTGATTCGTATTTGCATGATGTGTCCTTATGCGATTGCAAGAAAGATGAATGTTCCAGCACTTGCGTTGATTGCAGCGGGGGCTGTACTGCTAATCTCAAAACCTGTTGCGGCTGTGTCAATGTAGTCAGTACCTGTCACTTCAGCGTCAGTGGTGTTTAGCAAAAGGTAAGGGTCGTTACCAGCCACGATGCCACGGGCTGAGTCCCAGACATACCAATCGCCGGTGCTGTCAGTACGCTTTATGAGAACAAAGCGGCTCCCCGCTGTGAAACCACAGTTGATGGTTTGTGTAGTTCCAGTACCTGTGTATGAGCCTACTTTGGAGACTCCAGCGCAGGTTGCAAATAGGTAGGCAACATAGGTATATCCACTGTTGTTGACGTTTGCCTCTGTACCAACACTAAAAACTGATGCTGTTGGTCTAGTACTGTTCCATGTGGTTGTTTCTCCCGCCAATTCCGCGTAGTCTCTATTTAGTATCATCTTTGAACTTGCTGGCAGTGTCGCTGAATAAATCATCCAACCGTCAATGACGTTACTCCTGCACTTCACAATCATCAACTCAGGTACTGCCTGTAAGTTATGGCTCAGAGTTCTGTTTACCCCCGACCCCGTATAGCAAACCTCATCAAAGAAGCTGGGGGCGCGTCCAAAACTGTAATTTACGTACGGATACCCATTCCCGTTTGTGGGGAGATTGCCCGTCATTTTTACGCCATTTTGAACATCAAAGCCGTTAATAGATGGATTAGAAACTTCAGCGCTTGTGCTATTTGAATTTAAATAAAAACTCGCGCCGCGAAGTCTGTCCCAAAAACTGTTTATTGAACTTGCAACACGGTCTGTGTTTGTGCTGAACATTAAATCAGTAGGCGTAACTGTTGACGTAACTGTTGCTGTTAATCCTGTACCTGTCCTAGCGATAGGCGCAAACACCTTAGTCGCATCAGTAGGCACTTTCATCGGGCCACGGCGTATGGCTATGTAGATGACTTGTAATCCACTAGATTGACTAGTTACCTCAAATCCAGTTGCAGTCGGTTTCCATCCACCTCTTGTTGTTTCTGCAGCAGATGTATTTGGAACAAGTTGCTTGGCAGAGCCTTGCGATGTACTATTATCCCAACCACGCATAGTATCAAATATTCTCCACTCTTCAGCAAAAGTTTCTGCTAGTTTAACTAACAAAAACTGTGGCTCATATCCAAGATTAACAACCGCATTTCCAGAACCATCTCCGACATAACTCCCACACGAAATCACATTGTCCGTACCCGTCAGGCCAAAGCCTCCTGCGTCATGGGCGAATAGGTAGGCTACGTATGTTTCGCCATTGGCATTTGAATCTGATATAGAGCCATTAAAATACTCAGGAACAAACCATGTAGTTGAAATAGTTGAAGATGGATTTGTGGCTACGTATTGAGCGTTTGTTGCATTTAATTTAAGACCAAAACTATATGAATTATTAGTTATTCTTGCAATTGCATTCCAATCTCCAGTTGTACTTGTGCATTTATATACAATAAACCCGGGCTTCGAACCAAGATTGTGTGAAATTTGTCTATCAGAAGCACCATTGCCTGTCCACGTCACAATATCAAAAAACTTAGGTTGTTTGCGGAATGTCCATGAGACGTAGTTGTTGGCAGAAAGATTCCAGTAATCAGAAGCCCCGCTTACTGAAAAACCACTTGTAGTAAATGCAGACAATCCATCAGGAGAACCATTAGTTTGAGCACCTGTACTGTTAGACTGAAGATAATTATATGCACCTCTTGCGGTGTCATACCACATTTGACCAGTTGAACCTGCCGTTCTGTTCTTAAACCAAACCAACCCACCCTTGGTAGACAAGTCAATGTTATTAGTAATGGTCTGTGATGTGCTGTTGCCCGTATAAAGGTATGTGCTGAACACTTCCTCAATATAGTTAGCAACAGTAGCAGCCTGTGCAAACTCCCCAAAGCCTTGAGCCGATGCCGCACCCCTTGTTTGTACTAATGGCATGATTGTCCTTTAAGCAAACTTGGTCTGTGAAGTAAACACAGTAAATGCCGCATTGCCCGTCTTGACGATTGTGTACATATACACATCAATGCTTGAAGCATTACCAGCCGCCCATGCAGTACCTCCTTGATATTTAGGAGTTACAGAACTTCCATCCACTTGAACCGCGCTGTTGTAATAAGCAGTCGCGCCCTGAGTAACTAAAAAAGCCGCAGTCACAGACTGACCCGTTGTCATAGCAGTATTTAAAGAAGTGCCGCTAGAAGCTCTGAAATTAACTGTCCAGTTTGCTGATGCGGCAGTCGTGTAGTAAATAACAGATTGGGTAGTTACATCGTAGTTAATCGTGCCAGTAGCCGCTGTAGCTGATACTGTAGCAATCTCTGCCGTGTCGTTCAAGATCATTGCAAGTGCTGATGATGTGCCGCTAAAGGTTTGAGTGGCTGTAAAGGTTGTTGCTGTGCCGGGGGCCACATAATCCGTACCCGCAGTGGCATTTGCTAACGCGCCGCCAGAATTGGCTTTAAGAATTGCAGTGCCCGAGGGTGGGGCTAAGTAGTCAGTACCAGAAGTAGCCGCAGAGATTGCAGTGCCGTTACCTTTTAGAACACCCGTAATTGATGTTGTTAAAGTTAAAGCGGGAGTTGCGCCACCCGAACTTGTGCCTGCAAAACCATTACTCGATGCAACGGATACTGCGGTTACGGTGCCTGTCCCGGCAGTGCTGGTGGCAATCTTTACGTAGTCAGTGCCGTTGTAGTACACAAAACACTTCTCACCCACAGCAACGGAAACACCGGATTGGCCAGCGGCTTTAAAAGTTACCGCGCTGGTAGCGCCTGCGTGATCCACCATGTACAGCTTGCTGTAGCTGGGAGCAGTGATAACCTTGGTAACAGTTTGCGTGCCGGTGATACGAATCACCATGTACTGGGCTGTGGTAGTAGTTATTGCATTTCCCGACGCGCTACCTGTGGTGTTTGCCAATGTAATAGCACCATCACCCGCAAAAGACAACGTACCCGCAATGGCAATGTCAAGGTAGTCAGAAATGCCGTAGTTGACTGTGTCGCCCCACGTACCAGAGAGCGTCCCCTGTGTGGGGGTGACTAAGCCCAAAAGAGTCGTTGTAGCTGCCATTTAAGTGCTCCTAATTCGTTGCAACAGCAGTCCAACCCGCCGTTTGTGTGTTACCGATATTTTGCCAGTTTGCGGTCTGCGTGTCATCTATTACATCCCAGAAAGGCCGTGATGTGATTGAATCTGTTCCCGTTGCCAACTCATTAATGGAAGCTATAAACGCCGCCGCCGCTGCCAATGTATCTGCGCTCGTTGCAGTTTCTACTACCGATGCACCCAAGCTAGCCGTTGTTGTAACCGCATCCGTACCTGTTGCACTCTCAGTAACCGAAGAACTCAATGTAAGCAACGAACTAACGGCATCCGACCCTGTGGCTGACTCCGTTATTGCCCCAAAGAACGTAAAACTAGAATTGACTGCCTCTGTACCTGTTGCAGTCTCTGCAACTGTAGCCGCGTACACAGGAGCACTTGATACCGCATCCGCCCCCGTTGCTGTCTCCGCTATGATTGGGAAGTACGTTAGTGCTCCTGTTATTGCGTCACTACCCGTACTTGTCTCAGTAACCGAAGTTCCAAACCCTTGCGCCGCTACAACATCGTCTGTGCCCGTTGCCGTTTCCGTAACCGCCGCATTTACTGCAACCGACGAAACTACGTCATCCGACCCCGTTCCTGTTTCGCTAACCGAAGCCGCTAGTGCCACTAACGCCGTTACTGCGTCCGATCCCGTAGATGTTTCGTCAACCGTGCTTGAAAAAGCCGTGAAGCCCCAGCCACCTTCACCCCATGTGCCGGAACCCCACGCTGACATATTAAGCCGCCAAGCTGAATGTGTAAGTCACAGACAAAGTATCGCTGTTTACCACAGAACGGTCGCCGGGTGAGCCAAAGTCAGCCGCAGAGAACAATGTACCTGTCGTGCCACTCTTAGCACTACCGCTGGTCAGGAAAGCCCCGCCTACGGTTGTTGTACCGTTGATGTTGAACACAGCAGGGGAAGCTGTGTTAGTCACTACAGAAGGATTGGCAGTGGTAGCCGTTACGAACGTAGCAGCCACACGAGTGGCGTTGCTATAGGTTACATTTTCTGTCCAGCCAGCGTGGGAGGCCATTGTGTCGCCAGCCGCAGGTGTATTAGAAGCGCCAGCGCCATACAAACCCAAATACCAAGTGGTGATCTGGGTTACTGAAGTCAAAGCTGAACCCGCCATGTACGCCAGACCTGCATTGACTACAAGATTCTTAGACTTCGCTTCCCACTTCAGGTTGCCGTCTTTGTCGTGGCATTTGATTTCAAACAAACCGGTCGCTTTTGCGTCCTCACCGGCTTTGATGTTACAGGTCAGACCACTAGAAACAGTGTCAATGGCTTTAAGTTTTTCGGTGGTCATATTGACTCCTTAATTAGAACTACGAATAAGAGCCGCCGTAGCGGTGTTTGCGGGCATGGTGATTGTAAATGTGATGGTGGACGTCTTATCGGATCCAAAGTCTAAAACAGCAACGGATTTGTTGCCCTGACTGGAGTTGTAGATCAACGCACACCGCGCTGTGATAGCCCCTGTCCACGAGATGTTTGGGAAGCCCACATAGGCTGTGTATCCAGAAGACGATACCGTAATGGGCGTTAGTGTTGCCCCACCAGCAGCGTACGTGCCCGTGTTGGCTACTTCATTTGTAGCGGAGTACGCCGTTGTTGTCTCGTCTAAATTAGCAGAAGCTGTGTACAAAGCAATCTTTATGACATCCGTAGTCAAGTCGTGGACGCCTTTATAAAGCTCCACTTTAAACGACGTAGTTTGGGTTTGGACAATGCTCACGTTGTGATCCGTAGTTTAGTTTGTCCATCACGGTACGCATCACCGCGCTCAAGTCCGTCGCCCAGACGTTTAGCCAACGCAAGTGCTTCTTGGTACTTACCGTTGTACAGCGCCATCATGTCTTGCTCACCTTTCATGTAGGTGTACGCCTCAACCAAAGAACCGTACAACAGCACCGTGTCAAAGTTATCGCCCAGCCACGAAGTAAAGGGTGCCACGGTAATACTTGGCGGGTAAAAATAGTAGTGCAGTTCGGAACTGTACGCCGCATCGGGTGTTGGGCCAAGAATAAAAGTTAGCTCTGCTGCGTTATCCGAGCGTGGGCCAAACAAAGCGTAGTACTTAGGGATCCCCTTGTCTGTGGGCTGTGGATACGCTTGCCGGATAAAGTTAACGTCTTTGTTCAACAAATACTCATACTCACCGCTGGCGTTAATGACGGCCAACGAGTACACCGCTAAGAAATCTGTAGGGCACTGCAAGTACTTATTATTTGTAGTCATTGACCCCGTTACGTTCTTGCGAATAGAGGGGAACTGCACTGAGTTGTAGATACGCTGCTCAGCCTGCGTAACGAACACGGGAATATTAGCCACGAAATCTGTTTCCGTGTTCTCCGTGTACGCTTGAATCGCGTTGCTGAGTTCAGTGTAATTCATGCCATTGGGCCTCTGGCTGTAATGCCCTTAGTAGCCGCGCCGTTACCACGGGTGACGATACCGGATGTCTTAGTTGGGTTTTCACCGTTGTTAATGACACCAACACTCATTCTCATGGTGCTAAGGCTGCTAATGCTGGAATCCTTGCCGGGATTTTCTGACATCACCAAAACTTTGCCGTTCATTTTGTGCGGCACAGCATAAGTGGCGGCGTCGCCAACTTCTTTACCCATAACTTTTTTGCTGAATTTAGCCATGATTAGCCTCCACGTTGGTTAGCAACTTTAGCCATGCCACGACCGTACTTGAGCATCATCTCATTGGTCTTACCGCCCTTAGCTAGCTTTGTAGGTGGTTTGCCGGGGTGCATGTTTTTCTCGTGTTTACCGATAGCAGACTTAATCATCTTTTTGTCCTGCGCCATGTCCATCTTCATGTCTGCTTTTGCGTCATCATGTTTCATATTAAACTCCTTTAATTAACTGTAACTGTACCAACAAATGTCGTTGCCACCAAGTAGTTTGGCGTCAGAGCGGCATCAAAATTACTGGCCCCACCTACTGGGTTCCAACCCCACTGAATGTCTCGTGAACCACCGGTCGGATTGCCAGCAGTGTTTACGCCCGCCGTAACGTAGGTTGAGTCGTGGCGTGGATTGCGCACCGCTTGTGGGTCATCTACTGGGTACATACCCAACTGCAACTGCGGCTGGTCAGGATCAAAACATTGAGGGCAAACAAGTAGGTTATATATCTTGGTCTTTTGTATCTCTTTACGAAGCGCTGTCAATTTAAACTGAAAACCGCAGCGATCACACATAGCAATACTGTTTTTACCAGAGGCAAAACGATTACCCATGTGCCACCTCAAACTTATTCTTCTTGCGTATGTTGTCTACGCCGCGCAAAAACTGAAGGTTGTTTGGTACATGCAACCCAGACACAAGTTTACCTTGCAGTGGGACTACGTGGTCAACATGCCACGGTTCTTCGTTGTTACGCGCCAGCATTGCCGCAACCGAGTAGTAGCATTTAATTTTTAACCGGTCAAACGGTGAAAGCCACACAGGTGTACGTTGCTTAATCACTTTTTTGCGCATCGAACACAAAAAGTTTATTTTGCCTTTGTTTGCTTGCCGGTACTCTCGTTTTTGCGCTAGGCTTGCTTCTTGTGTAGCGTAATACGCAGCCCGTTTGTTGGCAATAATTTTCTCTTTATTAGCCGCCCTGTAAGCGCGTTTAACCTCTGCAATACGGGCTTTGTTGGCCTCGTAGTACGCCTTGTGGTACGCAGTGTCGGTAACGCGCTTTGGCTTCATGTGCCGCTTCCAATAAACATCTGCCGAGGCACGAATCTGACACTTGCTTTTTCTCTGTCCTCGGTTGCAGCCAACTCCCAAGCCTCATCGTACTGTTGCTTTAGTACAGGCAAGCGTTCAGCGCCGCCAACAATTTTTAACGCCAGATAGTACGCAAGGCCAGCGGCCAAACATGGGATAAACCTGAACGGCACGTCCATCACGTTCACACCACCACCGGCATCCTGCGTGCGGCGTAAGCGCCAGTAGACAAATGTGTATTGCTGCGATCCATCAGGAGTCGGCCAGACCGTAACGGCGGGGACTTGCGCCCAGTACACAGTAGCCGCAGCGGTATGAGCCGCAGCGATCGTTTCTTGCTGGCCACGGGAGCAGTTAAACAGCGTACCCGTCTTAGCGTTTGCGTTCTGGGTGATGTAACCGTAGTTGATGATCTCGTCATCAATCTTAACGAAGCCCGTAGCGGGTAGACCCGTTACATCATTCAGCACAATGGATGTACTCGTAGACGTAATTGTTGTTGTAAGCGTCGCAGCAACCGGGGTATTTTGGCCGTTGTACCGCTGAATCCAGACTTGGATCGGTCTGGCTTGTTGAATCTTGTTGGGGATCGTAGCGTACGTAGAAACACTAATACGTGTGATCGTTAAGTCAGCCTGTGTATTGGCTACATTGTTGCCGGTACGTATAACGTGCTCGATCAGATCCACTGTGTCATCTGGCAGGGCGTATGTATTCTGGCCTTGAACAAGAGTGATCTCACCTTGCTCCATTGTCCACATATTGATACCGCGATTGGCCCAATCTGCAAACATGATGTTCAAGCTACGGCGGGCAGTACGCAAGTCGTAACCAGTACGCATCTCGCTTCCGGCGCGTTCAAACGCCTCCTCAACTAGCTCATCGAGTTGGAGGTTAAAACTAGATGCGCCAGAAGTAATTGCCATTATCTAAACCCTGCCGTTTTCTTTGCAATTGTTTTGGGTTGGGCTACGAACTGCTTCCCGGCGGCTTTTCCTGCTCGCTTGGCTTTGGTCGTTGCAGCGTACTCACTAGAGCTAAGACTTTTAATCGCAGCGCTTGGAAGGTATCTTTCACCTGTTTCAGAAGATTTTTTACCACTTTTTGTTCTCCATTTTTGGTCGCCCCAGTCTTTCAGGGATTTCTGCGGGGCTTTCATCTCAGTCCTTGTACCCGCCGCCAGCAGCTTTATAACGTTTAGCCATCAATTGAGCTTTACGGGCCGACCACTCGCCAGCACCTGTACCCTGCACTGCGGCAGCTTTTACGCTGTTAAAAATACGCTTGCGTAGC